>Ga0209434_1000581_pt1 | contig 17378 bp, 9 predicted proteins | sample ETNvirnome_2_300_FD_184068 | JGI IMG/M metagenome (GOLD analysis project Ga0209434, IMG submission 184068) | Marine viral communities from the Pacific Ocean - ETNP_2_300 (SPAdes) (version 2) | ecosystem: Environmental > Aquatic > Marine > Oceanic | place: Pacific Ocean | collected 2013-06-22
GTAACATGGTTGAAGATAGAAACATATCTCTCGATGCAGATGCACGATCCTTTAAAACCCAATTCAAAGCAGGGATGTTGGATATTTATGAGGAAACCGACTATATATATGCAAGACTAGGAAAAGATTTGCCAACTGCTTTCAGAGAGGGAATGGTGAACGCTATGGAAGCCGCTCTGGATAAAGCGGAGAGTTTTGGAGATGCAATGCGAGGTGTTGCTGTAGATATGTTGAAAATGATTCGTCGTGCTTCACTTGAGCATTCGATGAGCAATTTTACTAATTTGCTCGGCATGGGAACGAAGGGCTTTCGGACATCTCAACATGGGTCTATCGTGCCCGGGTCTGGAACAGGAGACAAGGTTCCTATTCTGCTTGAGCCCGGTGAATATGTGATGAACCGAAAGGCGGTTCAGGGCGTTGGGAAGTCTAATTTGGATCAAATTAATTTTGGTTCGTTTCCTCGTTTTGGGGGAGGTCAAACGGGCGGCGGCACCATGTTTTTGAATAAAAAGTACTCAAGCGACGAAATGAGTGGGTTCTTTTTGGCTTCTGATAATCCAGAGTTAATGGAAGCGCGAGGGAAGGCGCGAGAAGCTTACCAAAAGGAACAAGAAAAAAGAGCAGAAAAAAAATCATTAAGAAATGCTTTTTTAAGTACTTTGGCAAGTGCCGGAGTCGGCAAGTTGATGAATATGGGTGCGAGTGCATGGAAAGACAGGGGAACGAAAAAGTTTGCCGAGCAGGTAGGAGGAGGCGAAAAGTGGAAAGACATTCAGGGAATGTACGCTAACAAACAAGAGGCTCTATGGGCGTATAGCGGAAGAGGACCCACCGGTGGAACAGGTGCGAATTATCGCGTTGGCGACTACACCGGGGCCTACGGACCCACCCCTCAAAGAGGCGGCCACATAGGACGCGGTTTTACGAATCGTGATAGTGTTCCAGCTTACATGGCGGGGGGCGAGTTTGTAATGAACAACCGTGCTGTTCGTAAATATGGTTTGGGCTATATGGGCAGATTAAACGGCGGCCTTATTCCTGCGATGCAAACTGGAGGTGCGGTTGGTGCTGAAGCCGCTCCCCTTAATGCGCAAACCGCCGCTAATACAAATAATATTTCTATTAATGTAAACGTTGGGGGAGGTGAAGGCGGAAGTGGTCAAGGTGCATCCAGTTCAACGGGCAATCAAAATGCCAGCGAGCAAAGTAACGAAGATCGAGCTACGCAAGGAAAAGAATTAGGCGAAAAAATTAGAGGGGCTGTACTGGAAGTGATTCAAACTGAGCAGAGACTGGGTGGATCTTTAAGTTCATCGGCTAGAAAACCATAATGGCTAAAAACGCATCACCAAGTTACGAACAAATTTTTTATCTCGGTGGAACCGGCGTATCCGGTATTCGTAACATAAGTGCGGGTTACACTGTTGGACAAAAACAAATTCGAGCTTTAGGAGCGGGTTTTGTGCGCGAAGTAATAGCTGAGCCGCTTCGGGGCGAATTCTCTATGACGCGCGATATGCTCTATCAAGATCCCGTTTTAGATCTTACAGGAGAATATCCGGTTTCAGGCACCTTGTTACATGATGTTGAATTAGACGGGGATGAAAAAGTTTACGGTTTTAATACTGGTTATTTAACTAGTTATAGTATAAATTGTGATGTTCAAGATGTCCCTACCATAGAGACAACTTTTGCTGTTTTTGGCCAGATGGGGAGCGGTGTGCGAGAAGGTGAATTGGATTATTCCGGCGTCGCTCCCCTTCAAAATTTAGGTATGGTTAATCATGAGTCGGTTTTATTAACCTATAATGGTTCTGGTACAAATCGAGCCGTCTCCGCTTCCCAGAGTTATGGCATTAACCGCATTCCCATTTATACGTTAGACCAGAAAACTAGCCAAACTGATTACGCTCCCTCCGAAGTACTCACAGAATACCCTATTGAAATTACCACTAATTTTACAATAGAAATGGACGATTACGACACGGCGAACATGATCGATAATATTAGAAGCGGTCATTATGAGACAATCGGGGTTGAGATTAGACTGGGAAATAGAGAAGAAACATTAGACGGCAATACGGTCGTTGGGTCTAAGCTATGTTTACAAGACGACACCGGGGAGTGTTTGGGCGATGACGGAGACGGTATAACGCGATATAAATTTTTAAGTACGACAGGGCATCTAGTGTCCGAGAGTATTAGCTCCGCGGTTGACGGAGTTTTAAGTGTAAATTTAGAATTTAAAGATTATTACAATAAGGATTAAAAATGGGTAAAATATTAGAGTATTCCAACTTGGGCGCGCCGCCAGCAGATAATGATTTGTTGTTTATGGGGGATTATAGCGACGACCCCGGCAATCCCACCACCATGAGGTTAGCGATCAGCGACCTAAATAAAAAGCGTAACGTCGACGCGGCAGATGTTAATGGTCTTATGCTCAGGGACGTTGGGGGTAATTATGGTATTTTCATAAAGAACGGAGGTAACGTTGGCATCGGGACAAATGCTCCAGATTATGAGCTTGATATTAGTGCCACCAACCCAACACTTGGTATAACGGCAGGCGCTGCAGGTGATGCTGTTATTAGGTTTGATCAAACCACAACACAACAAGCTACTATAGGATATGACGATACTGGAGATCTTTTAAAATTTAATAACAATAGTAATTTTGGAGGAACAAGTCATTTAGTTGTTAATAGCGACGGTAATGTTGGCGTGGGTGTAGCTGATCCAACAGTAAGTTTAGATGTATCTGGAGATTTTGAAATTGTTGATGGTAGTTATGGAATTAAAATAGACGCAAGTTTAGCTAATATAGAAGGCATAACTGATGTAGGCGCTAGCGGCCCACTTCACTTAAACAGAAGTGGGGGTGCGGATATTTGGTTCATGTATGCATCTGCCACTGACTTTGCTGGGAAAATAGAATCCACTGACAAATGTTGGTCGATAGGATCTAAGAGCAGCGCTGGAGCAAAATTACATGTTTACGAAAGCTCTGGGGAAGATAATATAGCGTTACAACTAGAAAATAGAGTTGCCACTGGATCTCCCAAGTCAATTTTAAAATTTACAAGAACAGTAGGCTCTACAGCTTTAGAGCAACAAATGATTTGGGACGGAACTAGTTTAGGGATTCGCAATGCTGATGACTTAGCTCTTGGTTCTGATTCTGTCAATTTTTCTTCTGGTAAATTAGATGTAGGCGCGACAGGTTTTACTCGTAAGTTTAATGTTACTGATACTAATAATATCGTTGCTAATTTTAATTCTAGTGGTGTGGCTGGCACTCGAATCCTCATTAGGAATGCAACTGATGCTGACGCAAGCGTGCAGAATAGTTTAATTGCGTTCCCTAATAATATTGGAGGAACTGAATATGCGAACTGGATGGTAGGAACTCATAAGGATAATTCCAATCCTGATAATAATTATTTCATGATACATCGCAGTAGTCAGGCGAGTCCAACTGCAGGCCAATATATATTCAATGCAACCACTACTGCTAATGAAATGCGCTTAGATACTAGCGGAAATGTGAGATTTAAGGGCACAGTGGAAGCCTCAGCATATTATGATCAAGGTGGCAATAGTGCTGGTAATTATTGTAGAGGAAGGTTTGTGCAAACTTTTAGCATTCCTTACTATGCGGATGTTTTAAATCGTTTTAGCCCTCTCTTGGCTCCCCCTTTTGATCGTACCGACGATACTTCAGGAAACACTATAACAGCCAAATGGGCTTCTATTGCGCCTCATGATGGACGCATTCAATCTGTTCGAGCTGCAGCTAAGAATAACGCATCCGCTCAAACCAATATGACTATTTATGTATATACGGGATCTAGTTTACCTGCCGGTACAGAGCTAAGCCCAAGTGATTCAGCTTATATGCAAGGTTATGATGGGGGAGGTGCTACCGCTAATACTCAGTTGCAAGTTGCTTCATTAGCTAATGCAAAAATAACGCTGGGTTATAGTGATTTTGGAGGCGCTTCAGCTGGAGGACAGTCTAATTTAGACTTTTCTCAAGGAGATTATTTGATGTTTTCTTTTGATTGCGATAGTGGAAATGCAAATCTAAATGTAGACTTTACATGTGAGTTTTATGTAGACGATACCCTATAATGGCAACAAAGTTTATAAAATACGAAAAAGCCTTACTCAAAATCGCGGATACAAGCATTATGGCGGAGTCTGCGAAACTTGGGGTCTCAGCTTCATTGCAGCCGGTTACTAATATTACTGGTTCTGTTATAAGGTATGCACCAACATCACCAGTCAAAGGCACATTGTCTTTTTCTCATTACTGTACCGGGGTTTTTCATGATTTTTTAAACCCTTTAACTGCTATTGAGCATACAGGTGAGCCATTAGACGGGAGCTTCGCGGGGATGACTTTTTCTAACGGCTACATCAAAAGTTTAAGTTTTTCTATGGCTCCATATTCTCCTATATTGTTTCGTTCGGAGCTTGATATCTACGGAGAATTAAATGCATTGGATGACGCTGGGGACAGCGACAACGACTTGAGGAATGAAACCAATTTTTCTCATAGCCTTCGGTCTTATATTGTAGGGACAGACGTTAAGATTAACAAAAAAGTGAGTTTTGATTATTCTGTTTCAACTGAGCGCAACCCGGTTGTTACAGTTGGCAATGAACTGCCATCGAGGGTAACAAAAGAAAACGTACGAATCAATTTATCAATTGCTGGAGAAGACGTGGGAGATGCGATTAAGTCCACGGGAAACTATGCCGAACTAAACGTTAAAGTGTTAGATACATATGGAACCTCTCCGTTAGCTACCTTTGGCTGCTCGGGGCAAATTTTTAACCAAGATCTAAGTGTGACAGAAGGGGGTTATATTGATGGAACAATTGGCGTTTCGCAAGAATATATGACAGGGAGGGTTTTTTATTAATGGCTACTCAATCATATGTTTTTGGATCAGGCGTCACTAATATTAAAGGGGTAAATTCTTTTGAGATTGGAAACACGTATTCTCAATATGATATTGTTTTTTTTAGTGGGTATACAGTTGCAGGAACCCCACCGGTTCCTACCACAGCAGAAAGCTTGGGCACCGCTTCAGGGCACTACTACTACAGTGGCGTTACAGCCGCCACTTCTACTGCTGCGAATTCTCCAGCGGGAGCCTCTAGCGAGTGGACTCAAAAATTATTTTTTGAACCGTCTTATCCCGCTTCAGTAGATTACTTTAATCAAACTTATGACTCCTCTTATGGGGACGGCTACTATAACGTTGCGAATAAAAGCGAAAACTCTTTAAAAGTTAAATTTAAACTTGCTTTCAATAAAAGAAGCGACAAGGAAACCAGAGCGCTTAATCATTTATTTGAAGATTCATTCAACAAAGGTGAGAAGCCTAGCGGAGCTTATACTGGTATTTATTTTACTCCTTTTGAGCCTTACAACGCAGAACATGAATTTTATATCGAGGACACTACGCGAGGATTTGATTATCCTAATGTAAATTCCACCTCGACGGTTTTGTTACGTGAAGATCAGTCGACTTTAAACTGGCAAGAGTATTATATACCCTTTGATCAGACTAAAAAGTTTTGGGCGATAGGAACCGCTTACAGTAAGCATGATATTGCTTATTTAAGTGGTGATTATGTGCCGGCAGCTTCTGGGTGGTATTATTATACAGGAGATAATGAGACTACATCTACTGCGGACAATGGTCCAATAGGAGATGATTCCTTGTGGACTAAAAAGGAATTTTATTTTGATATAAACGCAGGTCTGTCTATAACTCAAGCTCCAAGGTTTTTAAAGCAGCCTGTGCAAAGTGAGTATTATGTAAGGACTCAAGATGGAATTAATAAAAGTCTTTTGAATTTACAATTCTCTTTAGAAGGGAGAACAACCAAGGAAGCAAAAGCAATTGTTCACTTTCTGGAAACACACCAAGGCAAGAACCAATTTAAATTTAAACCTCCCGCTCCTTATGATAAATCTGACGTTGTTTTTATTTGCCCTAAGTGGGAGCACACGTTGAATTATTACGATAATAATTCTGTGAGTGTTAATTTTATTGAATTTCCCATAAATTTAGTAGATGATGAAGTGAACTTTAGGACTTTGATTACTATCGATCCGTACAAAAGATAAAATGGCTACCCCAAGTACAGTTACCCGAAGAGCGCAAGGCAACGATTTCGTTGGTACCACAGGAATGATGATTACAGGGGTGACTGGGTTCGGGTTAAGCACTGGATTTTATATCACCAATAGTGGTAGCCGTAATATTTCAACAGAAATTTCGGTGGACGAAACTCAGCTTCCGGGAGTTTTAGGGTTTCCGTCAGGAAAGAGGTTTGATGTTTTAGCTGGTCAAAGTAGGTTTATTCCGTTTGAATTTGCGTTCCTTAATGACAATTACGGTGCAGGTCCTGATACCACCTCGACTGGCCCTGAAGGACATGGACGCTGGGTAACAGATTTTCAACTTAACAGCAGGTCATTAGAGACATTAGAAAGCGACGCTAGTGGGGCTATCGCGCTGTCGATAACGGGGCAAGTTACGGGTTTTGGGGCTGACGCTAGCAGTAGTGGGCCATATACATCTTCAACTCCCGCGTATCCTTCTGGGTTTTTAGTTAGAACTGATTTGGCTATTCAAGGTAGACCTAAATGTGTATTAAGATGGGAGCACCCTTCAACAGGCTATTATCTCACACAATATAAAATTGAATATGCGGGCAATATTACTGATAGTGCCACTGCTACTGGAAGTTGGACTGGATTAGCAGACTTTGATATAAACAGATCTTATCACACTTTTCCAACGACCTATGCCGTTACAAGTGATTTTGACTATTATAAATATGCCACCAACAGTGGTATCTCGCAATTACATACGCGAGGTACCCCTCAGAATCCTGCTTCTCCTTGCGGGGAGTACACTGTTAATGGTTTAGGTTTTGGTGCTGATTATTATTTTAGAATTAAAAGTAGGTTTACATTGGGTGTGGCAGGTGGATCTACCGTAGAGAGCCCTTACATTTATGGTTACCCTGTGGATAATTTCAACGTTGAAATTACTAATAACGATATCAACGGAGGGCTGTTAAGTGGCAGTACTACCTTGGGCGCGTTAACTGATCCTAGTACGGTTATCGCAAATACTACTCCTCCTCCGAACGCTCTAAAGGTATATTTTGAGGATGAGCAAAAAAATGTAAACCTAAAAACTAGTTTTGATGATAAGTTAACAAATATAACAGGATCAGTCAATTTTTTCGATCCCTCTCATGCAGATTACGGTTTTTCAGGAGTTCATTTTATAGTGGATCAACATAATACAGTGGGGTCAACCAGCGCAAGTAATGCTGGAATTGATACTGGTGCGCGTTTAGTTTATGGCTCTACCGAAATAAAATCTAATTTAATCTTTTGTCGAAACTCTTCTGTGTTAGGTATGGGGGGTCTCGGTGGTAACGGAGGGTACACTACAATTGAAATGGACGAAAAAGGGGCAGCAGAAATTAGTGCTGGTAAACTGGCGATCAAAGGTCGCACTACTGTAGACTCAGGCGACGGAGGAGCCGGGTCACCAGCCATTTACATAAGTGATGCTAATATAAGCGAGCTTCGAATAAAAAAGAATCCGCTTGCCAAAATTTATGGAGGAGGCGGAGGCGGTGGAGGGGGGGATCCGTTTTTTTATCCAAAAGCTTTCACGCTAAATACAAGATTCTTCGAGAATTTGGATAAATTAATAGCGAGGATAGATGCATTTTTGAGTGGAGTTCCTTACAACGAAGCAGCAAACACAGAAAAAGCAACAAAATTAAATATACGGCTGGACCCCAAAGAGCCCGGCATTATCTCTATTGACAAGGTTAACTATAAATTAAGTGATATAGTGGGAACCCAACATGGGGGATCAGGAGGAGGAGGTCAAGGTTTCGCTAAATCTTTAGGAGGGTACAGTAAGATATTCGAGGATAATAACCAAACCAATTATTTAGGCATTGCGCTTGCGGGAGGTCGAAAGTATGCAGGTATAGGTCAAGTTTCTAATGCTACTTCAAATACATCTGCAGGAGGAACGGGAGGGGCGTACGGTGCAGACGGAGAAACCCCGAAAGATGTTAATGCAGCGTTACTTTACAACTTGACGGCTGCGGACGGTCAACCGTTGCCGGCAAGCGGGGGTACCGGAGGAGAAGCTATAAAAATAATTGATACCAACAGTAATTATTCTACTTTCGACAGTTTGGTGCAACCAGAGGGCGCTAGTTCCATCAGCTCTACTGAGTTTCCCAATTTGGTTGCATGGTTTACAACAGATGACACAAGTGCAACTTATTTTGACACAACAACGGTTACTTCTTACAAGCAAATCAACAAATGGAAAGCCAAAAATGATACTGACATTTATATACAATTTTATAATGGTACGAATGGTAATTATCGGCCCATGCTTATAGAAAACGGCACCACGACTAACTATGGGGCTTATACTGATCCATTTAACAATCAAGATGTTGTGTTTTTTGGAAACAATAATAACAATCAGCCCGGCGGGGGTGTGATCAAAAATATAGTAACAAGCGGCAAAATCGAAAACTCTATGAGTGGGTTTGAGATTGTATATTTTCTATACCCCGGAACCGTTATAGATTCTTCTGGAGGAAAAGCCTTGAAAGCGGACTCATATAATTGGTTTTACCTTAATGCTGGCACTGGATATGAAATTGGAGACATGAGAGCTGAAAATCCGCGAAGAGGAGCAAATGGGCCTATTGGTTTCACAATGCACCAATGGACAAATTCTTTTATAAAGGCTGAAATAGGTACTAATTATGTAGGGAACCCAACGAATTTTTACAAGCCCTCCACGGCAATATCGGCGTTTAGGATGAGCGATGAGCGCGCAGGTTTAAATAATCAATCTGTGCCATTTATTCAACAAGAAATGGTTTATGGCGAAACAATGTATCCTACTTCAGCATGGATGTATAGTATTTCCTCATTTAAAAAGGGCGGTTCTATGTATTACGCTGTTTATAACAACTTAAACAAGAGAAAAACTCGCGTTTTTGAAAATTTTTCGGATTATGCTTTTCCTTTAGAACCTAAAGTTGGTTACTCTAATACTGCTTTTGATGGAACGGACCAATCTTATAATGGATATTTTTATGGTTGTATTAGCGATATCGTTGTTTTTAAGTCGGCTTTAGATAACATTCAAAGGGAAGCCCTGTTTGCTTCTTTGGCCCAAAAGAAACTTAAAATCAAATCGTCAGCCAATAGAGATAACGCAAACAATCAGAATGTCCTTGCAGATAATACCGGATATGCCGGTTTTAACATAGGTCCAAGCTGGTAATATGTCTACACAAACACACAACTCTTCGTTATTAGATCTGGAGCCAGATACTTTGATAGAGCTCTATGAGCTTGACTTGGGTGAACAGGATGGTTTATATCGCTTTCACCCCGGTAAAAACAATTTAACAGATATAATGTTGCGCGACTCTACCGGGGAATTGCAAACATATTATGCCATGCCTATTGAAACTAGTGGTTGGGAAATAAGAGGAGATGGCCAGCTTGCGCGCCCGAAACTTTTAATAGCCAATCCGCAAGGGGTTATAACGGATGCCATCAAAAGAAGAGGAGATTTAATAGGTAATGGCTTTGTAAGGAAGCGTATATTTTTAAAATTTTTAGATAACGAAAATTTTCCAAATAATTTGAATCCTTTTGCGATTCCTGACCCAGAATCCAGATTTGATGATGATCTTTTTGTAATCAATAGGAAAACAAATGAAAATAAATATTATGTGGAATTTGAGCTAATTTCACCGTTGGAATTAGAAGATGTTCAGGTGCCCGCGCGGACAATGATAGCTGATTATTGTACTTGGAAATACCGAGGGGGTGGTTGTTTATATGGTAGGCGTCCGGATTTTAATAATCAGTTTATGTTTATGGCTGACGGAACCAATGTGACCCCCTCTGTATTTTTCGAAAAAGATAATGGCATGAACCTAGGAATGCCTATTGCCGACGAAAATAACAAGAAATTCAACGACGAAAACGGCTACAATCTAACATTAGTGTGGCAAGGAGAATATGATAAAAATACCGTAAGTGTGACGGCTGATGGTGCAGCCACGCTGTCTGTGGTGACAATTAACAACGCGGCAGGCTACACGGACGCAGATACTTCAATTACGGTTGACTCTTTACCTGTGGCTATTGCAAACGGAAAGGTAATTACTTTTAGTGGCGGAGCTCAGTTTACTTTAAGTGCTGGGGCTTCCGCTACTGCCACAGCTTTATCGGGGGCATTTAAGTCGCCGAATTCAGTTGCAGATAATGAAACCGGAACTGTGGTGCAAAGTGTTGCGGTAGACGCTTTAAGCGCAGCCATTTCAAAAGACAGAACTATTGTTTTTAGTACAGGGGCGACATTAAAATTAGATACGGATGCTAGTGCTGCTGCCACTTCGCTTTCTGGGCTTTTGAGTGCGGCATTAAGTAACGATGAAGCAGGTGAAGTAAAGTATGTAGCGGGTGATACCGTAAAAATGCCAGCAAAAATTGAAAATTTAGCGAAGAAAGACCTGAGTAATACTCAGGAGAACACAGCGACGCGTCCTGATCTTTTCTTTGTATGCGTATCTACGGCACTTACCTCAAAAGATCCACGTTACGAGCAAACTTACTGGAGGGGAGACCAATGCGGCAAAAACCTAGCGGCTTGCAAATGCCGATATGTTGATAACGGAGTATATGCCAAAGGATTGCCTTTTGGGGGATTCCCTTCCATTGAAAAATACAGATTTTAATAAGTTTTTTTTAAGAAGTATAGTTTCTTTAGCGGATCGTTGTAAATTTGAGGTTTGCGGGGCTATCACGGATAAGAAACTGCATTTTTTTAAGAATATATCCCCAACTCCACAGCAAACTTTCATAGTAACCCCTAGAGATTATGTAAATATCTACCCTCAAATAAAAGTTTTTTTTCATTCTCATTGTTTAGGAGGGGCAACGCCAAGTGGTTTTGACATCCTGCTTTCACAGGAATTGGCGAGGCCATTCTTAATATATTCTAATATACAAAAGAATTTTTCTTTTTATTGCCCGGATGCCCAGAAGTTGATTTATTTTTCGCTTTAAATGTGTATAATAGAGGGTAATGACTACAGTTTTACTTGAAGGCAGATTAGGGCAAATAGTGGGCCGAGATTTTTCTTTTAAGGCTAGGACGTTAAGAGAGGTTTTAAATGCCATCGAAGCAAATACGGGAAAATTGAGGAGTTATTTGCACCAAAATGGAAAACGGGCTTTTGCTGTTTTTGTTAATGGGAAGGAGCTTGAAGGTGACGTTTCTTTAAATATCAAGGTAGAAAACAAAAAAATAGTTATTATTCCTTTGTTAATGGGGGCTTTTGTGGCTATTTTTACTAAATTTATAGTCACCAAAATTTTAAAACTTAGCGTGGCGAGTATGGCTGGAAAGATAGCCACTTTTGTTGTGGGTACTGTTTTGAGCGCTGCACTGTCTTTTGGCATAAGCCTACTAATTGCTAAATTAATGAAACCGGATGATCCGGATTTGGCCAATACAACGTCTTTTGCTTTTGGTCAGGCTGAAAATGTCACAAGGCAAGGGGTGGTGGTCCCCGTGGGATACGGTCGTTTGCAGGTGGGTAGTCGGGTTGTTTCGGTCAATATGTTTAATGTAGATCGAAGTAAATTCGAGAACCAAGGAGCTCAATTACAACTGGGTGGAGGTTACTATTTTAATCCCCAATATTTTGCTTCAGTGGATGATGGTTATGGTGCAACCGACGCTATTCCAGAGGGGCAGGGAGGTTTTCTAGAGGTAGATACTACTGGCGGGGGAGGAGGAGAATAATGTAATGGGCGCTATTCCGGAAGATATTTATATGGTTGATGATTTGCAAAATGCTTTGCGCTATACAAACGTGTGTTCCACTTCGATGGGAACTTTAAATAATTCTGCGAAGGGAGGTAAGTTAGAATCTGTCTCTGTTTATCAAACCATCGATCTTTTATGTGAAGGAGAAATTGCGGGTCTTTGTGATAGACATGGAAGTTTAGTATATTTACACAAGGATTCCCGTAAAAATACAAACGGCTTTAAAGGTATTTATTTAAATGATGTTCCTATCAAGAACACGGACGCTTCTACTTTGAATTACAATCGAGTTTTTGCCGATTTCAAAGTTGGCACAGAACGTCAAACACCTTTAGCTAAATTCACAAACCCAGCATTATCATTTAGCAATGCAGTTCAAACTCTCAACATTAACGCTTCGCTGCCCGGACTGGCTGGACTACAACAAATGCTTAATGCTGGGTCTAAGTTTTATGTGGTGGGAAACAATGGGGAACGTGAAAATTTAGCGTTACGGTGGAACACAAAACTAGGAGGAGATTCGTTCAATATGGGTGCTATTAGTGGCAATTTTTGCAATCAAGTAGTAGACCTTTCAGCTCTAACTTTTGTAAGAGCAGCCGAAAGGAGTAACGCTGTTGCTGTTTCTCATGTTATTACAAATGATAATGCTAATTGGGCACAGGTAGATATGACTGTGGGGGCGTTATTATATAGCCATAGTGATGGAGATCAAAGTCCAGCGGCTGTAAATTTTATTATTAAGACGGGTTACGTAGATGATGAACTAACTCTGGCGGAAGGAGGTAGTGTTATTTATTTAATATGTGGAATTTATGGAAGGTGTAGTTCACAGTACACTCGAAGTCACAATGTGCCGTTGCCTGCAGGCGGACCCCAGAAGAAAGATAGGTTTATAAAGGTGTTTCGAACTGATAATGAACTTGGCCCCAACAATGTAAAATTTCAAAAAAGTTTATCAGTAGGAACTATTAGTGAAATTGTTGAAGAGAACTTTAACTATCCTCATAGTGCTTTAATGGGGATGATTTTTGATGCGAGGGCATTTTCTAGCCCTCCTACGCGTCGGTTTGATTGCAAACTAACGAAAGTTTCTATACCCAGCAATTATAACCCTGAAATTAAACATTACAGGGGAAATTGGGATGGGCAATTTAAACTAAAGAAAGAGTGGACAGATAACCCTGCGTGGATATTTTATGATTTAGCAGTAAACGAGCGCTATGGCGTAGGGAAATTTGGTTTTAAAGAGCAGTTCGTTGATAAATGGAATTTATATAGTATAGGTAAATATTGTGATGAATTTGTGCCAACTGGTCATACGGGCAAATATGCAGATATGGATTTTACTTGTACTACGGGCTCAATAACCATTACTATTGACGATTCCTCTGATACTCTAGGAGGGAACGCGTTGCTGGAGAGGTATCCTGAAGGGGGAACTGTATGCTTATTTAGCACCAAAAATTCAGACTCTGAAGATTTAGATAAGGCTTATAAGAGGCTTATTTTTAACCCTTCTTATGATAATTCTACACAAAAGTTCACTTTTACAATTGTTCAAATACCAGACGCACAGGAGGTATTTCAAAATTATCCCGCTGTAAAGGTGGCTTTTTTAAATCAGGCTGGCACGTTGATAGGGGATGCTTTTGTTAAAGAATATTTAATAAAAAATCAGGATAGTTCTTCAGCGTTTGTATCTACCTATTTAGGAGGAGACCCTTTGGATTTAACAACCGTAAGTGGGAAAGCTACGACCCAGTTTGAGCAATATAGGCCCCTTTTAGAGTCTCGTTTTAGGTGCAATTTATATTTAGACAAAAAACAAAACGCCTTTAATGCTTTGAATGATATCGCGGCCTTGTTTCGGGGAATGATTTATTGGTCTTCGGGTTATATTACAGCGTCAAACGATCAGTCTCGAGAAGCCGTTATGTTGTTCACTAACGCAAATGTTCAGAATGGTGATTTTGCTTATAGTGGCAGTTCTTTAATTTCGAGGACCACTGCTGTTACCGTACGTTTTAGTGACGAATACGACAGCTACAAGCCGAAAGTTGAATATTTGGAAGATTCGGCTGGCATGAGGGAGTACGGCTACAATGAAAAGGAAATTGTGGCATTGGGGGTTACATCGCGAGGACAAGCTCATAGATTGGCCAAGTGGATGTTATATACTGTTCAAACTGAAACAGATACCATTCAGTTTACGAGTGGTCAAGAGGCAAGTTACTTAAAGCCGGGGGATGTTGTTAAAGTACAAGACAAACTTAAAACATCTAAAAGATACGGGGGAAGGATTGTGGATATTGATTATGGAGCTAAAACTTTAACTTTGGACCATGGGATTGAGGAAGATATTAGCGGCCAGACAATTACCTTGATCGTTCCTAAACCCAACAAGACCGTTAGAGAATTAGATAAGAGCGCAGAATCGAAACTAAAGATCGCTGTAGAAGAGCAGAGTCCTAGTTTGGGGGTGCCAGTTTCAGACATTAACGCGTCGCGGGAGCCGCAGATTAAAGAATTTACTATAGATTCTGTTAGTGAAACTAATGTGGTAACAGTTACCACTGCTTCAGAAGAGGATTTTAATATGGTTTTAAAGGGTTATATTTGGTCGGTCCAAAATACAAATTCTGATTATGAGATTGAAGAAGTGGAGTATAGAATTATAGGGGTTACGGAGCAAAATTTCAATCAGTATCAAGTTACTGGCATGATGTATAATAGGAGTAAGTTTGCGGCTATCGATGAGTCCCGAAGCGTGGAAAACACTCAACAATCAAAATCAACAGTAGTAAGTATAGGCTCCCTTCCTCCCGCCTTGACTGGAGATTCTGAGGGGGCCACCGATCCTATTATTACTTTTACGAACATACAAAACGATACGATCTTGCCTTATTTTGACGGCAAGTTTCCGAATATTTCCTCATATGCAACTAATTATTATATGACTGTTGATTTTTCCCAATTAGCCACCTATAACGCTGTAAACTTTCAAAATACAGGTGGTTATATTTTAGAAATCTTTAAGGCTTCTGGAGAAAAAATAAGATTTTCGTTAGCGGGTCATGATAATACCCGTGCTAATATTCTCATAGGTCCAGATTACGAAAGGGATAACATCTCTGTTGAAATTTATCGTTACGATACCTCTTTTAAGGTTAATGTAGGTCTCTAATATGCCAAAATTTAAAAAATTTATTCAGCAATCTCCTGCCGATTATGGTGAGGCTTTAAGGGTTTCGGGGTTCTATGTGGCTAACGAGCCGCCAGTAACGCCTAACAAAGAGCCATTTCCTCATAATTCGGCGTTGCCTTTGTTTTCGGGTGGTTCTGGAATTAATATAGCTATTAGGGTAGCTAGCGGTGAATTTTTTGCCGAAGACCCGTTGATTAGATGGAATTTAATTAACCCTACCGACGATGCGATTTTCTCAGAAGAGGAATTATATAGTTTAACTGCTTTTGGTGGTTTTGAGGTCAATTTAAGGAGTGAGACTGGGCAGTTGATACAGGCCTTACATACAGGGGGCTACAAAAAGAACGAAATCCAATTAAAAGTTGACGAATTAAAAAACTCTTTCGTCAGTATGGGCACATCTGGATTGGCAAACCCAAATGTATATTTTGATTATAGGCGTTTTCAGTTAGAGGTTGTCGCTACAGATTATTACGGCAGAACAAATACTGGAATTTATTTTTTAAATAATAAGAAACCTGATGTCACAGGTTGTACTGTTGGTTTAGGGGAAGCGATTTCCTTAAGGCTGCAATCCACAAAAAATTCCGGATTACAGAGGCTTGATGTTTATTCTTCTCCGGTTTCTGATTTTAGTGTTATACCTCAATCTGGAGCGAGTACGCCTTCTTATGCGTATAGTTTTGATTTACAAGACCTAGGAAATGATTATATAAATAACGTTACTATTACTCCTCCTAATGATTCTGGTTATTTTTATGCGACTGTTTTAAGCGACTCCTTTGGTTCTGGAGAGGCATATTATTACCCGTCTTCCATTAAGCCTTATACAATTGATCCGTTACTTTTCAATGTGAAAACCAGCGGGCTTGAGGGTCGAGTTTTTGTGGCGCGGGACACTCTGAATAAAAATATTGTCCCCCAAGTTGTCGGCAAGTTTTCAAAAGATTTATCTCCGTCCCAATTAACTTATGAAATAAAAGTCATTGAAAGCGGAAACTTTTTTGATAAAAGTGATTATTTTACACTGGAGCCGCCCCAAATCAAAGGCATAGAGGCAATTGTTCACGGTACGGGCACAGGGAGATTAGATAAAAGATTTTTTGATATTAATACCACTTTGCAAGATTATGCGTATAGTGGGGCGGCCGCCACTCCTATTTTCTCAGCTTATCAAACCACAGGGTTACAATGGCTAGGGCACTCTCTTATTTTAAATGCCACAGATAATGTAGCCCCGGGATTTCTCACGGGTCAAACTGAAGTGATGGAGGTTGCGATTGCAGCCGGAAATACCGAGTCTGCGAGAGTTTTTTGGGGAGGGGAATTTAATACTGGCTCTTTAGAATACCAGTTCAATCCTGCCGGGACGCTACTTGCTGAGAATATTTACCAAGCAACTTATTTGTCAGGACGTACAGGAGCCCTTACTGAGACTACTCAAGGGGTTGATGGTCCCGCTGCCGGCACCGGGGGGATTTTAGGAGGTTTAACTGGAACTTTAGTTGCTACTAATTATTCGGGGCTTGTTGTGCCTGAATACGAGCCTCATTTTGTTTATCCTGTTCATGATTTTGCTGATTATGAGTTTTCAGTCAGAACGCTTGCGGGTAATCAAGCGTCACCTTTTTCGGATGTCTTAAAGTTTTCATCGGGGGATATTATTGGGGGTATTACGGGAGGTGGTTTTCCTACAGGATTGTTTGATGGTGACACTGAAAGCGGAGTTGCAGTTTATAATCCTGCTTATGATAATTTAGCTATTAGTCAAAAAGTTACTCTTGATGATGCCGGTGTTCCTGTACAAATCAAAAAAGATGGCTCAGTTGGCGTAAAAGAAACTTTACTCTTATTGGAATCAAATGTAAGTAACCGTCCTGCCATTCAGTTTTCAGAAACTACTGTTGGTGACGGAGGGATGTCTATTGAGTATTATGGTGTTGGTAGCAATAATGCCCTGCAGTTCAACCCCCAATCAGACTCTAATCCTCCAGCGGCTAAATTTTCTGACGGAGGGGATGCGTATTTTGCGGGTGATGCTTTGGTTTCTGGAAGTTTAACTGTTGAAACTGTTGCTGCTAAGACTGCTGAAACAGGTTATTTGGTAATAGATGGTAGTAATAAAGTTTTTACTCAAGTAGGGAGTGCGGGGGCACAAGGCACCCAAGGAACTCAAGGAACTCAAGGTATTCAAGGTATTCAAGGTATTACGGGCACTACTGGTTCTC
>Ga0209434_1000582_pt1 | contig 17370 bp, 9 predicted proteins | sample ETNvirnome_2_300_FD_184068 | JGI IMG/M metagenome (GOLD analysis project Ga0209434, IMG submission 184068) | Marine viral communities from the Pacific Ocean - ETNP_2_300 (SPAdes) (version 2) | ecosystem: Environmental > Aquatic > Marine > Oceanic | place: Pacific Ocean | collected 2013-06-22
CAAAGTTTCCACTGGACTTGAGGGTACCCGCAGTACCCCCTGTTCCCACTACAACCGTACCGTTTATGGCGACCTCACCATTTGTGGAGTTGGTTATAGTCTCGTCATTCTCTAAGATAATTCCCGTAGAGCCAGTAATATCTATGCTTATAGGGAATGTGACCCCACCACCATCAGCTATCGTCATGGCATTATCGCCATCGGTGAAAGCTATACCCGTTGTCTGAACTTCGCCGGGGACGTTTATCCCCACAGCAGCGTCCAGTATCGTCATATTTACAGCGTCAGCATTATCAGTAAAGATAAGGTCTTTACCATCGGTTTCCAGTTTGATTGTTACATCACCAGTACCACTTTCAGTAATCCTGAGTACTTCTGTCCCGCCATCTTCAAATATAAAAATCCCCGCAGCACTATCGAATTCAATATTTCCATCTACATCCAGAACTAAATGCGCTGCTGTAGCGTTATCATCTACAGTTGTTAGGGTAGTCGCGCCGTGAGTAGTAACTGCTAAGGTTGCGAGATCACCTGTATCAGTACTATCAGTAATAGTTATAGTTGAGGCATTAAGATTAATGTAGTCAACTTGTAAGGTTGTAAGTGTGCCAGCAAGAGCTGTTGCTGTATCGGCATTACCTTCAAGATTAGCCTTGATCGTTCCTACTGTACCAGCGACAACTTCCGACGTTATCGAATCGACCTCGGGAATGAACATCAACTTATAATCAGAATCATCTATACCTAAAAACGCTGTTTTAGCAGCAGAACCAGTGTGGTACTGCATTGCAATACCGACGTCTTTATCGCTATCTCCCGCTAAAGCACCACCCCCCGAAGCAGTCTGCAAATGAATAATGGGGTCTACATAAGTAGTAGTAGTCGAATTGATAGTTGAAGTAGTTCCACTAACCGTAAGATTCCCCGCAATAATTACATTATTGGAGTCATCTATAGTGACACCACTATTCTGAAGAGAGGCTCCGCCTGTTCCATCCCATCTAACTATGGCATTATCCGTGGAAGACCCCGGCGCACCAGTAATGATCTGTCCAGTACTTAGATATTCAACACCCATTAAATAACACCTTTATGCTTCGGAGAAGAATACGCAGTCGATCTCACCGTCGGAGCCACCCTTGCGTATAGCTTTGAACTGATCTATTTCAGTTTCCTTAGTAAGAATAAAAATATCCCCCGAAGTACTTGTGAAACCCGCGGCTGCTGTGGGGTCAGTTCCATCTGCCCGCCACCGAATAGACTGATCATTCACCCTTATCTGACAGGCTGTGACGTTCTCAGCGGGGATAGTCGGCCCTACAGCACTTGTACTGACCGTAACTGTGTCATGTCCCACAATTTTATGGGACTCAGAGTTAAAAATATTAAAACCAACTATGTTTGGCATATCACACCTTTATTAGTGGAGGCCAGCCTAACTGAATACCTCCACATTAGTTTCTACTCGAAACCTGCAAGCCGAATAACACTCGTAGTCCCAGTTGGGCCAACATCTACTACTACTCCAATAGGAGGAGTAATAAACGTGTTTGGAGTAGCTTCGGTAAGAGCATGAGCCTCTACTGAACCAGCGGTTCCATTAGATGCCATAACTCGTTGACCAATAACTACAGCCCCATCTGTAAGAATTCCAGCGTCACCCGTAGTCTGTATCCACCCGTAACTACCGTCAGCACCAATACCAACAGAAACACCAACAAGGGCACCTGTCAGAGTAGTTGGAGAGACAAGAAGCTCTTTGTAAGCACTCTTTACGAGTTTTACATTAGAGGTAGCATCAATCGCAACTGCAAGTCCATCTGCAATAGTTACGTTAGCGTTAGCTGCACCAGCAGCCACTTCGTTAGCGGTAACAAGGTATGAATAACCTTCGCCAGTGTCATCCGCAATCGTAAGCGTACCCCCCACATACTCATTTACTACAAGAGTAATGGAGGTTGCTATCGAGATGATCGTGTCACCGGCTGCTACACCCGCACCAGTACCACTTCCAGTAGGGTCTAAGTCATCGTGGGCACCATCTGGGCCTTCACGCTGAACTAGATTACTGGCTGCTGTAGTACCACCGAACTCTGCATACCTAAAGGTTCGGTCATTCTGTACCAACTTAGTTCCTAACGGAAACAGTTGGGTTGTCCCGACGGTATAGGGGTCAATGTCCCCCGGCATCGGGTCTATGTTGTTGAAGTCGAAGTTTGGGTCATAGGGTAGTTCAACTGTCTTACCAGAAGGAAGACGAAAATACCCATGAGCAATGTTTGCCATAGTTCTTTATCCTCCCTATGCCACTACTGCTGCGTCTTCGATGTCGTAGATTCTACCTACAGACATACGAGAGCCATCAGCTAGGTTGTAGTACATGCGATGCCTGAGACCGGAAGCATCAAAATCTTCCAGACTCGGGAAGTAATCAACCATGAGAGGCTCACCCGGAGATGCGCCATCACCACCAAATGCAAAGGTAAGTCCACCTTCGCCTCTGGCAACCTGTCCACGTTTGATTGCAAATACGCTGTACTGATTATCCCCGCCATATCCAGCAGCGGACGCTAACGCCCGAAGTGAACTACCATCAGTACCAGTGTTCTCTTGTTCTGCAACAAGATAATCTGAACCGATAACCGGGGCACCATTCCACGAAGTAACCCTGCGACCCAAATCATCTAACGTAAAGTCGATGTTGCCGAAGGTATTCGTAGCTAGACCTGCTTCCTGCACGTATGCAGATAGTCGATCTAATATCACATACGGGAACAACCAGAAGTCGATTCCGTATTTCATTTCACGCTCTAATTGACGCATGTTAGCAAGAGCAAGTCCCGCTTCCTGTTCGTCAATATTCAAACCATTCGTAGCCCCACCTAGCGCGGTTGGGTAAAGCTGCGATATGTAATGCAAGCCTCTAGCTTCAGAAGAACCTGCTGCACCATTAGTCGGGTCTCCATAGAGGAGATCAGTGTTAGCACCCTGGACTATAGCTTTACGGTCTTCTAGAGCTTGGATGGCTGCATAATTATTAAAGGTTCCATAGACACCTTCAACATACTTGTTCAAAGCAGTCTGCTTATAACGAATTACCAATGCTTCATTGATAGTGTCATAAGTAGTCTCTTCTGACCAAGCAAGTTGGGAGCCGATGGACGCTCGACTGGAAGTTCCTACTGTGCCTTCACGAACCCATTCAAGCTGCGTACCTGATTGCTGCATTACCGGAAGAAGACCCATCAAACCACCTCGTTTGATATCTTCCTCGATAATACCCGCGACACGCTTTGCCTGACTAAGTTCCTGAGCCTCAGCAAGTGAATTCCAATGACCACCTGATGCTGCCAAAGTTATTTACCTCACTTTAATGAGATTGATTTCTTGGATGAATCTATCAGAGCGTTCAGTTCACCTTGCGCTCTAACTAGAGGGTCATCGCTCACGGATTGAGTCGAAGAACCATCAAGAATTCCTGTACCTGTGACACTCCCGTTAGGCATATTAGTCTGCGAAGCGGTTGGGGGTTTAGCAGCCTCATAAATTGCTAGAAGGTCGTCAAGACGATCTACAGTATTAGCACGATTCAGGATAGATTCAGGTACTCCACCAAGAGCGAGTTCTTTTTTTCTGTAACTTAGTAGTTGAGAATCTTTGTCCTCAAGTTGTTTTTGTACAGAAGCTAGTTCGCTAGTTCGTTGAGACTCTGCCTCATCCTGTTTCCACTTATTCTGCAATGCCCTTTGACTTTCAGTAAGTTCTACAAACCCACCTGTGCTGTTAGATACAAAGCCTCCGTCTTTCAAGCCCGCAATTTCCATCTGTAGATTCTTATTATTCTCCGCTGCGGAGGCTAATTGAGAATCCAGACTAGACCTGAGACCAGAGGCATCCTTCTCGAACTTCTCCGAAAGACTTGAAACATGGGATGTTAGAGCGTCCGATACTTTTGTACGAACCGCTTCATCACTAATTTGTCCAAGTACTTCATTAAAACTTTCATCTGCCATTACGCAATCTCCCTAAACTCCCATAACGGGGCCATCTAAGGCCAACTGTAGGCCAGTAATTCTGATTATATAGTAGAACTGATTCATAGGCTAACTCTGTTGGGAACCGTACATACGATCAAGTCGGAATCTTCCCCCATCCGATTGCCACCAGCTTCTTGATGTAGGGTTAGTCCAAGTCGTAGTGTACCCAAAAGCCCTGAGAGCATAATCTACTCGGGGATTCCTCTTCCTCAAATCCTTCTTCTGCCTATTAACTAACCTAGTCCATTGTCTATATAGAGGGTTCAATCGCATATCTGCAACACGATCATCGTCCCCAAGATAAAGAGTACGATAGTACTCATCAATAAACGAACTAAGCCCAAGTTCATCAGCAGCATCCCTAGCAATCGAGAAGTAATCTCCAAGATCACCCCGACGTAATTCCCTCAACGCCTTCTCAGGCTCAGTCATGTTACGTTCTGTGTGCTGAATAAAGAGATCGGTATACTCATTGGGAACTACCTGATTCATAAAGGTTTCCTGTGCATCAAAGAAATCATCAAACTCAGGAACCCCATCACCATCTCGATCTTGCGGTCGAATGCTGTAGTAGTCATCTAAAAGCTCATCAAAAGGATGTCTTAGACCAATTACATCAGACCCAAGCCTTTCTCGTAGGGCTAAATGATCTTCATGAGTCAACGGAACTTCTGCATAATCCGCAGTTGGGTCTGTGACTCTGTAGTCCCCCAAAGAAGCATCCCATTTTCTACCTGTAAGCACCTCTTTTTGAGTAGCAAGTTTAGCCCTATGCTCAGAGATTATATCTCTAAGAAGTTTTCCACCAGTCTCCCCTCGCTGCCAATTTAAAAACGTCTTGTTAATCTGTTCTGTAGCCTCAGTTCTTTGTGCATCTACACTTAAATAGAATTTACGTTTGAGATCAGTTATACGCCTTTGCTCCCCACCTTCAAGCAAGGCTCGGGCAGCATTGAATCCATCCGCATTATTAATCTCGAACATAGCAGCTTTAAGGGGCTTAGGCATAGGAACTACATCTAAAACGGAGACACCATCTCTACGAAGTTCATCTAACTCCTGCTGCGAAAGGTTAGTCCAAGTCTTGATAGCTTCGTCTCGGGCTTTCCTGTACTCAACCTCAGCATCTCCCCGCCATCTAACCATACCTAACTGGGCACTTATCCACTCAGCCCTAGCTGCATCTTCAACCGCCGCATCTAATTCTTGGGTAGGAATCGAACTACCTTCAAGGGGACGGAGTGAGTCAAAGTCTACATCCTTCGGATTATACCCACGCTCAATAATATGTTTAGCTATCATGTGCTGTTGAAAGCGATCATGAAACAGTGAGTTACGCATTCTTCCAACAGGCTCAGAAATTCCGGGAATCTTCATCATCTGAAGAATCTGTAACGGGGACTGTAAAAGATCGGGAATTACTTCTCCGAACTCGCCTTCCCTATCCTCCATAATATGACCAGGAATCAAGTATTTAGTAAACAATCCAACATGAGGGCCGGGGTAAAACCCAAACCTCTCCATAATACTCTCAGCTTCAGAGTACTTACCCATAACTCCAGTCTGCTCCGTACTTGGGTACTCGGCATTCACCATCCTCTTTGTAGAATTAAAGAGAGTCCCCCCGATAGGGTTCAGCCCCCACGTATCATTCCACGGCTGGTCGCTAGGGTGAACATAACCTTCATCTGTTCCCTGCCAAAACTTTCCGTCTGGATGGTTTGTCTGCCAAGCTACCGGATGAGTAATACTGGTTCTGAATAAGAAGGGAAGTCGAGATGTCTCATATTTCCAGAATGGGAAGATAGTCTTCATTACATCATCAATTACGTTTTGATCTGCATAGTTAACGAATGTCTGCTTCAAATCTTCATGGGCTTCAGAAATAGCCTTTTGCTGTCGAGCATGACGTAACTTCGTTTTACTCTTAGCTACTGATTGTGCAGCAGCTCCTCGAAGAATCATCGGCTCCCCCTTAGCCGTTACATGCTTGACCCCTAATCTACCGTCAATCTCATCTGCAATAGATTTACCGAACTCTCTAATTATGCGGGACTCTTCATCCGGAACTTTGATCTTCGCTGCTCCCTTTAGCTCTTGCCCTAAATTATCAAGCATCCTCTCATACTTACGGAAGTTATCCCCCCTCGCAAACCTTAGATTCTGAGACCCCATAACCTGCTTATAAACAGCTATGACCTTATCTCGGGTTACGCCTGAATGTCCGGCTGCATCAGCCCTTCTTAGAACAAAATCAGCAAATTGATCTTCCGTCATAAAGGCTGAGTGGAACATACCATCAACTACAGAGTCAGGGACTCCTCCAGTAATGTAGGCAATTTTCTTTAAATCTAATTTTCCTTTAAATACCTTAGCTTTTATCTCCGCGGCGTCGCCTAGTCCCATCGCAGCTCTTAGTTCGTTTTGGGTAGCTAACCGCGTTACATTAGCTGTCTCCCGCTTTCTTATAAACTCTTTGTACCCATTAGAACGGATGTCGTAGTGTTCTCTCCACCACGCATCATCCTGTAGCCACTTCTTCCCCCGAGTCTCTTCGAAACGTCCTCGAATAATTCGGTGCATATCCCCTACATAATCATCCATATCTTTTAATTGCTGGTCTAACGTACCAGATACGCTCTTAGTCCATTCAACGTCAGCTAACCACTTCTTCTCGGCATCCCGAACTATAGATACTATTTCTTCCCTTGATCGTCGAATATGAGACAGGGCAGCATCTACTTCATTTGAGGCTTTAGCGTTTATTGCCCTCCGAACATTCGCGCGTGTATTAGGCTGTGCTGCCCGGAATCCCGCAGTCAATTCAATATCATCTATCTTGGTCAGAAGTTGGTCTGCAAGATCAAATACCGTCTGTGAGGCTGAATAAAAGTCTTCCTTTGACGAGATATTCTTAAGGGAATCGGCTGCAAGTTGGAGTGAAATCCTAATCCCTTCAGGGCCAGCAATATACTCAGAGTACGCCTCTTCTTTGAGACCCTTCATAAACTGCCGTAGCTGCCTTGTAGTTCTATTAGGGTTAGCAACCCACTCTTCTAGACTTGCTCGGGTAACATCTGTAAAGACAGTCTCAGAATCAGAGTTGAGATACTTGCTTATAATACCGATCATCTCCTCTTGATCCCACGTATCATTTGCAAGGTCTATTGCATACTTATCTATAGCATCCCCACCTAAATGAAGACGCATTAGCATACCCTTCTTCAAACGCTCTGCACGTTCAGGGTCTACATTATCTAGCTGCTGGTCTATTAGCTTTATAAGCTCAGGCTCATGCTCAAGAAGATCATCCATAATACGTTGAGAAGAACGCTCCATCATATAAAAGCGACGGAACTGACGAGACCATACAGATGATTTATCCCTCCACGCTACGGGGTTAAGCCATGAGAGGGTATTCTCAACCCGATTCCTAATCCGACCTGAAGGTAACTTATCCAAGATAGGCTTCATAAAACGGCTAGTCTCGTCAGTTAGAAGAAGTTTTTCCTTTGCCCCCTGAGCAACCCCTCTGATGATATTGTCAGAACCTAATAGCGAGTCCCCTAAAAGGTCAGTAGGAATATCACTAAACCCTACCATCACTTCTTCGTACTCTTTTATAGACGCTTTTCCTACTTTGGTCTTCCCTAACAACTGCCTGATCATGTCCTCCCCCGCGTTCTGGAGAGAGAATGCCGGGAACATAAGTACCATTCCAGCAAGAGGACGCCCGACTTTATCGTAAAGAATATTGTTAACAGCGTAGGTACTAAATCTATAAGAATTACTAACAATACCTGCTATAACCCCTTGTCTATTCTTTAAATCAGCAACAGAAAGTCTAAATCTTCCTTGCCCCAGAGGTAAGGACTTCCCTTTCCACAAAGATATTTTCTCAGGAACCCCAAGCATCTCAGGCTGCCACGGAGCCATTTTACGTACAGCATCAGCTTGTTGATTAAAAGCTATCCCCGCAATACTAGCTTTAACTCTGGATACGCTCTTATTACTCCCTATAAAAATCTTCTCAACTTCTCTGAATTTTGCACTAATAGCGTCTTTTAAAGTCTCTCGTATAGCCTCGTTGGAGGCTGCGTTATCTATTCCCCCTACCTCATCAATAAGTTTTTTAGCTGCTTCATCTAGCTGTAACTTACCCGCAGTAGCAGCTTCAAATATATTCCTTACGGCTACGGATTTTCCTAAAGTCTTCGCACCCTCCCTCAACGCATCATCAGCAAAGTCAATCTTGTCGATAATCCTAGTAAACTCAGTGGAAGTCAGCTCCTTGTAAGTAAAGATGATGTCTCGTAGCGCAAGTTCTCCGTGGTCTGGATTAAGAGCTGATCTTGGAATTGTTTGATCAAGAATCCGAGACATAAACTTATCTTTTTCACCCGCAGTAATTTGGTCTATCTGCTTACCTGTAAAGGCTGTAATCGCATCGTGATATAGACCCGCAGCCCTACTCCCTGCCTGCTTTGCAGATTGGGCACGACTCTTAGGTATCTTTCGATACAACTTTGCACCCCACCTAAACGGGGCTTCTATCGACTTTACATAACCGTCCTCGAAATCTCCAAGACCGATTCTTAGAGATACATCCCTCTTTGGAAAAGAGACTCCCGGACGCCTAACCCCCACTTTAGGAAGGCGAACTCCCTTAAGTACAGGGAGAGCAACACGACCTACTACTGGAATCTTCCCAAGTACTCCAAAACCCAGGAGGTTTAACGGGTCAGCTACAAGGCTTCCAATAAACTTCTCACCCCAAAAGAGGTCTTCTCTACCCCCTTCTTCTGAGGGGCGTGAACGCTGTTCTATAAGATCGTAAAAACCTTTAAGTTTATTTATGGAACCCCTGCGCTCATGCACAGTTCCTTGTAGCTGTGAATCTAAGTCTCTATGGAACTTATTCAGAGGCGCAATTCTTCCCCCTGTAGCCCTATCTATAAGTTCGCCATAAGTACGATCAGCCCCTATCATCAAGTATTCCCAAATCTTAGGAGAAACCTGCTCTCCAAAGAACTCCATCGTTGACCATATTGTTTTAATAGGGTTTACCAAACGAACCCAAGAAGGTGCGCCCTTCCACGGAGTTGAAACAGAACCCCATCGAGTACCGCCACCTATAAAAGCAAAAGCGTTACGCCAGTTAGATTTCTTCTGCTCTTCTTCTAGAGTACGACCTTGACGAGTACGTACATCACCCCCAAGTTGTGGAGATTCTGCCCTCAACCTACTTATATCTCTTGGGGCTGGAGGCGAAGTAGCACCAGCTCCGGCAAGAGTCTGGGCTAGTCTTGAAGCCTGAGCAGGGTCTTCAGCGTTAGAGCCGTATCGGGGAGTTCCCGGATCAAAACGTTCTTGTGTCATTTAAAATCCTGCTGTAACTCGGGGAGTTCTAGGTGATCGGTAAAGTTGTCTTCTTTGTCTACGTGCAACAGGAGCATCAAACCTAGTCTGACCTATTTGTGCTTGTCTTGTAAGAGACATAATTCTATCGGGGTCGAACTGTTGAAAGTAAGCTGCCTGCGCCTCTCCAATCTTAGACTTAGCTAGATCAAACTGAAGCTGATTACTCTGTGCTTCAAAATCCTCTCCGGTTATTGCAACATATTGATCGGGAGATAAGAACCCTTTGAAGTCCTCAAAACCTTCTAGGAACTCTGTCTGGAACCTATCTAGATTATCCCTTGCAATCAAAGCAGAGAGTTGAGGCCCGACCACAGCACCAAAAGTACTACGGAAGCGTTCTTCAAACTGTTCTTCGGCAGCAGTACGACCTGTTATCTGAACACTTGCCAACATCTGACGTTCTCGTTCAGCTTCACGCTCTGCCTTTTCCTGTTCACTCTCTTCCTCCTCAAGTTCGCCTTCAATTCTCTTCTCCTCTGCCTCTAACTCCGCTTCCCGAGCCGTGATTACCGGGTCAGTCTCATATAAGGCGTCAAACTCCGTTTGGAACTCAATCCTATTCTGTAATTGTTCTGCAACAAAATCCATTACCTCAGCGTTTAGGAATTGTGGTTGAAGATGTCCTTCTGCTCCTTCGGGGGGATTGAGTATAGTTTTTCTAACTTCGGCTACTATCTCTGCCGGACTTAGCTGACTGAAAGACTCAAACTTTTCAAAGAACTTTCGGAGTCCCCCTGCATACTTAATTATCAAAGACACAAAGGGTTCGTTAAACTGATCATCTAAAGTGTTTTCTATAAATGCACCTAAACTCTCTTGAAACGCAAGGTTCCCCGCGAGCTGTTCTCTTGTAAGTCTCGGGTCATCCCCGACCGTAGACTGAAACAGCCATTCACTCTCAAAGAATCTACTAGCTAATCCCGCAGCATCAATACGCATGGCAGCAGGAAGGTAATCAATATAGGCGGGTAAAATCCCAGCTAACTCTGTAGGAAGTTCTGTCGGTGCTTCGGGAGCAGGGAATATATCTTCGGGCAATGCACGTAACTGTCTCCAGAATCCTTGCTCAGTATTCGCATCTGACCAATCAAGAGTAAGGGACTTGAATCCATTGAGTACTCCTGTATTACCGTCTTCATCTGCATACCCAGTAAGGAAATCTATAATGACCTGACTATTTTCTAGTCCTGATCTCTCTATTGAATTTAATATATTTTCACTAAGAATCGAGACACTATTGAGAGGTTTAATACCATCACCAGCGTCCCCCGTTAGCATAATGTCCCATATATCATCAGCATTGGCTTCAGTCAGATTCGCCCCCTCTAAAGCCCTAGCTAACCTGTTGTTTGCTGTAGAGAGTAATTCATCAGCTAACCAAGAAGGCAAGTCATTAATAGTATCCCCTAACCTATTATTCAGGAACATAATTCCTGCCATAGTCTCAGGTTCGATCTCCCCCTGTAAGCGAGTAAGATCAGGGTTGATCTCACTATAAGTTTGAAGGGACTCAAAAAACACGGCTAGATCATCAGTGGTCGGGTCAAAATCCCCAAGAGGTCGGGCTAGTCCGGGTGGAGTCGTACCCCATGATTTAAGTAAGCCCATCATCGTCTGCCCCGAAAACTCTAACTCATTTAGGAATAATTGACCTGACTCCCCATAATCCCTCCTAACCATCCCCCTCAAAACCGTATTTATCCAGCCATCTATTTCAGCAGTAGACAGGCTCTTCCAATAGTCGTCTTTGTTAGGATATAACTCCCTAAAGCTCTGCATGGTATCGGAATCATACGAGTTCCAATTCCTGTCAAAAGCGTCACGAATTGTCTTTTCAATAAACTGCCCGATTTCAGAAGACGGTTTCTCTCCCCCTGTCCATCCAGCCTTACCTCCATACGCTCTATCATATAACTCCGCAAGAACTCCCGTCCCAAAATCTATAATGTTATTTTGACGTTCAATAATCTCAAATACAGCCTCATTGGAGTGCTGCTCTTCTATCCATATAGAACCTGTAAGCTCACTCGTAGTCCCAGAGGTAAAAGCGTTTCTGTAATCTTGGTACCAGTCATCGAAGTTATCATCTATTAAGTCAATAATTGACCTAAAAGTTGTAAGTGATAGCCCATCCGTAGCCTCTCCGTAACGATCTGTTACGCCTGCTTTTAAGCTCGATTTAGTTATGTCGTATTTTTCAACATCTACAAGATCGGGCTTACCAAAGACGTCTTTTATACCTACTGCGGTAAACATGTCGGGAACAAAAGCAATATCAGTCCCGGCTCCCCACCAAGCATTGTTAACATTCTTATCCTGGAGTTCTTTCTGCTCAGTTTGTATATGATCAATCGTTGTAAAGAGAGCGTCCCTTTCTACACCATGCTGTCCTGCAATACTGGGGTCATCAGGATTCTCAAACTGTAGTCGAGCGATCTCACGATCAAGCTCTCCTATAGCAAGTTCCTGCTCTCGAATCTCCTCGAAAGTCAGGGCGTAGGTCATAAAATCCCTAACCCCTTCCTGTAAACCTCCATCTTCAATAGCGTCTTGGAAAGAGACATTTGGATTAGCTTGCATCCAAAAATAAACTAAGTAGTCAATAGACTGGTTGATTTGGGGGAGACCCTTAAGACTAAGTGCGTCTAGAAGCCTCTTAGATAAAAAGTCGGCATCCCGTAAATCGGTAACACCAAGAGAAGGGGCTAAGGCAGCAAGTCCGGGACGAGATTCCTGATAAGCTAATGCTTCCGCTTCAGCTTCCTCTTCTGCTTCTTCTGCTAACTCTTCTTCCCTCTGAGCTACCCGAAGTAGTTGTTCGGGAAGTACATCAGTAAGTACATCGGTGTAATCAGGAATATCAAAGAGGTTGTTAGTCCCCCAGTCCTCTTCTAAAAAGGTACCCGCCCTAAGCAGAAACTCTCTTTGTTCTTCCTCTGGGATTTTAAATACAGTTATAAGCTGTTGAAGAGTATCACGTTCAGGGTCTTTACCGCCCCCAACCGAAGTTATCAGGGTCTCCCCCGCAAAGTATTTACTAAACTCTGCTGGAATATAGACAACATAACGTGTGGTATAAGAGTTAGTCATCTAAACTGCACCCTCCTGTGGAACAGCCCCGTTAGCTGATGGCCCTATACCATTAGGCTGACGCATTTCAGTAGGCATTACACGTTGATCAGGGTTGGGGTTTCCCTGTTGTTGGTTCTGCTGTGGAGCAGTCCCGCCTGTAGTTCCAGCGATACTCTGTTCGATAAGCTGTATCTGTGCGCCGATAGCCTCAGCATCATATTGATTACCTGCTGCTGCGCTCTGCTGTTGAAGTTCAACCAACCTTGCCCTAGCCCGAAGCATCTGCATAACTGGAAGCTGTAAGATGTTCTGTTCTTCAACTGCAAGACTTTCTCCCGCAGCATCGTGAACAATGTCAGTAAACAACTCTTCATACATAGTCTTAGTCGTAAAGAGTGCCTGACCCCCCGGATTAGCAGTTCGAGCAATATTGACACGCTCGATTAGATCACTGGGTTGTGAGAGGTTTATCTTAGCCCTAACGTCTGTGAAGTCAGGCATCTCCCCCGCAGTTAATGTAGGTTCATGGAAGTAGTCACCATTACTGGAAGCAGTATTGAACCCGATTCCCTCAATAGAATTAGAAGCATTTAATTTGAAAGTATCTAATACCCATTTACCTAAACTACTGTAAAGGTCTTCGAGTACTACCTTAGTCTCTCCAACGGAAGCTAACGCAGCGTTGAGTAGCTGGAAGATGGCAAATCCGGACAGGTTTACATCTACTCCTCCATGCAGAACATAAGGAACCCCGCCTCTTTGAATCATTCCCGGCCATTGTTGTTCTAGAATACTCAACGAAGGGTCAAACCCTGGCGTATTAACATAGTTAAATCCTTCTCCTACCCTATAGGTAAAGACCCCGATCTCATCATTACGAGCCAGATCACCCGCATCAGCAGGGCCGGGAGAACCCCCAAGAGTATTTTCCTGTACCTTCAAGGCAAGTTGTCTATCTCGGTGGTCTTCTATTCTCTTAAGGTTATCGTTGTGGAGAAGGTAGATATTATAGTTAGACTCTAAAATACTCTGAGACTGTCTCCAGTCAGCGTTATGCGGGAACGCCTCACCATTGAAGTGCCGTATCTCAACTGGGATAGTATCGAACTCTACTTCAGATAACTCTCTAACTGACCCTGCTTGGGTTCCTCCAATCTGCGCTCCACTATATGAGGAGTCTCGGTTGTTGTTCCCTCCATCACCTACAATTACAGAATGACGGACAATCCCATTACCTGCACCATCAAAGTGTCGGGTGTAATACTCAACAAGATTGATTTCCTCAATGTCATCCCTAATCCAGTTATTAATAACCTCAGCATCCCATCCAGTAGGTTCCTGTTCAGAAAGTAATAGTAAATCTATAGGATGTGCTTTGAAGGAACGGGCTATCTCCGCAACTCCATAATCATCTGTACGCTCAGATACAGTTAGGGGACTCCACGGCTCCATGATTATCGTCAGGGCACCGTTCACTATAACGGCTCGTTTATAAACACAGACCATCCCCAAACGATTAGCTGCATCTGTTAATGCACGTTCAAACCGGGACTTTCCTTTTTTAACAAGGCGTACATTATTCATGTGGAAGAATGACGCAATAAGCCGTTCAGCTTTTCCATAGCTGAGTTCTGCATCTTCACTAATACGAGGATGTCTAGGAAGTCCCCATTCAAGAGGCTGTCCGGATAAAAGGTGATTACTCAAATCAAGATATGAAGTTGGGTCATTAGTACGAAGAGGAATATTACTATCCTCTAATGCTCTAAGCCTTTCCCATTCTTGGGTAGCGTCATTTACAGTTCGGGGGTCTATTCCCCGAGTAAGAGCGATAATATCTTTTTGTCGTGAAACTCTTGCAGCATGTTTTTGAGTAAGTATCTCTACACGCTTACGGACACCATCACTGTTAATTATTATTGCCATGAGTCCTCAACTAAAAAACTTTTGCAGTTCTTACTGATCTTTTTCTATTCGTCCCGAGCTGAGACGAAAGAGTGCTGTATGCCTGTGCCCTTACTTCGGGGTCGAATGCAATGAAAGCTGTGATCAACTCGTCATCATTACCTCCGGGAGCAGCCCCCATAGACCTCATTCCCGCCCCTTTCAGGAACCTGAAGTTTCGCAACTCCCGAATAAGATTCTCCGAATGTAACGTACAACCACCCTCAGTATCAAGAATGTTCTTGAAGTTATCTTTCAATGCAGGTTTGGTTGCTACAGTCATAGGATAACCCGGAGCAATTCTTTGGGTATTAGGTGTCCGGTGCATATAAATATGTTTTACCCCATATTCTAATATCCAGTCTATAAACCCGTACTTAGCTAGATTAGCTTCTGGAGCAATTAATCCATGATTATATATCTCAGCTATCTCTGAGACTACTTTTGCCAGTTCCTTAGCAGTAACTTCCCTACTTCTAAAAGTCGCCATCTGTTCCAGAGTAACTGAATCCCAGACTGTAATTGCAGAAAAGTCTAAGGGACGGTTGTTAGGGTCACGCTGCTCACCACTAGCCTGATCAACAGAGATAATGTAAGTACGCTGAAACTCAGGAGTCTTCCATACATCAAAGTCGTTTAGCTTAGTTACCGGAGCCTTTACCTGATATGAGTTACGGTCTATAAGGCTAGGCTCGAATACTGAACTCCCCATTGGAAGGAACGCTTCGTCAGCAGTTTCGGGGAACTCCTGCTTGAACATATCGTCCCCAAGAGTAGCTATCTGCCATCGTCGCCACCTAAGTTGATCATCAGAGAGGTCATACTTTAATTTAAGGTACTGTTCGTGATCAGTGTATTCCGTAAGAGGCTGTCCCCATTCATCCCCAACAATCATAGGGTATACATACTCCGGAGCCATGTACCACGGAATAAAGTGCCCCGTATACGTAACTCTAGGAGTATCTTCGAACTGTCCTCCAGTAGTCGCAGCTTGCCAGAGTTCATAGAAGTATCCAGCTTGCCCATCAGCCGTACTCTCTAAGACAAGTCGGCTACGTCCCCGCGGCAAACGAGCGATGATACCTGACATGATTTTCTGGGCTTCCTTTGGATAGAAGGCTACCTCAGTAAACAAGGCTCGATGTCTCGGTCTCCCTCTACCTACCGTATCACTCCGGATAGTTCCTGTCGTAATCCTGCTGGAGAGTCCGGGGGCTACCGCCGAATGGTCAAAGATAATAGTACTTTCAGTATCTTTAGTTAGCTGTGGTCTAAAGTACGGGGGCATCGACGCCATGAAAGTATTTATTATCTGAAACAGCTCTCGTACAGATTCATCTCTCTGTGCAACGATAATACATTCAATTCCTGGTATTACCATGCACTCCGCAAAGAACTCTGCAATAACAAGAGTACTAAAGCCCATCTGGGCTGCTTTGAGAATAATGTCAGCCTGTGTACGCTGATTCCAGTAGTAATCCTGAGCAGGATTAAACCTAAGAGGAACTAAGTCCCCATCCTTACTCTGTATCTTGAGGATGTTCTCGACTAGGGGCTTGACGTTTCCACTGGCTGCTTCATATACAACTCCCTTATAAAACTGAATCTCATCATCTATCGCATTCTGCTTAAGGGTGCTGACCAATTCAAATGCTCCCGAATCTTATACTGGAGGGAAAGTGGAGGCTTATGTTTATGAGAACGTGCTTTAACTGTAGAAGATACTATCTTACAGCAAGTCATACACACACCACTATTCCTGACTCTCCCAGACGCATCAATACTGCTCTTTGAATCGTACACTAAATAACCTGTGCCGGGGCATAAAGACAGGAACCTTTTCATTATCAATCTATCCCCATCAACTATAGGGTCTAAGAATTTCTCAGCCATTCCTATCTTGTAATTAAACACCTCTGGAAGATCAACTGATTCATCTCTCCATCCACAGTTTAGACACACACGCGTGTCGTCATACCTATCTAAGATAAGAAACCCTGCACACCTATTACACTCTTTATGTGTCTCAGTAACCATACTTATTTTTTTATTTTTGTCTCAGTCCCACTTATCAGTGAGACATGGGACACTTTGGGATTTTATGGATAACCTCAGTATACACGATTACTAGATATGGATAACAGGACAACTAGAAATGTCCCACCGCCTATCAAAAAGTGAGACTGTCTCAGGACATTCCCACATGAGACATAATAAGAATTGTGATGTAAACCTCACAATCTAAGTTCAAGAAGTCCAGGATTTTAAAAGTCTCACTAAAAAAGTCTCATGCCCCCTTATATATATGTATTAATGAGACAAAAACGGAGATGTGAGACTCCGGGGTTTGGGGGGCGGAGAATAGAAAAACCCGACCAGCTAAGAAAGAGAGAAAAGAAACTGATCGGGCCTTCTAAGGAGAACCAACCAAGCACCAATGACGAAAGGAGAAGTCATCAGTTACCTGACCCCCTAATTTTAACTAAACGCCCCTGTACAGTCAATGGGGGTGCCCCTATATAAATATATATATATAAGTGTGTGCCGGGGTATCCAATTCGAGATCAGCCCCAGATGCCCCTGCATTTTCATTCCAAAATTTAGGAACGTGTTCCAAACTGCTAGGACAGTTTTCAAATATGCGATTTGGAGTGATACCCTCCCCGAGTTAGGGTTTTCCGGACAAGTTCAAAAAACTGTGGGGATTATTTGTGACTCCCTTTATTGGCGATATTAGATTATAGCGATAGATTTCAGATGGGGAGGGATACCGTATAGGCCGTGTCTAGATTTTAGGATTAGATTGATAATTGATCGAAATAAATAATATTGGTCAAAAACAGGGAAAACTCACATAGTTATTCGGTAGACATTGCGTCGGGAAGTTTGACAGAAT
>Ga0209434_1000583_pt1 | contig 17369 bp, 25 predicted proteins | sample ETNvirnome_2_300_FD_184068 | JGI IMG/M metagenome (GOLD analysis project Ga0209434, IMG submission 184068) | Marine viral communities from the Pacific Ocean - ETNP_2_300 (SPAdes) (version 2) | ecosystem: Environmental > Aquatic > Marine > Oceanic | place: Pacific Ocean | collected 2013-06-22
AAAAGAATTCACGCAAGGTACATCGCGATGTGGTCTGATTTATTTGCATCACCAGAGTTTATTGAGCAGCTTGAATTTAATAAAGAAGTTGACATGGAAGCTCGCAAGATGATGAAGAATCAGACTAACGAGGAAGTCTTAGCCTACCTACTTGCAAAGGCAGAGTCTGAAACAGACCCTAGAAGAAAAGAAGCGTATAAGACAATCGCAACACTTACAAAGCAGGGAGCTGTAGTAGATACACCAACCTGGGATCGAGAGATGCAAGAGATAGAGCTAACTCCCGAGCAACAGAGACTAGCAGACTTAGAAAAGGCAGAGAAAGACCTAAAAAAGCTAGATGCACTTGCTACAGTTTTTGGATTTAGCGCAGCTAGCGGATTCAGGCAGTGGAGAATGAAATTTCCTGAGCCGATTTTCAAAGCAGTTTTAGGCTCTGAGGGTGGAATATCTGAGTATCAAGGATTTTCTAATGAAGCTTATAAGTCTATGGTCCTGGCTATGCGTAAGATTTCTGAAATGGTAGGCCTACTAACTGAAGAAGTCGAAGATGATCTAGAAGAGAATCCAGAAGATAAAGACTTAGAAAAAATGGTAGAAGTTCTCCAGAAAATCGATATAGAGCTACTTGAAATAAGAGAAACTGCTACAGAGGATGGCGACTTCGATAGCAACATGGTAAATAGCACCATGGGAGGAAAGATTTTAAAGCAAATATTTAGCTCATACTTTTATAAGCCGCCGTTTACAGAATATGCAAGAACAATTAAAAAATACATAACAAACTTTCTCACAGGACAGGGAATCGATCAGAAAACTGCAGCAACATTTGCCAAGATGTTTAACGGAGAGGTTGACCTTCTTCCTTATAATTCTTCTAAGCTGCAAATGAAAAAGGTTCGGCTTGGCGGAGTTACTCCTCAACTTTATAGATCTACACTCACAGCGGCACAAAAATTTAATAGAGCATTTTTTGGAAAAGAAAACAGGGAAAAAATGAGTGCCAATTTTGAAAAGACGCTAAGAGATCCGCAAAAAATTACACGAGCAATATTTGATGCAATTCATGATGTGTTGAAATGGTCGTCCACTGAGTCACAAAATCCTCAGTTGCAGGTGACTGAAACTAGAATAAGAGATATTATCTCTGGAATGATTTAATGAAACTAGTAGAGCTATTAGAGAGATCACAAGGTGTTCAAATGCCAACGTCATCAGTTGAGATGGCACTTGGTAATTTACAAACAACTATGCCAGAAGTGGATCCTCCAATCAAGGCAGAGAATTCAGACTGGCAGACTAGATCAGGCCCTGAAAGATTATTCAAAGTATTTGAATTTTTAAAATTTTCTCATTTAGATTATTTTGTAAATGAAACATTAAAATATCAAGAGTATAATCAGCACCATTGTAAGATGATCATTAACCATAGATTAATTGAAATAGAAACATACACACTTGACATAAGCAGGATCACACAGCAGGACTTAAACTTGGCAAAATTTTGTGATGAGCTGTACGAAGATATCAGATATTTTGATACAACTAGTGAGGATGAAGAGTGAAGGTTTTTGTTAGCGATGAAATAGCTGACAGCATAGATGTTAGTCAGTTTTATGAAGATGGAACAAGAATAGGCGGTATTTCTGTATTGCTAAAGGTGTCTGGCAGAGAAGTTAGTGCGCCATCAAGCAAGATGAAAGTTATTCACGACGTTGCTTTCGACACCGAAAGGGTCGAGATGAGCTTTGTTTGCGATGGAGAGCTTGCTTCTCTATTTATCTTGAATAATGTAGATTCGATATCGCTATACACTGCTGACAAAACTTTAGTCAAAGAGTATGACAATTTTAAAACTTTGTCAAAATACTTTGAATTACTTGAAAATAGAAAGTATGAGTGCAGCATAATTGTTGAGCTATTAAATACATAATACTGTGGAGGATTAAGATGTCAAGAAACACAAAACCCAGATTTGCTTTTGATAAATTTGTAAAAGATATTTGTAAAAGAGAGGATGATGGAAGAGAAAGAATTAAGAGTTTAGAAGAGGTCGAAGAGTCACCTCAGAGAAAGTATAATAGACTTCACACAGAAAACTGGCGTAATCGAACTCGAATGGAGAAAGCAAAATGAGCACTATTAATCTTGAGACGTCAGAAGACATCAAAATATTTCTTAGATTGCTTGCAGAGGAGAGTATCAAGGACGCCAAAGCATCAATCCACGATGATTCAAAGCAAAAGAATATTGTTGATAGAATGAAATCAGATAGCAAGATTTTTAATAACATTTATGAACAAGACGAAGAGGGAGAAGATGTTGAGGTCGAAGAGGAGACTGAAGATGACGATGTCGAAGAGCCCGCTCCAGATGACAGTCCGTCATCTCTAGAGGTCTCACTGGACAGTATAAGCACTGCAGTTAAAGATCTTAGGAGCGGCAGGTCTGTAGATGATAGTAGTATGAAGTCTCAGCTTAGGGATTATTTTGATAGACTTGAGCCACTCGAGAGAGAGGCTCTATTAACATTTATGAAAGCATTTGCGGGAATCCTTACCGGACAAACTGATGGATCATCAGCTCCAGACCCCAGCGATCCACCATCAAGCATAACAATGTCTAGTGATGATGAAGAAGTGAGTGCAGATATAGACGTTGAATCCGAAGAGGGGGAAGATCCTCTCGCCGATGATTCACCTGAAGAGGAGCCCGAAGAGGGAGAAGAGGATACTGAGCCCCCAATAAAGGCAGGATCTCCAGCAGATCTATCTGAAATAAGAAATCGGGTAAGAAATTTAATGAGATCTTAGCTAATTTGTTGTAATTTTTTCTCCTGTGTGGTAAAATAATGTATGGAAAAAAGAATAATATCATTACCCAAAGGCGGAGACTTAGAGGTCGATCTAACACCTGAGTTTTTGAATCTTATCAAATCTCATTTCAGTCTTAACAATATCGAAGATGTGACTGATGATCATATTAGAATGTTCATCTATGCAAGCACCAAGTCTGCATTTGAGACTCCTGCGAGCAAACCATTCTAGATGCAGTTGATAAAACATAATCAGTCAGAATTTAAACTCTAGATTCATATTTATGATAAGGTTGGTTTCAAATGTCATCGGTATCTCTTTTAAGGCAGTTAATTTTAGAAGAAGCATATCTGCGTGAGGGCGGTTTAAAACTTAGTCCTGAAAAAAGAGATATGCTAGCACAGCTGACACCAGCCGTTGTTAACACTGCAGTTGAAATATATACGGCGCTAATAGATCAGTGGAACTTATATTTAGAATCTGTAGGCGAGAAGCCAGTTCGTGCAATGCGCCCTGTTGGATCTGTAAGTTATTATCAGCAAGACATGTTGCAGGGAAGCGATGCATCGTATGGAGATATTGACTATCTTGTAGCATTCCCATCAGAGTTTGAGGGAAAAGAGTTCGATAGAAGAAGAGATGACAGAAGGGTTACGTCTAAATATGAAAATTTATTTGTAAGATTTTTGAATGAAAGAAGGCCAGACACAGTTGATATAGATGAGACACTGAGAGGCAGCACACCACTCATGGTTATGCTTAGGCTTCCGAACGGACAGCTTGTTCAAGTAGACACCGTTGTAACTTTCCCAAGATATTCTGGGTGGATGGAGGGAAGATACACGCCTGAGCACGGGATTAAGGGGTATACAATTGGAAATCTTTATAAAGCATTAGGCGACTATCTGGTTATGTCAATTAGTACAGAGGGCGTGATAGTAAGATCCAAGATGGGTCAAAGAGTTCCAAGTAGATTCTCAAGAAGCAAGGGAGTTGAAACAGAAAATATAAGCACTAGTATTCAAACCTTTCTTAGAGATATAGCAAAGTATATTATAGGCTCTGAAGAAATTAATGAAGATCCCCTCCTTAGAAATAATCCCGGAGTTGATCCACAAAATGTTACAATTGCAGGGCTGGCTTCCGGAATAAAGGGGCTAGCCCTTACTCTTGGAAATCACGGTGTCTATAGCTCTGATGAAATGTTAAGGACGATATTGTCTAATTATGAAAGCGGGTTGAGAAAAAACGTGGAATCTAAAAGAAGTAGATTTATAGATGATGAATCATATCAAAAACTTTTGAAGCTTAATGCTCTCGTTCTTCAAAAAGTAACTAATGAGTTCGGAGCTTAAGTTGGATTATTTTACGTCAGACCTTCATTTCGGTCATAAGAATGTCATACGGTTTTGTGATAGACCGTTTAAGACAGTTCATCAGATGAATGAAGAAATTATTACTAACTGGAATAGAATCATTTCAGATTGTGATAGGGTGTTTGTTTTGGGAGATGTGTTCTTGTGCCCACCTGAAGAGGCAAAAGAATATATTGAAAAATTAAACGGATATAAGATACTGGTAAAGGGAAATCATGATTATAATGAAAAGAAGATGCTCTGGGCTGGATTTGATGAATTTCATAAAAGTCTTGACTATGAAATGCCAGATGGAAGGCTTGCGCTGTTAGAGCACAGGCCGGTGCCTGACTGCATGATTGATGAAAAATATGATCTAATGATGCATGGTCACATTCATGTCGCAGAAAGGGTGAGAGGGAAAAAGATAAATGTCAGCACCGATATCTGGGCATTTGAACCAATACCCATATCAACTATCCAGGCTCTAAACCTTGAATCTGCAGATGACAATGAGTTTTTAGATTATAGTATCTCAGAAGACGGAGTTATTGAAATATCAGGAAAGTTTCAAATGGAAGATTTTGCCGGAGTTACAGAAGCTGTGTTTAAGGAAATGAGTAAGCTGTGGCCCAACAGGAGAAAAAAATGAAATTAGGATTATTTGGGGGAGGCTTCAAGCCGTTCACTACTGGACATTTTGCGAAACTAGCTCGCGCAATAGATGATAGTGACAAGGTTTATCTATTTTATGGAATTCAGCAGAGAAAGCCGATAAAGATTGGAAAAAGAGGAAAACCGTTAAAGTCGGGACAAAAGTTTAGGCCAATAGGGAGTAGTGGAAGATTCTATACTCCGGAGGTATCTAAGCAAATTTTTGATATATACGAAAGTGCAATTGAAAGAGAGCTTCCAATGGTAGAGGTTGAATCTACATTGGGCACTACGCCTATGAGAAGAGTGTTTGAAATTATTGAAGAGTTTGTAGAAGATCCAGAGATGTATGAGAAAGTTACAATCTATGGCGCCGAAGACACTATTAGAGAGTATCTTAGAAAGCTGTCATATTTTGGAGATCTTATAGAGACAGGAAAAGTACAGCTAGGAGCAATATCTCCAGAGTCTGCAAATGACTATCTTGATGAAGAGAGGCTGATGGATATCATAGAACAAAGCGAAGAAAGCTCAATAGTAGCATTAAGATCATACTATCCCGGTGCCTCTCAAGAAGATTTAGAAAGAATGCAGAGAATAAGAGGGACTGAGGTTCGAGATATTGCATCAACAGAAGAGGGAATTGAAGAGGCAAAGAGATTTCTTCCGCCATTTTTAAATGATGATGAGAAGAGTAGGGTTATAGATCTAATGCTCGGAAGGGGAGAATCACCCATGACAGAGAATCACTTAAGATATTTTATTCAAGGAATAATAAGGGGATAGCATGGCAATACTTTTACCGCCGTCTGTTATTGAGAAGGCAGCATCAAGATTTAAAAAGGTAGCAATACTGTCTGAACAGGCAGAGCTCGAATCACATATATTAAATTTCTATGAAGATTTCAATATGCCCATGAGTGATCTCTACGAACTAATAGACACAATTCAAATGGGAGAACTGCAAGAGATTCAAGAGAAGATGGACGGCCAGAATATAACATTCACTGTTATGGACGGTTCTTTATTATTCTTTAGTAAGGGAGCGACATATAAGAGAGTATTATCTGGTGCCGGAATGGATAGGGCTGGAATCATAGAAAAATATTCATGGAATGACAGCGTCAGAAATGCATTTGTTAAAGCATACGATGCGCTGTCACCAGTTTCTTTGCAGTTTCAAGATTCGTTATTCCAGAATGGAAAGGTTCTAGTTGAGTCAGCGCTGTTAACTCCAGAGAATCCAAATACAATAGTTTATGATGAACCATCAATACGGTTTATTCAGGCAGCCGCAGTAGCACCAGATACTGTCGTAGATGACGAGGCCTTCAATGAATTTGTATCTTCAGCAGAAGCAGGAGCAAATCAGGACTTTCACATGGGATCTGTTCCATACCTCAGACTTCTTCGAGCACTAGATATAACTGATGAGGAAACAGGTGAGATTAAATCTTCAATTGATTCTCTACTTAGCCAATATAATTTAAGTCAAGAAAATACTATGGGTGAATTAGTTCACTCAATGGTTCGTGAAAAATTAGGTGATAGTGTTCCAGAACAACTGCTAGATGCTGCTACTGCAAAGATAGCTACGGGAAGAGGAAGCATTGCCAGAGCGTTTAAAAAGATTGATCCAGAAGGCTGGGACAGCTTTAATAATAATATTCTTAAGAGAAGGGCAACGTTTTTAGCAGATGCGATAATCCCTATTGAAAATATAGTTCAAAGAATTGGGATTCTTGTAATTAGAAATATTGATTTTACTCTCAAGGCAAGCAACAGAGATGATCTTTCTAGATTTATTAGCTCTGCTCGCGTCGCATTTGATGGAAATCATATCATTGCAAATCCAAAGGAGCTGGAAGGAATAAGGGTAGCGCTTGCAAGAATCCAGGCCAATGAAGAATTATTTGAGAAAGCAACTGAGGGAATAGTATTCAAGTGGAAGGATGGAAAGACAAGAAAGCTAACCGGGATGTTTACTCCAATAAACAAGCTACGAGGATTTTTTGCATATGGAGGAGCTCAAATCCAGGAGAGGGGCGACGTGACAGACAACATTAGTGAAAGAGTTGAGAAAGCGTGGGAAAGAATGCTCCTTGAAGGAGGAAATGCATTCAAGGATGATCAAGGAAATATCGTCACAAGTCAGGGAAGAATACCAAGAAGTGAAGTTCAACCAATTGTTTCGAATTTTACTAGAGATGTTTTAGATCCGCTAGGGCTTGAGCATATTGGAGTCGGAACAACTGTGACAGACACCCCTGATGTGGGAGACATAGATATAGTTGTAACAGCTGAAAATGCAAAAGATGTTAAGCTGAGGCTGTCTGAACATCCAGAATTATTATCAGAACTCCCAGAGGCACCTGGAGTTAATAGACTGTATATGCTTCCAGGCGGGGCAGGCGTTGCAGTTCTCTATAAGGTTCCCGCAACAGGACAGCTTGTTCAAGTTGATGTGATGCCTAGTAAGGGAGTTAGTCTTGATGATATTTCGTGGATGCTGTCTGGCGCATCAGCTGGCGGAGTGAAATCAAGGTATAGAAATATACTTCTCTCTTTTATTGCAAACAGATTGAGTGAAAAAGAGTCTGCTGAGACTGGATTGAATGTAAAGTACACATACGCAAGAGGACTCATGAAGAAGGTCGATGGGGCTGCTTTAGGGCCTAGAGAGACTGATCCTGATGCATTCCTCCCATTACTTGGTATTGATACTCCAAAGGAGGCTGTTTCATCATTTGAAGGGCTTGTAGCAGTAATGAGGGATGATCCCTGGCTGAGTTCAACATTGCCAGGGTTCAGAGCGTATATAGACAATAGAGGTCACATCATGAGCAATGATCCAGTGAGATCTGCAGAGGCAAATGCTGCAGCAGACTATATAGATAAAGATACTCTAGATGAATCATTTAGAAGTGTTATTAGAAGTCTTTTAAATGAAGGTAGACAGATGACTCTATTTAATCCTGAGAGGATTGATTACAGGTGGCTCGACGCCAACTCTGTAGAAGATCCACTTTATGACCACACAGCCAAAAGGCTTTACCCAGCAGGATATGCAGCACTTTTAAAAGGAATGACAAGTGAGGATGCCGGAAGAGAAAGGGTTGAAGGTGAGAAGTTTGAGCACGGAATAATAGAATATGCCAAAGAAATTGGCGCCGGCGGGCTCAAGCGAGTTGGCGGCGAGGGAGAAGATCTTGAAGGACTCACCGGTGCTGTTCAGGGTAGAACATATGAGCTCAAGAAGACAAAGCAGTCTTCACCCAACTTAAAACTCAATTCATCATTTCCAAAGGGAGAATCTGATCACTATTATATGTTTGTAGTTAATCTTCCAATGATAGCTGAAATGAAAGTAGGAATGCAAGATCTCGCTCGCACAGGAAAAGATTTTGAAACATTCGAGGGCGAGCTTGACCAGCTTAATGATTTTGTGCAAGAGATAAATTATTTCTCTAAGTCTTTAAATGGTCCAACTCGTGATGCACTGGTTAGACGTACAAAAGATAGACTCTTAGTAGCATCGAGGCAAGAACTGCTACCGCTTGAAGATGAGGAGGGCGCTGTTGTTTCAGAGCAGACTGATGTGCAAAATGTTGACAACGTAGCAAGATTTATTGATCTATTAGATAAAATAGGTAAGAAAAATTATGACAACTATGGGTCAACAGACAGTGAACGTCTTGAGATTATAGAAAGCCTTGAGCACAATGGAAAAGTATCAGGCGCTGCTTTGAAAAGACAGATTACTAAAAAGCTTGACGGGACAAAGAGCGTCACACAATTACAAAAAGAATTAACCAGAGTCTTTAGAAACATACTTGGAGATCTGAGATGCTGGATTGTCCCAAGTATTGTTTTAAGAACTGATATCTTGGCATCGGCATTTCCTGGCAGGGAGGGAGAAATATTCAATAGAGAGACCGGAGATTTACTTCCAGGCGGAAAAGAAAAAATATCAGACGCACTCAGAGAAAAATTAGCAAATCTTGACATAGCAGCGAAGATAGCGGAGAAGATTTCGCCAACAGTCGTAGACCAGGTTGAGGGTGAGAAGGCATCTAGAAAAGAAGCGGAGTGGGATGTCAGGCTAGGACTATTAAAGGTTAGGATCAAGATTCAGATCGAGCCACCTGCGGCAAAGGGTGATGATTAAAATGTCGTCAATGAGTGTTCAGGATATGGAGGCCATATTAGATAAGCTAGGATTTGTTTCAGAGTATGTTGGCGACTGCGACGACTGGGTTACTGTGAAGAAACAGGTTCTTTTGAATCTCCCACCATCTGTTAGAAAGAATTTTTCTACTAGAGATTCTAAAACTAAAGAGCAATGGCTGAATGATTTTGAGAAAGATCTGATTATTTATTATAAAGAACTTACGGGCGTAGATCTAGTTCTTAGAAGTCTAGATGAGAGAAGGGAGATGTTTGATGTCTTATGATGAAAAACTTTTAAGAGAATTTGTTAGACGCTCTCTTGACACTTCTAGTGTTAATGAAACTCTCGGAAGTGATGCAGTGGCCAAAGGTGGGCGAGGCGAAGGATCAGCAGCCGGATCACCAGCACCCCTGTCCTACAGTGAGCGGTGGGGATACGGAAGACATACAGCTGTTCAAGCAAAGGGAATATGGGGAAAGGTTTTTGGCTTGCCACAGTCATTTTTTGATTTGAAGGATGCTCTTTTCGGAAACTATACTGGCGGCTGGTGTGAAGAAGGCAGGACTTGTCCAGGACTTTTTCCAGCAATAATAGATGTCGCAACGCAGTGGGGAAAGAAATTAATAGATATTCTTTTCAATACTGCCAACCCACCTCCCACAAATGCCAGCGCTGAGGCTATGGGTGCAGGACTCTTTCCAAAACTTAAGTCATACTATACAAATCCAACCGCAGCTAGATCTCCAACGACTCTCAATCTTACAGAGTCAATGACATGGAATGATGTCTCTATTATTCTTGAACAATCAGAGGGTGCTGATTTAATTTCTGCTGTAACTGGAGATCTTCAAGGCATTGAAGACTTAGTCAAAATGATAAGTAGTGTATCTGATCTTATAGATCTTATGAAAATATGGCAGAATCTAACCGGAGACACAGGAGGAACTCAGGAGTTATCAGCTGTGATGTCTGATGCAAATGATGGTGCTGGTATAAGTGATGCAGATTTCGGAGCTGGCGGAATACCAGGCGTTATAAGTGAATTTATTAATTCAATAGCAAGGCCAATGATTTCAGGAGTTGTGGCAGATACACGTGATGAATTGATTAACATAGGCTTACCCCCTGATGTAGAATCTGCTATCAAAGGTGCATTTGATAGCACAATTAGAAAAATCTCTTAACCTTGTTATAAACTTAGTTAAATTTTTGTGTTATTCTTATCGTGTATCGATGGAGGTAATATATGTCAGAAAGCAATTGGATTCCAGAAATAATGTATGAGGAAGGACTAGATGGTGTAAGCTCTCACATCCCCTTTATACAGGTGCCTACAGAGGAAGATATGCCACGGATTCTATTTATTTTTGAAAGTAGGGACTCTGGTGAATTTGAGCCTGGAATGGATGGCGAAGAAGTTCCCGTGGTAGATTTAGATTTACATCAATATGCAGATATGGCAATGCTTAAGTCGGGACTCGACCCGCTTACGTTTGACCTTGTAAGATCTGCACTTGGCTTGGAGCCACTTTTATCTGCCGCAGCCAAGGGAAAAGAGATTACTAATACAGTTAGACAAAAGATAGGTGGTGACTAGATGTTTCTATGGCTACCGCATATTTAAATACTGTACGGAGGTTTTTACATTATGCTTTTTGATGCAGATAGATTATCACGATTAGCTGGTCTCAGCACCGGGTCATCTAGACTTTTAAGTGAGGCTGGAAACAGAAGCCAGCGAGAAGATCCAGGTGAGCCAGATGATGTAGATTATCGCTGGGGAAAGAATCAAATCTCAGAGAGGCAAGGTCCTGCAGGAGAACACGAGGACAATCTCGTTCAGTATGAGCGCCAGAAGTATGGTGGGAACAAACGAGATAAATCCACTACTGACCGGGGTGATGAAGATGACACCTGGAGAAAGGATGAGATGGAAGATCCAGAGTGGCTGGGCGAAGAAGAGGAAGGAGAAGAGGACGTCGTCTTAGAGATTGACGAAGGCCTTCTTAGAAATGAAATTCGTAGAATGAAATCTTCTCGTCTAGCGGAGACAAAGCTTCGAGCTGCAATTAGAAATGAAATTCATGGAATTTTTTCTGAACTAGGCGTCGGAGACCACACAGTAGATTCAAGCTGGGTCTATGGAGACAAAAAGCCAAGAAACAGTAAGAATGGCGCAGTGGTTACATCCTTCCCAGGCATTGGCTTCATGTAAGCCTAAAACTTAATCCCCGACAAAAGAGCCGCTATTAGCGGCTCTTTTTGTATAAACTTTCTGACTAATGGTGTATAATCACGAGAGGGATTATAATGAACTATACTGTCGGACAAATTGTATATTTGCTTTCACGGAAGGATGTCAAGGTCTTTCCTGCGAGAGTAATTGAAGAAATTAAAAGAAAAACTGTTGATCAAGAGATAATATCTTACATAGTCCAGCTTCCAAATCAGGATAAGTCTGAAGTGCTATTAGAAGAAGTGAGTGCAGATGTTTTTACCTCCATAGAGGATGTAGAAAAACAGATGATTGAAAATGCTCACTCACAGATAAAAATATTTTTACAGGGAGCTAGAAATTTGGAATCATTATTCCAGACCACAAAGCAATCTACTCCCAAGGTCGACACACTACCACCTGGAAAAGTTGAGATAGATTTGGGCGACGGTGTTAAGGGAAAGATAGACATAAGTCAAATTACAAATAATGGAGGATAATAATGGAAAAAGTTGTTTCTAAGCTAGAGATAGACACCCTAAGAAACAAGGGTATCATAAATAATCAAGAGATCGCAATAAAGATAGGCGATTTGTTAGTTGCAGAAAATGTAGTTTCTAGAACTAGAAGAGTTATATCAGAAGGGTTATCAGTTCTAGAAGAGACTAAGAAATTATTAAAGGGTTAGTATAAATGAGTGAATCTAATAAAATTGTTAAGTTTGATTTGCATGCCAGAGAAGATCTTTTGTCAGGCGTTAATATTCTCACTGATGCAGTCAAGATAACGATGGGCCCGCGCGGTAAGAATGTCGTGATTGAAAGACCAGGCTCACATCCAACACTAACAAAAGATGGTGTGACTGTTGCAAAAGCTGTTAATCTCAAAGATCCATTTCTAAATCTTGGTGTACAAATGATAAAGGAGGCAGCAGCACGAACTGCAGATGTGGCGGGTGACGGAACGACAACTGCAACTGTTTTATCGCATGCTATTTTTTCTGAGGGTTTAAAGATTTTAGCAGCAGGATATCCCGTAACAGACGTTAAGAAAGGAATTGATTTAGCAACAGCGGGAATCATAGATTTTATTGAAGAGCGAGTTATACCTGTAACTAAAGACGAAGAGATAAGACAAATCGCAACGATTTCTGCGAATGGAGAATCTGAGATAGGTGAACTGATATGTGATGCAATAAAGAGAGTTGGTCAGGATGGTGTCGTAACTGTTGAGGAGGCGAAGGGATTTAATAGCTCTTTAACTGTTGTAGAGGGAATGCAAATAGATAGGGGATATCTCTCTCCATACTTTGTCAACAATGAAGAAAAAATGGTTGTTGAGCTTGATAAGCCCTACGTCTTGCTCTGTAATGAAAAAATAGATAGTATGAGGGACATCATGTCTATTCTCGAAGCAGTAGTTCAAGCGCAAGGTTCAATCTTAATAGTCGCAGATGATGTTGAGGGAGAAGCAATGCAAGGTCTTGTCGTCAATAGGACAAGAGGTGCACTCAAGGTTTGTGCAATTAAGGCGCCAGGTTTCGGAGAAAGTAGAATAAACATGCTTGGAGATCTAGCTGCATCACTTGGGTGTGAAGTGGTGTCATCTGCGTCAGACAAGTCGCTTTCAGATGTAACACTCAGCGATCTAGGAAGATGCAGGAAGGTTATTGTTGGAAGATCAGGATCAATTTTTATAGATGGATCTGGTGAAAAAGAAGAAATCCTAAAGAGGATAGAGACACTCAGATATCAACTATCAGATGTTTCGCTCGATCAAGATGAGGTTCAATTATTAAAACTTCGACTATCAAGATTATCGGGAGGAGTAGCAATACTTCGAGTCGGCGGAGCAACAGAGGCAGAACTTAAAGAAAGAAGGGATAGAGTTGATGATGCCCTTAATGCTACACAGGCTGCAATTGAATCAGGAATTGTTCCTGGTGGCGGCGTTGCTCTAGCCAGGGCATCTTTTGCGCTGTCTGAGGGAGGAGATTTCGACGGTGTCGCTGCAGGATTCAAAGTTATTAAAGAGTCTTGTCTATCTCCTTTGCGCCAGATAGTGGAGAACTCGGGCGGCTCACCGGAGATAGTTTTAGAAAAAATACGGTGCATGAAGAAAGACACGCATGGATACAATGCACTAACAGATAATTTTGGAGACATGTTTAAGATGGGTATCATAGATCCGTTTAAAGTCGTAAGATCTGCTCTTGAAAATGCTGTCTCAGCTGCAAGCATGATGTTAACTATTGGGTGCGCAATGATTGAAGATAGAGAAGATCAATAATGTTATGTAGTATTCTATCGAGATAGCGAATAATTATATGTTGATATGGCTAACAAAGTTTTGATCAAAGAATATGTAGACCTTCTTGTGGAGGAATCTGCCTCGAGACTCACCAGAGAGCAGATGAAAATAACGTGCAAGCTAATAATGGAAATGGATGCGCACGTTCCAGATACTCTAACTAGAATACGAGCTCTTCCAATGGTAACTGTAGTGGGCCAGAAGGAACCAGTCAATAGAACTCGCAAGGGAAATACGATTCTTGAAGTCTACGTTAAGTTCCTACCAACATCAGGAAATAGTTACAAGAATCTTTTAGCAATAGCTAAGCTGGTAAGGTCGCTCCCAGCTATAAAGATAGTAAGGGTTATATCTCTTGAGGGTCGCCCAATTCTTTATCAGGGCCAGCCAATAGTAGTATGAGTTTAAAGAAGCCTAACAGTAAGACTGCGACGATTATAACGACATATGATACAGACATGGGTCTAGTTCTAAACTGGCTCAGGCTCAATAAAGCAATAACCGCTGCTGGAGATCGAAGAGATTTAGACGGAGGATACGCCGTTAAAGTTAAGGGAAAGGTTAGTAAAAGTGCAATCCGAGATCTTGTTAAAGATAAGTTCGGCGTTTTTGCAAAAGTTATTTAGCACGTGTAAATTAGTAGCCCACCATGTTACAATAAAGGTATGGTTAATTTAAACTTCCAAACCGGGAAACAAATGGAAAAGGTTGACTCTATTGCACTAAGCGGAATGTCTGATAGCGATATCAATAGGATGTATCGAGACATTAAGTCTAGAATCTACAGCTTAAATGAAAAGCTAAGGAAGAAATATAACAAATCAATTGTAAATGAGCTAAGGTTTATGGAAATTGAATTTTGCTATTTGAAGAGGGAGTCTGAGGCGAGACACTCACGAAAGCGTGCTCATCAAGAATACTTGAACTCGAGACGAGAAAATTAACAATAATATAAAAATAGCCCCTTCCCTTTTTGGGTAGAGTGTTTATATTTAAACTACATTGATTTGCACATGCGTGTAAATTTGAAAAACCTATGATATAATTGAATTAATCAAGGAGATTAAATTGAAAAGTTCACTAGATTCTTACTTTAAAGATGTTGGAAAGAAACGACTTCTAACTAGAGATGAAGAGGTGATCCTCTCAAAACTAATTGAAGAGGGCGATAAGAAAGCACGGGCTCATATGATTGAGTCTAATTTGAGGCTTGCAATTAGTATTGCTAAAAAGTATTACTATAGCGGATGCAGCATGGAGGACCTGATTCAAGAATCAAATATCGGTCTAATGAAAGCTGTTGAAAAATTTGACTGGAGGAGGGGCTTTAAGTTTAGCACGTATGCTAGCTGGTGGATTAGACAATCTGTATGTCGATACATATCTTCACACGGAACCACAATCAAGGTTCCGGCACATACTTCTAGCCTTGGGTGGAAGATTAAAAAGCTCACAGATGAATATGAGAGGGAGTTTAATCAAAAGCCCACAATTGCTGAAATCACTGAGATTTTAGGAGTAACTGAAGCTATGGTGAAAGCCAGCATGGCTGCAGCAAAATTTCGCCACCTCGTTTCATTCGACGCTACAGTTGGCGGCGAAGAAGGCGGAAGGCAGATCTTTGAAACAATTCCTGACACCAATTCAGCTACACCTGATGATATGCTCGATAGAGAGAGAATTTCTAAAATCATCTCTGCATCTCTATCCAGGTTGACGAAGAGGGAAGAGCAGGTGATGAGACTGAGATTTGGGCTGGGTGAAGTCGAAGACGAATCTATTTTTATCTTGAGCGAAGAAGAAGTAATTAAAGTAACTAACGGACAAGTAGGAGCACGATAATGTCAATGCCAAGAGGCCACAAAGCCCAACATGGATATGCAACTGTTTCATCTCTCGAAGGAGGACTCGGCTATAGAGAAATAGCTGAGAAGATGACAGAGGATGGTGACAAGATGAATCATTCAACAGCTAGAAATGTTTTTCTCTCTGCAATGAGAAAGCTAGCAAAAGATGCATGCAACATGATGGGAGTGGAACCAACAGAAGAAAATCTTAAAAGAGTTTCTTCAGATCCAAGATTCCAATCTGGTGTCATAGATATCCTAAAGGAGATGAATGCTTAGAAATATGTTTTCTCTATTCTTCGGGCTCCATTGCGAGACAGAAATACTTGAAGCTTGCGAGTGGGACGAAGAGAGAGCAGAAGAGGTGGGAGGTCTGTTTTCTGGATTCATTAACAGCTGTGTAGAACAGGGAATCATTGAAAGGGATATCATCTCAAAAAAACTTGCAGCAGAGCTGGGTACTGTTTTGAATGAATCAGAGTCTAAAGTCTTTCTTTCAATATTAGATAGATCTATTGAAAATGCACCATTCCTATTAAGCTCGGAAGATGAATATGAAAATTAAAGACTTCAAGAAGGGATGCTTAGTTAAAAATACGAGAAGTGATGAGATCGGCGTAATTGTAAAAGATGAGCCAGACTGCACAAATAATGATTCCCAGTATTACAAAGTCCTAACAGATGGTAAAATTGTAAGTTGGTTTAAGCCAAACATCGAGATCTATAATGAACGAACCTCTAGAATTATCTCCTAACGTCTGGCTAGATGAATCTACAAATACAGTCATAGTCGGAATGGATAGAATGTCAGTTGCTTTTGATCCAGATGATTTTTGGGATTTTTGCTGCAACATAGAGCAGGCTAAGATTAATATCGGAAGCCATCCTGAATTTGTAATCGGAGAATACGAAGAGGACGGAATCTTAAAGACGCAGCTAATGCCAAAGCCAGACGATCCGGATATCAACTAATGAAAATACTTACGTGGCCAAATGAAATACTCTTGAAAAAGTCTGACAAGGTAGATGATATGTCGTGTGTTCAAGAAGTACTTGATGGCATGATTCAGACAATGAGGGATAGCAACGGCATAGGACTAGCAGCACCTCAGGTGGGAATATCACAGAGATTCTTTGTCTTAGACGAAAAGCAGTTATCAGAAATTGATGAAAGAGAATCAGATCAAGATGTTCTCGTCATGATTAATCCTGAGATTGTAGATGGAATGGGAGAGATAATAATCCAAGAGGGATGCCTTTCAATTCCTGGTGAGACGTTTCACGTCTCTCGAGCATATTTGATTTGTGTAAAATTTGAAGATATCGATGGAAACAAAAGGAAAGAGAGCTTTCAGGGAATGACAGCCGCGGCTATTCAGCATGAGTGTGATCACTTAGATGGACTAGTTCTCGCTGAAAGGGAATCATTTGATAGACGCCAGGAGATAAGGCAGAGGCTGGCAGGTTAGTTGGACTTTATCCGTGCTGGATAATAGTTATTGGAGTAAGCATCAAGCTAGGAGAAAACCGTGGGAATTAGTAATCAACAAGGACAGGGACCAAATTACGTCCCAGCATATCAGACGTCGGGAACACCATTCGCAAAAACAGTACTCGCAGTCTCCGAGACTGTCGCTGTCAAGATAAGTTTTCCATATGTCACAAGATGGATAGCAGTAAGCGCATCTGATTCAGCAGCTGGAGGACTAAGAATAGGATTCAGCGAGAATGGCGTTGAGATGGCGAGCAAGGCGAACTATTACTATTTACCACTCGTTGAAGATGGTGGGTCTCTATTTGTAGGTCAGACACCGAGGCTGGAGCTTCGATGCAAAGAGATATGGCTTCTTGGTGATAGCGTTGCAATCAACACAGTATCAGTTGTTGCTGGCTTGACGGGAATCGCATGGAGCGAATTCCCAGTTCTCACGGGAAGCATGGGATTTAAGGGTGTTGGATAATGAGTCAGTCTCACGTAAAAGAGCTTGTTGAAAAGCTAAA
>Ga0209434_1000584_pt1 | contig 17362 bp, 38 predicted proteins | sample ETNvirnome_2_300_FD_184068 | JGI IMG/M metagenome (GOLD analysis project Ga0209434, IMG submission 184068) | Marine viral communities from the Pacific Ocean - ETNP_2_300 (SPAdes) (version 2) | ecosystem: Environmental > Aquatic > Marine > Oceanic | place: Pacific Ocean | collected 2013-06-22
CGATCTCGTGCCGGATCAACGGATCGGCGGGCGCGACAGACTCAGGCGGCGGCGGGCTGCACTCCAGCGCCACGACGCTGGGCGTAGGCAGAGGGTCGAACGCTGGCACCTTTTGGGACGGCGCGATCTCCGAGGTGCTGATCTTCGACGGTGTGCTGGACGAGGAAGAGATAGAAGAGCTTGAGTTGTATCTCGCTGACCGCTACGGGATCCAGGTGTAGCCGTGGACTGGCTCGTGCTTCCCACCGTAGCAGCCGCTCAGGCCCGCGCTGCGGCACTCTCCACCGCCACGGGATACCCGCACCCCGAGACGGGAACCGAGCGCGCCTCGCTGCCGATAGAGCACCCCAGCAACGGGCAGGGCGCGGTGCCGGTCAAGGCCGGGGTCTGGTCGTGGGTGGCTGGCGCGCTGGTTGACATGTCTTCTTTATTGACAGATGCCGAGCGGTCTGCACTGTATGACCGCGCGGAGATGGATGCGGCGGGCTGGTTCCCACCGATCCCGCCGCCGGGGTAGCCTGTGGGAACGCTCAACATCAAGACCATTGACCCATCCGCAGCCCTCAAGGTTGCGCTGTGGGCGGTGCCTGTCCTGTTCGGCCTCGGTGCCATGTATCAGTCGTTCGTTGGCAGCAGCGCCCAGGTAGCCGAGGTCGCCGTTGAGATAGAGGAGCATGCGGCCCTGGAGTCGCATCCCGTGACCGGCGCGCGGCTGGAGATCATCGTCACCGAGCAGCGAGCGCTCCGCGAGGATGTGGCCGAGCAGGCGATCAGCATCGCCGCGATCTGTCAGGCCACCGGAGCAAGCTGCCGCTGATGCCGAAGTTCAGCCAGAGAAGCCGGGACCGGCTCGCTACCTGTCACCCCGATCTCGTCCGTCTAATGGATGCGGTGATCGAGCACATGGACATCACGATCTTGGGTGGCCATCGCAGCGTCGAGGAGCAGGCAGAGTTATACAGCAAGGGCATGACCAAGCTCGACGGCTCGCCCGGCAAGATGAGCAAGCACAACCACAGCCCGAGCCTTGCTGTAGACTTCAGCCCCTGGCCCATTGACTGGCGCGATCGTGAGCGCTGGATCGCTGCGGCCTATTACGTGAAAGCAACAGCCGATCAACTCGGCATCAAGGTGCGGTTGGGCGCGGACTGGAACGGAGACATGCGGTTCTCTGAGTCCTTCTTCGACGCCCCGCATGTGGAGATCGTGACATGAGCAAGAGAGTCAAGGGCAGCTTGGTGGCTGCGGCCATCCTGGGGATCCTGATCTGTATGGTGATCATGCAGTGGGAGGGCTTCAGCGACGACGACGACAGCGCAGACGCACTCGGTAACGACGACAGCTCAGACGACGACGACAGCGGCAAGTACAGGAACCTTCCGCCAGCGCCGACCAAATGACAGCGTCTGACTACCTGGAACTGCTCGCAAGGGGCGCTGGGATCTCTCTCGTGACCTACGCAGTCATCGGTCAGGTGGTGAAGCCGGGTCTGCGGATGCTGGCGAAGTACCACTCTCAGCCGGTCGGCAAGCTGACCAAGGGCCAGGAGGAGCTTTACCGCTGGCTAACCCGCACCCTCTGTGTTGTTATCGGCGGCCTTCTCGGCTGTCTCCCAATCTGGCCTGAGTGGTTCCAACTGAGTTGGGGTCCACTCATTGGCTGCATCGCGGGCTCCATGGCCCCTGGTATTTATGTTGCAGTTTCTAAAGCCCTTCCAGAAAGGCTCCGAAAGATCATTTCCGGCGCTTCGGTTTCGGGGAAGAACTAATGAGCGGCGCTCTCGTCAGCATGGCTGTCATCTTGGTGGTGTGCTTGGTTGTTACTGGCGTTGTGGCGGCGAAGAACGAGAAGCTCAGAACGAAGTTGGTTGGGGTAGGTCTTGGGATTGCAGGTGCCCTTGCTGCAGTCGTTGCGGTGCTGACTTTGCAGCGGGAAAGGGATAGGGCCAAGGAGGTTGCTGCGTCCACCAATAGCGTGAAGCATGGCAGGCAAGACGCTAAGGACGACGCCAAGGAAACCGAGAGGGCTATTGAGAGGGAGGTCGCCGTCGAAACGGAGACCCACAAAGAGGCTGCCTCTGAGCAAGATGAGTTGAAGGAGATGAAGCGGGAGCGTCTCAAGACATGAGCCGACTGCCTGTTTTTATACTGCTTCTCTTTGCTGTTGGGTGCTCTCCACTGCACTACGTCAGGAAGACGCCCATAGAGCCACCACGTCCCATCGAGGCCCCTGACCTAACCCACCCCACCCTTGAAGACTTCGACTGCCCCAGATACACGCTGACGCCCTCTACGGGGGTGTGGGGTGAAGGTGCTTGGGGAGACATTGGTGGTGGTGTTGAAGTTGTGCTTCCTCAAGACAAGCACCCTGCAGTAGACCGCTATGGGAAGAGCAAGTGTAGGCACATCGTGCTTGCCCCTGGTTGGTGGGTTACAGCAAGGGAAGCAAGGGATAGGTATCCTGTTGTTCGCAAGCAGTTGTCTTTATGGGTGGACTACTCTTCCAGGGCTGCTGAAAGGCACCAGAAAGAGAGTGAAGAAATCGCAGAACTACTTAAGATGTCGAGGAAGCGTCAGGTTGAGGCGGCGTTTGTTGGTGCTGGGGTTAGTGCTGGTGCAACAACCCTCGCAATCTTGTTGTTACTCTTGAGTGTGAGGTAGCAGATGTCTGGTTCAGTTGGAGCAGTGATAAAAATCCCAGCGGCTGCTGGTACATACCTAGCAAAGTATGCCCAGGTCTACACCGAAGCCGAGATGGACCCAATTCAGGTTGGAACCTTCAGCGGTGGTGGACTTATTTATGCGGTGGAGATCGACTCGACCGGGTCTAGTGTTGACTGCTATGCAAGGATTTACTTCGCGACGGCCCTCCCTGACCTTGCTACAAGAGATGGGGATTTGATCTTGAAGTCGTACTCGAACAAGAAGATCCAGTACACCTTTGCCGATGGGCTTTCGTTTGTTGGGGCAAACAAGAGTTTGTGGATTGGTGTCTACACCACCTCGACAATAATGACGACCGCTGCTTACCCCGGTGCCAGCATCTCAGTAAACATCCTCTACACGCCTAGCTAGCGAGACCGACATGGCAACCTACAGCGCATCACCATTTACAACGTCGCTACAGAGCAACCTTGTTGTTGTTGACGACATAGACAACACCTCTACCGGAGTGGACCTTACGGGCGCTCCTGGAGCTATCAATGTCATCTACATCAAAAACGGTGCAGAGGAGCGAGCGTTCCTTAATATCTATGACGATGCGAGCCCTGCGCTCGGCGCAACCGAGCCAGACTGGGTGTTCCCTGTCACCAACGGAAGAACCTATGTAGTTGGTGTTGATATTGGGGCCGACTTCACATCAGCCCTATCTCTTATCGGCTCGCTGTCTTTGGGCGGCGCTGCGGGATCATCACCATCCGACCTTGATGTTCGGGTGATTGCATCCGGTGGCTCCGCTGACTAACCCCGCCCAGGAGAAGTGATTCTATTCCGTTGCGCTCTGCATCGTAGCGGTGTAGCTTTCACCAAGAAGAGAGACCCCCTATCTCTCTCCCTCTCCAGGAAACGGCGTTCCCACTGACCGGGAGCGCCGTTTTCCTTTAGAGCCTCCTGACCCCCCAGTGCTGCGAGAACCTGAAGGACGCGCGAGGCTTCCTGTCCATACGGATCCAGTTCTCAAAGCCACACTCGCAACCCTGCATCCAGAATGGCGGGAAGGTCAGCCCAGACAGGTACTCCTTCTCGTCCAGGTGAGCGGTGGCTTTCGGCCTGACCATCTCCCAAGGCCCGTAGCTATGCCTGTGTTTTCTAGGCAACTGTCAGCCACTCCCCACGTCTACAGGCGGCAGCGCCTTCTTAGCCGCCTCTATTGCATGGACAAAGCCAACCGTCTTCCTTGTCATCGCATCCACAAGAGGCTTCAACTTGGCGATTGCCTCCACACGCACGGACCTTGGGGCACCCAGGAGTGGGGTTGGATCGCCAAGCGGCTCAAGAAACCTTTTCGAGCAACTCTCGCTGTCACCGTCTTGCGTCCATTCTTCGTGAGCCCCCATTCGACGCACCGCCAGACACCATTTTGAATCGGTCTTTGTGTATCCTAAGACCCAAACGATCCTGAAATGCTCCAGCGGAAAGCTACAGTCGCCCAGCCCTTTCTTCGACTCCCACTGGCCTTGGTTCATGTGGTGCTCGGTAGCGTCTAGCCAACAGGTCAGCCCAGTCCCTGACAACCTAAGACGTTCCTCTACGGAGGCTATAAACCCATTAAGCTCATCTGTCCTATCGTTTAGCGCGTGCGCTTCTCTGGACAGGCTTTGTAATGAATGTTCAAGACTCATTGTTCTAACCCCTTCTTTCTGGAGCAATCGTTAGCTTCTGCCTGTATGGCAGCGCCTCGTCGTTGCTGTTCATGTGTTGCTCCTTCTGGTGTGTGTTGAAAAGAAATTGGTTTGGTTGCCAGTTTGACCACCTTCTAGGCAGGCGTCCGTTCACCCTGTCGATGGGTTAGATCGACCCTGGCAGGCATAGACCTGAAGACCGAAAACATGGATACCCATGTAACCAAGGCACACCAGTCTCACGAGTCTCACCTCGAAGGAGTGTGGCCCCGGCTAGAACAAGTCGTCTACTCCCTCATCCTCATCATTATCTACGGGCTGAACTGGCTCATCGAAATGAATCACCTTGTCAATGTAGAGGTTCGCGTACTTGCCCTTCGTCTTCTGCGTTACCTGAACGTGCTTGCCAACAAGATCAAACAAGACCCTGCCAGTCCTTCCGGTGTCCTTGTCATACATGTCTGACCACTTAGGAATGCGACCAGTCACTGTCTTGATAGCCCTCTTGATGAACCTGATTGAGTTGGGTCCAACCGCAGAGAAGCTCTGTAGCTGTGCTCCAGCCGCTGCCCCACCAGTCACCTCGAACCAAAAGACTGTGAAGTAGTCCCTGTCTCCGTTATCAAGCTCCTTCGCGAAGACGGAGAACTCCACGATCTTGGCGTTGTACGCCCCGTCAGGAACCTTGTCAGCGTCGTCTTTGCCGCGCCGCTTGACCTCCTGGTCTCCGTCGTCCGTTTCGGTCTCGTCAAAAATGTCTTCGATGTCAGCCATTGTCTTCTTGCTCCTTTGTAAAGCTGTTCTTGAAAGCTCCCTGCAACGCAGCGAAGCTCATGTCTACTGTCTCTGGAAGCATCGCGTCCTTGTGACCGCGAGCCTTTACCTCAATGCGCTCCCTCTTGTTCTCAACAGGCTGCGTCCTGATGATGCGCTGGTTGTCCTCCGTTAGCTCGCAGCGAAGGATGAAGTCCATGGCCGCGTGCAGCGTTCCGCGAGCACTGTTTGGGAGGGCAGAGGTTATCCGCTGCCTACCCGTCGCCATATCCCTGGAGCCAATCCGCTCCACGATCTCTTCGGACTTCTCGTGGCCGATAAAGACAGTGCAAACAGGCAGCGTTCTCAGCTTTGCCAGCATGTTCGTCCACTCTCTATTCACCGCTCGCCAACCCCTACCCCAGTCTCCATCAGCCACATCGGTCCAGCCGTTAGCCTCGCAGACATAGGTTGAACAAAGGGCGTAGGCCACATCAACCGTGTCTAGGATGATTGTCTTGTAGCCGTGCTTCTCGGTCCTCAGAGCCTCTAAGACAAGCTTCATGTCCTGCCAGCTACTAACTGGTATGGATGCCGCGTGCATAGCCGTGGTGCCCTGCTCAGTGGCTATAAACACCGGGGCTGGGAACTGGTTTGCAAGCGTTGTCTTGCCGACACCGACGCTTCCGAAGAAGAGCCATGAGTAGTCAGCCATTCGTGTACTAGGAGGCGTTGCTTCTTTGGGTATCATCCCCATTGCTTTTCCCCTTTCTGATCTCTCTGTGTTTGGTATCAAGCCGCTTGAACGTATCTTCAACAACGGCTCCTGTGCATAGGTCAAAGTAGGGGCATCGGCCCCGGTTAAGGCATGACTGCGTTGACCTGATCGCAGGCACATCTCCCTTCTGTATCTGTAGGACTCTTCGGTGGGTAGCCCACGCTTGGTGCATCCACTCCTCGATCTGACTATCTGTCCTGGTCACAACCTCCTCGAAGAAGTAATGCTCTGGTCTATCCAAGTAGTCCAGTCGCACTCTCTCTCCATAGTCGGTGATGGTCTCAGTTTGCTTCTGCCGGATCGTTGGCTTCTTGATCACGCGGTAAATCATCTTCCGTATAGGTCGCCTGTACAGGACGCTTGCCGCGTACATGTAGGTCGTTACCTGGAAGTCGATCTCAAGTCGCCTCATGTAATCTTCGTTGACTGCAGACGCCGTCTTCCACTCGCCCAACACCCACTCACCGGGTGCTGCTGGGTGAGTGCCAGTCCATACCCCATCAAACACTCCGCTAAGTCGGTGTGCCTTGCTTGATCTCCCCGTCTTTGGGTTGACAAGCGGCACCTCGAACTGCACCTCGTGTTTGTCGGGCCAGACCGACCACTGCTTCAACGCTCCCCCGACCATGGCGGCGACCTGGGACCGACGCACCCTCTCGGATACGCTGGACCCAGGCCAACCGTCATTGTCTTGGGAGTCCATGGCGTCTAACGCAACTCTGACTGAGCCATGCTCAAGGCCAGCGTGGACAGCGCTTCCCATCGCTAACGCCGGGTGCTCCTCGAAGGGAGTCAGGCGCTTGTTGTAGCGAATGTTATGGCGCTCTTCACATCGGCTGAACGTGACTAGCTCTGTCTGTGTAAGTAATTCCATGGTGTCCCTTTTCTCAACACATAAGTGTTGAGTTTTTAGACAAGCTCTCTAAGGACGCTTGCACCGTTGCGAATGAACTGCGCTCCTGAGCCCATCATCAGGGACTCAAACCGCTTGCTCTGATCCCCACGGGTAGTGCGGTGGTAACCAGCGAACTCAGTCAGCGCGTTGTACGCACCCCAGGCAGTTCCACGAACACCAGGGATACTCGATCCGCGACCGTCAACGTACAGGCTTGTGAGCGTGCTCCGATTGTTCTCGGTGCGGGTGACCGCTCGCTTACTCACGTTGCCGTCTGCGTCCTCTTCTGGCGTGGGGAAAAGCTCCATGCAGAAATCAATCCAGTCGGACTGAGGCATGGGGATGTCCGCAAGCTTACGCATGAAGTCATCCGACTCCTCGAACGCCTTCTGAGAGATCCCCAGGACGCGCCTAGCCTCCCCAGTCTTCAAGGACATGTTCTTGGTGTGCCGGATGCTGACACCCTCTCCTCGTGCCTGCTGGAGCGCCACAGAGGCGGTGTTCGCACAGACCACACGCACCGTGGTGAACACACAGCGGAACGCAGTGGACCCATCGTGTCCTGTGTACAGGAACAGGTAGTGATCGATCTTGTCGTTCGGGACAATCTCAGTAGAGCCGACCTTCCCCAACAACCACACCTGACGACCACCATTGAGTTCACCAGCGGTGTGGATGCGTAGACTCCCATCACCAACCAGTTCATCAGCGAAGACAGCCATGTCCTCGTTCTGGAACAGGTGATAGTTCTTCTTCACAATCCCGAAATTGGTGTTGTCTGTATCGCGAACGATTGCGCGGTATTCCTCTAAGCGGTGACTTCCGTAGGGCACCCCGTCGAGACGGTCGATGTCCACAGCATCACTGGTGGTGAACAAGGGACGCTTGCTCACAGTCCAGAGGCAGTCCGTTGCCTGAAGAGCCTCCTTTGTAAGAAGTCCCTCCTCTCCCACATAGGTGCCAATGTCTGTCCATGGGGTAGCTCCCTTGTAGTTTCCGACAGAGTCCCAACCAAAGTTTCCAGAAATAGCCATAGTCTCTCTCCTTAAAGTGATGAGGGCATAGCCCACCATCGGTTGTGGCCGGGACAACAACTGTCCCGCCCTGCTCAATATCTCGATCCCCACTGCCAGCATGCTGTCGCTGACAAAGTAAATATACCAGTCTCTTTCTATGTGAGTCAACTGCAGTAGGCTACTAACCTAGTAGGCTACGTAGGCTACGTATAAGGGAACAACGTTCCCTACTTGTAGGCTAGTAGGCATAGGTGTATACCTAGTAGGCTACTAGGTTACGTAGGGGGAGTAGGTCTACTGTAGTTCTTGGGGTTAACAGTCGCCTCAAAGAGCGCCCATCCGGGGAAGGGGTTCCGAATGGACGCCGCTTTGAAGCCGCGAGGGGCCACATGAGCTAGGCCCACGGCATGCGACTACTAAGCTGAACCTAGCTCGCCGCACAACCGCTGTCTAGCTCGTGCCAGCCTTCTCGTAGCTCTCTCTCATCCTCTCAGTCATAGACAGAACGCCCCTTCTCTTCCTGGCCTGCTGAACCGCAGCCCTGGACACCCTCTCTCCAGTCTTTCTCTCTATGTCGTTGGCGACCATCTGATCAGACCAGACCCCAAGCATGGGGTGATAGTCATCTTCACAGACCCTCTTGTTTAATCGAATCTGCACGCCCAGGCGCACTAGATTCTCTCGCACAGTCAGTCGGTTAAGCTTCCACTTCTCTGCAACAGCAGAGAGCGTCCGAAGCTCTTCGTAGTCTGCCAAAATCCTCTCGTCTTCATCCTTCGTGAAAACTATCTTTGCTGGTGTCATTCAAGCTCCCTTCTCCTTCACTCTCATGTTATCGACGCTAGCCCCACAGGTAATGCAGGACTCTGGGAACGACTCCACTGTCCGCCCCAGGTAACCAGTGCCACACCCACATCTTATGTCATACAGTTGACTCTTTGCAACTGTGCTGCGGCCCTTCTTCCCCTTCTTCTTGGTTGACGCTGCCTTCCTGTAAGCCTTCAGTTGAATTACTGTCACACTCCCTCTCTTTCTCCTGGCCTAGCTGGCGTATCTCCAGGCTCTTTATGTTGTCGTTTGGCATGAGCACGCCAAGCTCACCCATCTCTTTGATCGCATCTGCCACAACATGAGCAACAGAGTTGCCAATTGCGAGCGTCTCGATCCTTGTTCCGCAGGTAAGGACTACGGTTATCGTCCACATGCCTCAGCCCTGGCCTCCCACAAACCGTCCTCGTTGAAGCCGGTAGGCATCGTGACCGTGTAGCCCTTGATGTCTCGCAGGAAGGCTAGGATCGCGGCTGCATCCGCGTAACCTATGCCCGTCATTCGGTCCAGGAACCACCATGCAGGCATCGTGGATTCTGCAGCCAGTTTTGTTACTGCCTGCACGTCGCTAGGTGCGTTCACCCAGACGAATAGGTTTGTTCCCTTCTTTAGGGTGGTACACACCAACTCATACCGGGTCATGTTCCCCGGTTGCCAGATGTGGATCAGTTCACCCTCTTCGTGTTCGTGTTTCTTCATGACTTCTCTACCTCCTCTGTCTTCTGCAACACCCTCTTGGCGTCCTCGCGTAGCCACCTGACTACCTTGTGGTTGAACTTCGACCGACTTATCGGAGAGATGTTTATCATGAGGCCGATGTGAGCCTTCACTTCGTCGGGCGTAATGAACCTCTTGTTGTCTGTGCCGTCTGATGTGAAGCACCCGATGGTCATCTCGCAGAGTCTTAGCCGTGTCCAGAACTCCTCCCAATTGCTCTCGGTGATCTCGCCCAGACCAATAAACATGGAGCACTGCTCAAGGGCAAACGTGACGCCGTTCAGCTTCCGTATCTTGGTCTTGTCTTCCTTGTCGTAGAACCATGGGGTCGGGTTCAGGGAGATGAATCGGGTGGTCGATCCGTCTTCGTTTACCTGCTCCTCTCTGTTCGGATTGACGAGCCCTTCGAGGGTCTCCCCCTCATCCAGATCGTCTTCCGTCATGCAGACAAAGCATGTGGTCCTCCAGTCCTTGATGCTCTCTCGGTTTGTTATTAACGACATAGCTACTCTCCTTCTTGTAACGGGATGCTTTCCCGGATCGCTGTACGCAACATCACCATGAAGTCACGCGTTCTCTTGGTGTCCTCCTCGTCTGGCTCCATGAAGCTGGGAGTTCCAGCGTCCAGGTGCCAACTAAGCACTCGTTCAAGGCTCTCTATCGTGTCCGTAGACATGGGGATCACGCGGTTGCTCATGCTTGTGTCTCCCTCCTTGATGGGCACCGCCACAAACGGCTCCCTTGGGTTGGCGGCATTCGGGTCTAGTGCTGGTCGCGTCCTTCTAGGCTTCGCCTCTTGGTTGGCTATGTCAGCTTGCATCATCAGGCTCTAGCTCGTTGCCGCTCATGCCTCCTCCTCGTCGTCCTCGCCGGGAGGGCTGATGTTGATAGAGAGCCGATACCATCCATCGGAATAGTTGTCCTCTCCCTCGATGGGGTGAAACTCTGCGCGATGCTCCCAGACCAAATCCCTCACGAGGTCTGTTGTTCCTGGCTGATTAAGCCTGGGGTCAAAGTCCAACTCATGCTCGCCCACATACTCAGGACACCCAGACCCTCCGATTATCTCAATCACATAGCTAGCCATTTCTTACTCCTTCGTTTTCTCAACGTTTAAGTGTTGAGTTCTTGTTGATCGTCCTCTACTGGTTCCCACTCTCTGCCCATGAGGTTGATAACCTCGTCGTCTCCATCGGGCATGACCATCATCCTCAACCACCCAAACTCGTGGACCCATCCAACAACGGTGCCCCTCGGCTGCTCAGCTAGAGCCGTAATGCAAACTCGTGAGCCAAGCTCAGGACGAGTGTCGCTACTCCAAACGAGGTAGTCGGTGGGAGCCTTCCACGTTGCCGGGTCTTGATTCTTATGCTCGTCCTTTAGCTCGCGAAGGACGGGCACATCTGGCAGTGGCTTGGCAGCCACAGTCAGGTAGACATACCCGCAACTCATGTTCGTGTTAGCGGTAGCCTTAATGAACCAGTCTTCGTACAAGACAACCTCGCCTGACTTTGTTGGGTCTAGCTCTCCTCTCGCCCTGGCCTCTGTGAAGGCTGTCGTTAATATGCCTGGGAGAATCGGGTCCATAACACCCTTGAACGCTACCAACGCTGCCTTGTCTTTGTCGGTAGCCTCTTTGGATGTCGGCGCACCCCTCAAGTACCAAGTCTGCCTGTCGTTAAGAAGGCCAATGCTTTGACCGTCATCAATGCCGCGAGCGCCCCACGCAATCTCGCCGCCTTCTGCAATTGCAGGTCCGTATCCAAATGAAAACATGATCACTCCTTCGTTTTCTCAACGTTTAAGTGTTGAGGTTTGTGCCCTTAGAGGGCAGTGAATCCCCAGTAAAACCTGGGGCTGTGTTGAAACATGAGCGCACCCTCCACGCCGTCACTCTTACGGCGCACCATCATGAAGGGAGCGGCGAACGAGGTGACCTCGAATTGTTCGCGGATCTCATCGGAGTCGTACACAGTGCCGTGACGTTTCTCCAAGGCTTCACGCTCGGCTGCGTTGCCGTTGATCTGAGAGACCATGACTCGCCTAAGCGGTTCGGTTACGTCTGTCATGCCTCCTCCCTTGGGTCCGGGAAGGACACTGTGTTCCCGTCTTCATCGACGCGCGTGCCTGTTCGGGTATGGGTCCAGTCAGCCTCGTACTGCTCCCTGGTGTGCCTGGGTCCGTTGTCACGCTCGATATTCAGTTCAGGCATAGGGGTGAACTCGTCACCACGTCTCCTGCTCCGGGTGATCAGGTCCTCCATCCACGTCCAGAAGTTGGGGTCGTTAACGTGTAGCTCGGTGTAGTTCGCACACATCCCGCCAAGCTCCCTCACCATGATGGACGGGCCGTTCGCCGTGAACCCTCTACTTGAGAACTCAGGGAAGTGACAGAACTCCCCATCCCTGAGCAGCCAGACCGTGCGCGCGTTGCCTTCACAGGTCCACTTCATGTGGGGTGTTTCGGTTCGGTTGACCCACTCTGCGTGGGCCTCGTTCGTCATCGGGGCAACCCACGACTTCTTTCGCTCGTACTCCCAATAGTTGTCGCTGGCCTCTCGCGCCTCCTTTTCAGACCCGTACCCGTCGATCTCTGTGCCGTCTGAGGAGATGACTCTCCACCCTCTATTTGCTTTACTCATAGCGAACACCTCGTTTCTTCATCAATTCTCTGGTCAGTCTCGTCTTGCTCTTTCATCCTGCGAAGGTCTCCTTCCGTCTCGACCATGTAGAAGGAGACATCGTTGAACATCCACTCGATGTTCCTTTGTCTCCCCCAGTAGTCTCGGTGGACGAAGGCGTCGAGAGCCCCGTATTTATCTCTATCCCCGTACCACTCTGTACGGGCCACATCGAACAGCGGTGTTATCTGGCGCTGGGTCCTAACGTCTGCACGGATCCAGACCTGCTGGTCTTCCTTCCCTTGGGTGATGGACACCATCACCCGGCCCTCAACCCCAGCGCCCACAAGCAGCGCAAGGACTTGTTGTGTTGATGCAGCTAGTCGAGCTATCTCAACCATCGTGTTCAGCGCGTTCTTTTCTCTGTCAGCCATTGTTTTCTCCTTCTGGTTTCTCAACGTTTAAGTGTTGAGAATTGGCAGGCGCGAGTCCTGCTCAGTGAACGAATCGCCCGACACATTCAGGCGAACCATTGAGTAGTAAGGAAGACGCTGCGTCCACGCATGTAGATCGAAGGACTGCTCCCCGGATCTCTTCTGGTGGATTGCCACGTTCCCTTGCTGTGCATAGCAGCCACCAGCGCAGTCACTTAGTGCCTTCTTTCGTGCTGGCCCATGCGATGCAAACAACACCACCACCACCTTTGCTGGCGGTGTCTTCATGCATGCCTTGCAGTCGGCGCAGCCCATCTTCAACACGGATCTCTGCGCTGGACATGCCAGTGGGCTGAACGACTCCGCGTTTCCGTATGACCTGAACTGCTCTCGGTATGAGGCTGCCTCTTTCTCGGTAAATCCCTTCCCGTCAGCGCTAGACACCACCACAGCAACCGTGCGCCAGCCAAGGGCCACAGCTTCTGGGATCTCTTCCGGGCTGTTCAGCGAGGCTACAAGCCCCACGTTTGGAGGAAGATCCTCTCGCCACGCGCACACCTCAGGCTCTCGCCATGCGTGGGTGTACGTCCAAGACTCAAGGTCTGGCCTTGCCTCGAACGAGCGCACCACCTCACTGCGAAACAGTGCGCCACCATCGGCCTCTCTCATGCCGCTCGTGATGCTCTTGTTCATAAGCGAGCAGCTTTGTGGGCATGTTGCGCCCACTGGCCTGTAGTGTGAATAGACCAGTCGTCCCGGCCCTCTCTGAGCCTGGAACTTTGCAATAACAGTTGGGCTCTTAGTCCCTTTTCCAAGTACTTGCGTCATGGTTTCCCCTTCCTTGACGTTATGTATGTATTCTACCACAAGGGTTGCACGCTGTCAACCCAGCTAATTACTCAACGTTTATGTGTTGAGTTCTTTCCTTCCACATGGCGATTGCCTTCGGCAGTGTGAGCGTATCTTCACCGTCTTTCCTCACCCTGTATCTCCCGTCCTGGATAACACAGGGAATGGTCATGCCGTCCCTGGCTGCGTTGAGGATGTTCATTGTGGTTCGCAGGCTCGGAACGATCCTCGTGCCGTCTAGGAGCCTGTGGTCAAGCCTCTTGTAAATCCACCACGCCAGCACCCTGGATGAGTGCTTATGACCGACCAACTCCTGAGGGACTGGTAGGTATGTTGCGAAGTTCATGCTTCCTCCTTTCTGGCGTTCCCGCTGCCAATAACCTGCTCTTCCTCAAGGGCAGAGATGAGGGCCTTGATTGCGTCAAGCACCTTGCTGCTGTTGCCGCTGCTGGCTATCAGACAGCGCCATGCCTCGTAGTCGGTGTGCTCGTCCATCAAGGTCTCTATGTCGCCGGAATCGCTATAGCCAAGGTCCACCACTGCACCCCACTGGCGAATAGAGTTCTCGGCTAGCTCGAAGAGATCCTCCCCGCCGTCACCTACCTCTTCGACAAGTCGATCCCATAGTCTCGCAGACTCAACCACGTCCTCTGAGGACGCACCCATGTCCATCTCCTGTAACAGGTTGGCAGCGTCATCGAGAGACTTGCGTAGCTCACTCGTATAGATCTCCGCTGCAGTAACTAAATCCAACACCTTTTTCGCATCGTTCATGTCTCACTCCTTCTTTTCTCAACGTTTATGTGTTGAGAATTGTTAGTCGGTTACACAATCGGGGCAGACCCCGTCTTCCAAGTGCTCTTTGAATGTCCACTCCTTGCAGACAGGGCAGCACACGTCTCCCAATTCCCAGCACCCAAGGCAGGTTCCTTCCTCTAGCCTGCTGGGCGCTGTTAGCTTTTCGCACCTCACACACGGCTCACAGTCACACTGCTCCGTACCGCTAGCGTGGTACTTCCCTCCGCAGTCCGAGCATGTGCCGTAGTAGTTCCCCCAATCAGGGGATAGGTTGCTCATGCTTCCTCCTTTGACGCGGCTGCCTCCTGGCAGGGGCGACAGAACTGGTAGTCGATATTGGCAGAGAGTCCGATCACCTCCGCCCCTATCCTGCCGCTCTCGCCGCACAGAGCCTCTCCACGGGCACCGTAGCTATCCCCAGCCTCAGAATCACAAGCGTGCATGAGGACCAGGGCGCGATGATGGTTAGAGCGGACGGACGCGAAGCGGATAAGGCTGTGGCCCCACGGGAGGTTGATGTCTGGGGGCGTCTCCTCGAACAGGTCGTATGCGCGGTCAAAGGTCTTGCGTATGGGTGTCATTTTCTTGCTCATGCTTCCTCCTCCCCATCGGCAGCCTGCCAGTCTCGTATCGCATCAGCGAGCGGGCTGTAGGCACCGATGTAGATCTCGTTATTGCGAACTGATAATTTGTTTGCCACTCGCCCTACGAGACTGCAGCGTGCCGTGCCGCTGATCTCCAGCCCACCGTGGTTCCCAGGCTCGTGCGGGATCAAGGTCGGCCACTTCATGTCGGCTAACAGCTTGAGGATCCCCTTCGCTGCCTCGTCCTTGCTTTTCATGCTTCACTCCTTTCTCAACGTTTAAGTGTTGAGTTTTGTTAATCACACTCGCTTGATCAGTGTTCGCTTGCCGTCTCGCACACGCCACACGCTGCCTCGCCATAGGTTGATCCCCATAGCGTGGAACTCACCGCTAAAGCTGAGCTTGAATCTCTTGCCGGATCGGTCCACTCCAGTCACATCGTAGGTGTCCTGTGATCGCTCATAAATCATCTTCATCCCACCCCCTGGTAGCTCTCGTTCCACGGTCGCACGTCTCGCGTGCTTGTTATGCACCTCCCAATCCGCTGCCTCGACGGCTTCGATGTGCCCTTGCCTGCCGTACTTAGAGAACCGCGTAACGCAATCCCCATCTCGGTACATGGTGACGATGTATCTGTCGGTCATGTCAGCCCCCCATCTCGGCAGCGAAGGCCGCAGCTATGGCACATTGTTCGACTGGATCAAGCTGTTGCCACCAATGCGCGGCCTTGTCGTCGTTGTTCAAGTCGAGGCGACCAGAGGGCTCTTCTACTGTGCCGTTGCTCCCATCCCCGCCTAATGGGGTTGGGTTGTTAGCAGCGGACAGGATGTCGTAGAGTCGCGAGCAGAGCTTAGTCCACTCTCCGTAGCTGTCTGGTAGGTGCTTGCCGTAGTCAAGGCACTCAGCCACCTCGTCGGCAGTCCAGAACTCCAGGCCACTTGGCATGGTTGTGTTGGCTGATTGTTCATCGCTCATTGTGAATAACTCCTGGCCTCTGGGAGGACTGTATTGACAGTAAAGAAGTGCTCGCAGTGACACGCCATTGGTCTGACTAAGATTTCGTGGAACTGGTTTAGTTTTGACAGGTCTATGTTGTGTTCGTTCATCATCATCTTCACAGCGATAACAGCGGCCTCGAAGGGTGTCCCAGCCTCAATTGACCAGCACCAAGCAGAGTTTCTTAAGACACGGCGACACGCTCCTGTGTTTTGTTCGACACGGAACGTCCTTGGGGTTCGTAGTTCACGGTTCATGATCTCTCCCAAACCAGTGCTAGCTGGCGACCGAATAGGTGGATGAAGATGTAGCCCGTCTCGTCGAAGGACCACAGGTTATGGAACACGCCAAACTGCGTGAGCCCACGTGCCTTGTATGGCTTTGCTATTACCCTCATCGGCGTGCCCTCCTGCTTGCCTCGCGACGTGCTTGTCGTTCGTACTGTCTCTCCCTTCGTTGTTCCCTTTCCTGTCGCTGTTGCTTTGCCTCCAACTGTCGGGCACGTCTCCAGTTTGTATCTCTCATGTCTCACTCCTGGTTTCTCAACGTTTAAGTGTTGATCTCGGGGGGCCTCGCGTAGCGATAGAGGCTTTCCACCACCATCGCAGCGACGGACCCCGGCGTGTGTGTCTCGTACCTGTACCCTCGGGGTGCGTTGCCTTCGTAGTGTGCGAGGCCGTTGAAATCGACCCAGCGAACCGTTCCTCCATTGGTGTAGTTCCAGTAGATGCGGATGATGCACCGTTCCTCCTTCACCCCGTGGCAGGTAACGACAGGTAGGTAAAACTCGTGGGCTGGCACCTCAAAACCCCCTGCCCAAACCCTGTAGTGGGGGTTGAACGTGTAGACAACCTCCACTTCAGCCAGCGCTGGGTCTTCCGTCACAGCATCCAACGCCGCCTGACTGATTCGGTCAAAACGCATTCTCGGGGTCTCATGGTCTATAAACACGACACTCATTTTTCTTCTCCTTGTTTCTCAACGTTTATGTGTTGAGTTCTTGTTGTTAGTAGCCACCGGGAAGGTCGTCATCGATCCTCAAGGTTGCTTCCCTGGAATCGACAGACGCGAAGAACGCAGCCCGTACCAGCGCCAGCCCGTATGACCCTTGCGGAACATTGGACTCAGGCAGGATGCTGTAGCGTGCTGTGGTTGGTGGACTCTCGCAGCGACAACACGCGCTATCGCTCCTCACCCTGCACAAAACTTCGTCCGTTGTTTCCAGACAACTAAGACAGGCGATGCTTGTTTCGTTTGGATTGAACATCGGTGTTTTCTTCTCCTATTTTCTCAACGTTTATGTGTTGAGAGTTATCTATAGAATCGAGCGGTGGGATGGATTTGCAGTACCTTTGCTTTGGCCTGCTCCCTGTGTCCTGCGCGAAGCACGCCGTCTACGTTCCCGCCTTCGTCGGCAAACCAGTAGAGGGGTGCACCGCAGCCGAAGTAGGTTCCGTTCCGGTCGTAGCCGCCGCTATTCAGGTAGGAGCGCCGAAGGGTCATCTTCCCCTCAGGCTCTCCGTTGCTGATCGTTGGCCGTCCAAGTGCAGCGCCACGGCTCGGGTTGCCGCACCATCCCATCGGATCGTTGTCTTTGTAGTCGGGCATCATTCACTCCTGTTTTCTCAACGTTTATCCGTTGAGAATTGGCTGGCTCAGGGCGTACCTCGCCCACTCATTACAATCTATCACAATGCTTGACACATGTCAAGCTGTGTATGTGTATCAGTAACAGTCGGACCAGTGTTCCCC
>Ga0209434_1000586_pt1 | contig 17317 bp, 24 predicted proteins | sample ETNvirnome_2_300_FD_184068 | JGI IMG/M metagenome (GOLD analysis project Ga0209434, IMG submission 184068) | Marine viral communities from the Pacific Ocean - ETNP_2_300 (SPAdes) (version 2) | ecosystem: Environmental > Aquatic > Marine > Oceanic | place: Pacific Ocean | collected 2013-06-22
TGATGCCATTGGGTATCCGCAAGATCATATGGATTTTGCATACGAGAATGGTTGTGATGCGCTAGCGCTCACAGATCATGGTAATATGAATGGGTTAGCGTATCAGGTATTACATGCCAGAAAGATGCAAGCGGAAGGAAAGAACTTCAAGCCCATCTTTGGTTGTGAGGCGTATTTTATCCCGTCAGTTGATGAATGGCGCGAAGAGTACACCAAGGCGATGGAAGACAAGAAGAGAGCCCGAGGCATTAAAGCAGACAAGGCGTCAGGGGCCACTGTAGAGGACGAGGGCGCGAGCAAAAAGACGCAAGATGTCCTGCGTAGGCGTAGACATTTGGTCCTGTTAGCGATGAACCAGAGGGGCTTAAATAACCTCTTTAAATTGATCTCCGAGAGCTATAAAGCCGAGAATTTTTATCGGTATCCTCGTGTGGATTACGCATTGCTGGAGAAGTACGGAGAAGGTATCATTGCTGCGTCTGCTTGTTTGGGCGGTGTCTACGCAGGTAACTTCTGGGAGAACCGTGAAGAGGGCGATGAAGCCGTTTTGAATGCGATGCGCGAGACAAGTAGACGCATGATCGATATCTTTGGAGATCGTTGGTATGCAGAACTTCAATGGAATAACATCAAAGAACAGCATCAACTGAATCAATATATTATTCAAGTTGCACAAGAATTTGGCATTGGACTGATTTCAACAGCCGATAGCCATTACCCCAACCCTGACGCTTGGAAGGACAGAGAGCTTTATAAGCGTCTTGGTTGGCTTGGCAAGGGAACGCCTAGTTGGGCAGAGAACACAGATTTGCCCGAAGGAGTGGCGGAGATTGGATACGAATTATATCCCAAGAACGGCAATCAAATGTGGGAATCGTATCAGACTTATGCTAAGGGGTATGACTACGACGATAAGTTGGTGTTGGATTCTATTACAGAAACGCATCGGATAGCCCATAAACGCATCGATACATTTCTGCCAGACAATACCGTACGGTTGCCGGATTTTGTTGTTCCGGCTGGTATGACTGCCACGCAGGCTCTCGTCAAGCTTTCTATGGATGGTTTGAAAGAGCTGGGTTTTCTTTACAATAACGAATACCTTAGTCGATTAAAGTATGAACTTAAAGTTATCGATGATCGAGGGTTCTCTAAATATTTCCTTACAATGAAAGCGATCACTGACCGAGCCACCAATACAATGTTAACGAGCCCGGGCCGCGGCTCAGCCGCTGGTTCATTGGTAGCATATGCGCTGGGGATCACACAGATCGATCCCATTAAGTATGACCTACTGTTTTCTCGTTTCCTTCGAGCAGACGCCACAGATTATCCAGACATCGATTACGATGTAGCAGATCCGATGGCACTGAAGGAGGTGTTGATTGAAGAATGGGGAGAAGATACTGTAGCGCCAATTTCTAATTGGAACACATTGCAGTTGAGATCCCTTATTAAAGACATCTCTAAGTTGTATGGCATTCCATTCACAGAAGTAAACAATGTTACTAGTAAGATGATTAGAGAGGCAACCCCCGAGGCGAAGAAGCGCCATGGCATTAAGGCAGGCGTGTATGCACCTACATGGCAAGAGGTGATGGAATTTAGCCCATCTCTGCAAGAGTTTCTGGATGCCTATCCCGATGTCAAAACACATGTACAGGCATTAGTAGGACAAGTAAGGTCCTGCTCCAGACATGCCGGCGGTGTGGTGGTCGCTGAGAATTTAGACCAATACATGCCGCTGATTAATTCAGGTGGCGTGCGACAGACACCTTGGTCAGAAGGTCAGAACGTTCGGCATCTAGAACCAATGGGATTTATTAAGTTTGATATCTTGGGGCTTTCTACGTTGAAGATGATTGAGGAGTGCATTCGGCACATCCTTAAGCGTCACCACAACATTGAAGAACCTACGTTTAAAGATGTAAAAGCGTTTTATAATAATAACATCCATCCAGATGTTATTAACTTGGATGATCAGAAGGTATATGAAGACATCTTCCACGCAGGCAAGTGGGCTGGTATTTTCCAGTTCACAGAGCCAGGTTCGCAGAAGTTTTGCAGGAGAGTAAAGCCGAGAAACATTATTGATATTTCCGCTGTTACCTCCATCTTTCGTCCTGGTCCGTTAGCGGCTGGCGTACATGATGATTTTATGGAAGCGCGCCAGCATCCCCAACGCATCACCTATCTTACAGATGAGGTGCGCGAGATTACACAAGAAACATATGGGTTCCTAATCTTCCAAGAACAGATCGCCAAGATTGCTCATACGTTGGGCAAGGACCTGTCCTTGGATGAGGGAAACAAACTACGTAAACTTTTAACTAAGAAAGGAACAGGAAAGGGAAATGCAGCCAAGAGAAAGATTTATGACAAGTTCATCGCAGGATGTGAAGAGAAAGGAATTGATAAGGATAGCGCGCAAACTTTATGGAATAACTTTGAATACTTTTCAGGTTACGGTTTTAACAAGTCTCATGCTGTTTCCTATAGTATGTTGTCTTATCAGTGCGCTTTCCTATTTACATATTATCCCGTAGAGTGGCTAGCAGCGTTCTTGGATAAAGAGCCAGAGAGCAGAAAAGAAAAGGCCATTAATATTGCAAAGAAATATGGATACGATATTGCTCCCCTCGATATTAATAAATCGGGAGTCATCTGGGAAATCAGCGAAGACAGCAAGACTTTGATTCAGCCACTCACTTCGATTAAGGGACTGGGAGTGGCGGCGATTGAACAGATACTAAATAATCGTCCGTTCAAAGATGCGGAAGACCTATTATTTAAAGAAGAAGTGGTATACAGTAAATTGAACAAGAAATCTCTGGACGCATTGTGTCGCGGAGGAGCGCTCGACAACTTGAGCGATGATAGATTTACAGGTATGAAACATTTTTGGTCTGCATGTATTGTTGACCGCCCTAAGAACACAAAGAAGTTAGCGGACAACATCGAAACATATCGACCCGAAGGAGATTTCTCCGAGGAAGAGGTGATTCAATTTAAAACTGATCTGACAGGGGTTTTTCCCATTAATCTCGTGATTAATAATGAGACGGTCCAGCGGCTCCAAGAAAAGTTTGTTCCACCTATATCGGAATTTGATTCAGCGCTTTCCGTTTGTTGGTTTATTCCGCGAAAGATAATACCTCGAAAGACAAAGAATGGAAAGTTGTATTGGATCGTAGAGGTGATCGATAGCAACAACGAATTGACACGCATCCGGTGTTGGGGCGTTAAGCCAGAGAAAGACAAGATTCTTCTCAATCGTCCTTATATGGGCAGACTCAAATACGATGAAGATTGGGGTTTCTCGACATATGCGATTGGAAGAACGTTTAAATTGTTGGGATGAAAATGATAAAATTTAAACATATTAAGACCAGAGAACAATTTATTGAAAGGGCAAATCTTAAACATAATAATTTGTATGACTATTCTCTGGTAAAATTCGAGGACAGGGGAGGCTTTGTGACCGACGCCAAAACCCATGGCGGTTGTGGTACCCGAAAGTTCTCAGAATATGATCGTCGCGCCTATGTGACAATTATTTGCTCGAAACATGGTCCTTTTACACAACAATGTCGAAAGCATATAGAAGGAAGCGGCTGCCATAAGTGTGCGCATGAAAAAATTGGCGCAGCGTTAGCTGGCCGAGAAAGCACCGTAGTACACGAAAAGAAATATTTTGACGGTACCTTAGAGATACCCACAGCACTAAAAGAAAGAATAAGGGCCGCTTTGAAAAACCGACAACTCCTAAAGGAGCAGTGTATCACAAAGAAATTTATAATTGAAAGCCCAACACATGGAGATATTCAAGTATTAATCGATGAAAAGGATTGGAAAACGCTGTCTCAATATAGATGGAGTGCTACTAACTGCCATAAAGGTCGCGACAATCAACAACAATTTTACATTAATGCGCGTATCCCTCTTCCTAATGCCCCCCGCTATCAGTATACCCACCCGTCTGGATATCAAAGAACTTATATGCGTAAAAAAACTTTGGCTATAGCACGCCTGATTCTTGATGCGCCGGAAGGATACATAGTGGATCATATTAATGGAAACACCCTTGATAATAGAAGGCACAATCTTAGAATATGTACTTATCAACAAAATGGACAAAACAGCAGAAGCAAGATAAAAACCAGCCATGGATACAAAGGAATATCCAGAGGCAAATCGAAAACAAACCCATGGACTGCCTACATTAGAATTAATAACAAAACAGTTAACTGGGGAAGCTATGCCACAAAAGAAGATGCGGCCCGCTCATATGATATGGCAGCATTGATTAACTTTGGAGAATTTGCGTACACAAATTTTCCTATTGAAAATTACCTATAGCAAAAAAAGGATAAAACAAAATGAATGTAATTAAATATTTTAGTCCACTTATAAAGAAGGAAGATTTAATAGATGATCTTCCGGTGGTTATCAGAGTGAAGAAATTTGATGAAGCAGGAGCCAAAGAATTTTCTGCTCAAGTAAGCAAAGCACAGAATACCGGACAACCAATTGTCCCAGTTATAATCGATAGTTATGGAGGCCAAGTTTACAGTTTAATGTCTATGATTTCTGATATTAAACATTCTAAGATTCCAGTTGCAACAATTGCACAGGGTAAAGCAATGTCATGTGGAGCCATTCTGTTTAGTTTTGGAAAGGAAGGAAAACGATATATGGATGCCGACGCCACTGTGATGATCCATGACGTAAGTTCTATGGGTTGGGGAAAAGTAGAAGAGATTAAAGCAGACGCCGAAGAAGTAGATCGTTTAAACAAAAAGGTTTATAGAATGATGGCAACGAATTGTGGTCATCCCGAGGATTATTTTCTTGAAATTGTCCATAACAGAGGACATGCAGATTGGTTTTTAACTGCTGATCAGTGTAAAAAGCACAACTTAGCAAACCATTTACATGTACCTACACTAAAAATAAATGTAGAAGTTAATTTTAAGTTTGAATAGGAGAAAAAAGTATCGAAGACAAGGTAAATAACTGTTGACTTGTTGAATAAATAGTGTTATTATAATGGTGATGGAAAACGAAAGAGATTTTTTTCAAGCCGGTGATCTGGTAGAGATTACGGATGGAACACATACGGATAAGTTGCCTCTTAATCGCACTGGGTTAATTCTTGAAAGAATCGCCAATAGCGTTTATAACATCAAATTTACAAATGGGAATATATTAAAATTCCACAGAATGTTTATCAGACTTATTAATAGGAGTAAAGATGTCAACAAGTCATAGTGAAAAGGAGCGGTATGTACTGGAGTATATTCGTTCACTAAATGCAATTGAAGAATGTATGGAGCCATACAAGGAACAGAAGAGAGAACTTCGAAAGGAGTTTCGCAACAATGGGTGGCTATCCACCGATGAAATTCGCACTGCCGTCAAGGCATATCGCTTTATGAAGAGCGAACTGAATGTTGATGAATTCTACGATACCTACCAACTTCTTTTGAATAAGAAGGGAAAGAGTAATGCTGCTTGAGTATTCGCTCGTGCATCCTACCGCCAATCGTCCTAGCCGTGCTAATCCGTCGGATGCGGGCTTGGACGTACGGTTTTCGCCGCCACCCAGTGAATTACATCGAGCAGCATCCATTGCGCCCGGGCGGAGCAAGATCCTACCTACGGGTCTGCGCTTTGGCGTACCCCATGGTTACATGCTCGAAGTGAAGAATCGTTCTAGCGTTGCAGCGAAGAGAAGTTTATTGGTGGGAGCATGTGTGATTGACTCAGGCTATGATGGAGAAATATTTATTAATCTCCACAATGTGGGAAATGTTACCCAAACTGTTGAAGCGGGTACAAAAATCGCTCAAATTGTGATGGTGCCCGTGGTTCATTTTAGGGCATCCGAACGAAAAGATGGAGAATTATATGAATATCCGATCACTATGAGTGGTCGTGGAATCGGAGCACTAGGAAGCACAGATGGATAGCGATACATTAAGCATTCTTCTTAAAGATTCAGTTGATTGGGATAAATATTTTACCATAGTTGAAGCAATAGGCGCCACTTTAAATGATCGAAAAGGCAGATTTGATAAGTCTGATATTTTTGAAAAATCTCTGGAGGAATGTTCTCAAGGAGATATTACATGGGTAGATGAAATAGGCTGGGATCATGAAATCGAATATTGAAATGAAGACACAGATGAATTGTCTCTTTACAAAGAAAGGTAAGTTAAAAAAAAATACTGGCGATATAAAACTAATGAATAGTTTGGGAGATGCTTCTAAACTAAGCCCTGAAGACGTTCTTAGATTTGATTATCTCATGATAGTGGACACCGGAAACGTTGATTCGTACTCTGCAGCGGTCGTGGAGAAAAAAGATATTCGAAAACAATGGCTTGATTTTAAGAAGGATGGCGTTACACTAAAAATGCCAACTGACGAACTCACCTTTGTTATAAGACCAGATGACATAAACCTCGACACCACGGAGATTCCTAAATCATACAAGCAATTTAAAAACGAGGCCCAAAGGAAATTTCTTGAACAATTTAAAAATTAAAACAGTTGCCTACAAAGGCAGCAAAAGAAAATTGGTTTCAAAAATTGTCGAACTAGCAAAAGAGATTGATTGTCAACAGGTATTTGATGGTTTTTCTGGAACTGGCGTAGTGAGTGCCGCTTTGAGAAACAACGGATTCAAAGTTGTTGGAAATGATTTAAATGATAGTTCATACATATTTGGTACTGTTTTTTTACAGGGCTACGACTTGGATATTGTCTCAGAACACGTAAAAGAAATGAACGGTTTACAGCCGTTAGGAGGGTGGATAACAAAAAACTATTCTGGTACTACAATGAGAAAGGTTCGTGGTACAAATTCCATTTTTGAAAGACCGCTGGGGCTAATACAGGAAAATGCTTCTAAGATTGATGCAGCCAGAGAATACGTTGAAAATCTTACTACAATAAGTGACAGAAACAAAAATGCGCTTATTTTTAGCACTATTATAGCATGCGATAGCGTATTTAATAATTCTAATGATCAAAAAAGCGCTTTAAAAAAGTGGAGCAAAAAATCACTAAAATCAGTGACTTTTGAGTCTCCAACCCTGATCGAGGGCCCAATAGGTACCCAACTTAAAGGTGACATATTTCAACTAGAGACACCCTCTTGCGATTTTGTGTATTTCGATCCTCCCTATACGCATGGCGTTTTATATGCCTCTTGCTATCACTTAAATAATTCATTGGCGATATGGGACAAACCTGCATTGGATTCATCATATGCGATTCCGCGACCACAACGTGCCGCATTTAGAAACAAAACGCCAGGTCCTTTTTATAGTAAGAAAACTATTAAAAAAGATTTTGACAGTTTATTGGAAAAATACAAAAGCCGGCGCATGGTGCTATCATATTCGGATGCTCCTCGTAATTGTATTTCAATTTTAGATTTGATAGAGGTGTGTAAAGGACATGGTAGTGTCAAAGTAACAGATATAGACCATAGAATATGCACCCAATATAAAACTCAGAAGAAACAATCAGAAAAATTAAAAGAATTTTTTATAATCATTGATAACAAAGGATTACAATAATGAACAAAAAAACACAAAAAACGCTATTTAGTTCTAATTCATCGGAATGGTCAACACCACAAGATTTTTTTAACAAACTCGACTGGAGATTCGGCAAATTCACCTTAGATCCGTGTGCGACATGTGAAAATCACAAAACTAAACAATACTATACAACTAAAGACAATGGGTTAACACAAGACTGGAGTGGCGAGACAGTATTTGTGAATCCTCCGTATAGTCATATATCTTTGTGGATAGAAAAAGCCTATAGAGAGAGTCAAAAGCCGGACACAAGAGTGGTAATACTTATACCCGCCAGAACTGACACAAAATATTGGCACAACTATGTGATGAAAGCCAAAGAAATTCATTTTATTAAAGGACGCTTAAAGTTTGGACAATCTAAGAATTCTGCTCCTTTCCCGTCAGCGGTGGTAGTATTCGATTACACCACGTCTTATGTTCAACACCTCTACCCATGTATATACACCATGGAACGATGATGAATAGAAAACAGCGAAGGGCCCTTAAGAAAATGTCTCCGGCCGAAAAAGCGCTATCGGAGAAAGTTGCCCTCTTAGGAACTCTGCCACCTTCCTGTAATGTTTGTCAAAAAGAATTTGACAAGAAGGATAGAAAGATGGTAACATCATGGTCAGTGGTAGTGAGAAAGGGCGCCCAAACAGTAAGATTATTTTGCCCCGAATGTATTGAAAAAACAAAGGAGAAAATTGATGAGCGTTGACAGACTTTCAAAAAAAGCACTACAAAAGATTTTATCTGGACAGATTAAAGAAGACGCGACTTGCATAGTTAAGTTTTATTCAAATAATTGTCCTTTGTGTCACAATTTAAAAGATAAATATGAAGAAATAGCATCTCAATATGAAGATATGCATTTTTTCGCTTTTAACATACAAGATTATCCAAAAGTAGAAAAATTATTAAATTTTAATGGTATTCCCACCATATCGCTAATAAAAACGGGAGGCTTTAAGCCAAAAATTAGGATTTTAAAAGATCCCAAAAAACCATATGAAGATATGTGGTACAATCCAAAAGATATTATAGATTTTATAGAAAAGGAGAAATAAAAATGTCAAAAACTTTATTGAGTGCTGCTATGTTACAACTGCAAGGAAAAGCTACGGAATCTCTGGCAGCAATAGAAATACTCTTAAATAATTCTGTTGCTATTTCAGAGCACACAGACCATACTCAGGAAATCATAAAACATGCAAAACTATTGTCTGAGAACGAAGAGGCCCTCAAAGCACTTCAAAACTATTTTTCGCAGACAGGGACCCCAACACTAGAGAGCGCCGATGAACAGAATAAATGAATGCTTATCCTATGATGATGTATTATTAATGCCGCAATATTCTGACATCCGTTCTCGTGACGATGTCAATATTTGTTCTAAATTGGGAAATATAAAACTTAATTTACCTCTTATTTCGGCACCAATGGATACAATTTCAGAACACAAGATGGCAGTAAGCATGGCCAATCAAGGGGGTGCGTCAATCATCCATAGATACAATAAAATTGAAGATCAAGTACAACATGTAAAGATAGCGCGCAATCTTTCTAACAATCCTGAAACTATCGTCGGCGCCGCAATAGGGATCACTGGTGATTATCTTGAACGCGCCGCTGCACTCCAAGAAGTACTTGTAAGTTTTATTTGTTTGGATGTTGCGCATGGCCACCACATTACAATGAAGGAAGCAATAAGCCAGTTACGTAAGAAATTTGGCCCCTATCTGCATATTATGGCAGGAAACGTCGCGACTCTAGAGGGAATCAACGATCTTGCTGATTGGGGAGCAAATAGCGTACGCTGCAACATTGGCGGTGGTTCTATTTGTTCTACCCGCGTGCAGACAGGACATGGCTTAGCAGGCCTTCAAACAATTATGGATTGCGCCCGAACCGATAGAGATGTACAAGTCATCGCGGACGGCGGCATTAAAAATTCCGGTGATATTGTTAAAGCACTTGCAGCCGGCGCAGACGTTGTCATGTGCGGCTCCCTTTTTGCCGGTACCGATGAAACCCCGGGCCAAATTTTTGAGGATTCTGATGGAACAAATTGGAAGTCATATCGAGGGATGGCTAGTAAAGAGGCTCAAGTCATTTGGAGAGGGAGGTATTCATCTTTTGAGGGGGTGGCTGCTCGTGTTCCTTATCGAGGTTCAGTTGGGCCCATTCTTAAAGATTTAGAGAGAGGTATCCGCTCTGGTTTCTCATACAGTGGCGCTAGGAATTTAGAGGAACTACAATCCAAAGCAATTTTCGTTAAACAAACAACGTCTGGCTTAAGCGAGAGCCATGCCCACATAACTACAAGGAAATGGTAATGTCTAATGAAATTGATTATGGTAACCTAACCAAAAGAATAGTATTTACTGAAAATGATCATCGACACGCTAATCTTATTTTGAAGTTAAAACATGACGGCCTTACACAGTCTGCGTTTTTTCGTCATCTTATCACCGCTTATATAGAAAACGATGAGAGAATTCAAGTACTTGTAGACGAGTTAAGAACGCGCAAAAAGCACAAAGTAAAATCACAAAAGATGAGACGTAAAGGTAAAGAAATACTTAAGGATTTTGCATTATCATCGGGAGAGGTAGAAAACATCTTTGATGTGTTAGAACGAGAGTTTCCAGACCTATGAAAGACGGCCTACTAAAATGTTCTCGCCATTGTATGAACGAAGGCGTTGAATGCGATAATAAAGAATGTCGTTTATGGATTGATTATAAAGAAGAATACAACTGCTCTCTGATTTCAATATATGAGAACGGCTCCATGACTTTGAGACAGGTAGCCGAGCGTTTAGGCATTTCTTTTGCGAGAGTAAAACAATTAGAAACGAGAGCATTGGAAAAGTTAAAAAAGCGTTCTAACATAAGTGATATACTTTTTTAGGTGTTTAACAATAGATCCTACTATTTATCTTTGAGTTGATATATTTTAAGGAGAATTCTAATGGCTCGTAAGAAACTTTTAACAGAATCCGAGGTTCGGCGCTTTATGAAGCTTGCCAACATGGGTTCCGTTGGCAATGAAAGATTGCAAGAAATGGGCTATCCAGGTGCCAGAGATGATGAAGAAGGGCTCCCCGAAGAAGAGGCAGTTGAACCCGGACTCGAACCAGAAGAAGGACCCCCGGAAGAAGAGGTACCTGGACTCGAACCAGAACTCGAACCAGAAGAAGGAGAAGGAGAAATGTCTCCCGAATTGGAGGACATGCTCATAGACGCCATCAAAGCCATCGCTAAAGCATGGGATATGGAAGATATCGTTTCTACCGTACAGGTACCAGACGAGGACGAGGGCGTCCCTGAAGGAGAGCCAGAAGAGCTAGAACTTGGTCTTGGCGAACTCGAACCGGCCGGCCCCCCCGAAGAGCCAGAAGAGCTAGATGTGCCACCAGCCATGCAAGAAGCGCTTATCAATAAGGTCGCACGCAGAGTTGCTAAAAGATTAATGAAAGAGAACAAGAACGAAAAATTGGCCAACGATCTCACCGAAAGAATTTTTAATAGAATTACATCAAATTAAACTTGACTAAATTATTTTATTGTGTTATATTAACCACTGGATAACCTCTAGTGGTTATTTTTTTGGGCTATAATGGATTGGTTGTTATACATTCTAGTATTTATATTTGGATACATAACGTGTAAGACATTTTATTTTTTTAGTGCAACAAGAACAAGTATTAATCTAATAAGAATGACTCAACTGATATCATTATTAATTTTCTCTAGATCTCTTGAACATTTTACTTACGCGAAGACGATAAGACTGCAAACAATGAGGGAGAATGAAGAAAGCGAACATAATATCAACGCCTTTAATAGAACGTTTGATCATGAGATAGAAGCCTTCAAAATTAAAGGAATTAAAACGATCATTAAATATCATTCTTCTCACTTTAAAGAATTGTTAGAGTTTGATGACTGGAAAACGGCCATGAAATATCTCGATGAAAACAAAGAGATTGTATTTAGGTTTTTACTTGAGGATCATAATGAAAATTAGCAAGTCAAAAACTCTATCCTCGGAAGAAGAAAAAACAGAAGAAGAAGAAAGCCAAGTGATGCTTATAGTTCCTGGTAAGCCCGAACCAGACTTGAGAATTATTGGACTATTTACCGACATCACAGAAGATAAGTTGGCTGACCTTGTGCAGGGGTTTTATTATTTAAATGAGGTTAATGTTTTAGAAGAAGATGAAGAAGAGAAGAAACCTATTGAATTTATTATTTCAACTTATGGAGGGTCAGCAGATGCAATGATGACGCTCTACGATATTATGCGTTTGGTTATGAACGACACCGAGATACATACATTTGGAGTAGGTAAAGTGATGTCAGCAGGGGTTTTGTTGCTTGCCGCTGGAACAAAAGGCAAGCGCAAAATTTCCAAAAACTGTCGAGTAATGATTCACTCCGTCATCGGAGCGAACCATGGTGAGTTACATAATTTGGTAAATGAGATGGAGGAGATACAAAAACTGCAAGAAACTTACAGCACTTGCCTAATTAAAGAAACAAAGATAACGAAGAGGCAGTTAAAGAAAATGTTAGAACGTAAAGTGAATGTATACTTAACTGCCGAACGAGCCGTAGAACTAGGAATTGCGGATATTATCGTATGAGGAAAACAAATGTCTGAACTATCTGAGATTTTGAGAAAAGAATATAAAAAGAAGGAAGAGAAGAAGCCCATTGACTTTTCCATGTTAATGGAAATGATAGAACAATTGTATGATGCGGTCGAGCCCGAGGTGATGGACAACTCCCCTCTTCCTGCGACCGGTTATATCTTAACTAAAGAAAATGATGAATACGACTCTACCACCGAAGAAGGGCCAGCCGCCAATGTAACATCTATTCGAAGACCTGTCGTTAAAATTACGGAACTCTGGGGACAGCCAGGAAAAAATGATCGCATGATTATGGAATCGATGATGAAACAGATTGTGGGCCCCACAGTAAAAGAGAAGATTAAGAGTGTTAATGAGTTCTTGGATGCATCCCCAGAGCCAGGACAAGGAGACATTTCGGAGGTTATGTCTTATCTTATTTTCTTGGATACTTTCGCGAGCATTATTAGCGACTATGGTGCATCAGTAAGTGGATTTCTTTTTGAAGCATTTCTGGCTGCATTGTTTGGAAACACATCCATTCAGGTTGATGACCCAGAACAAGTAGGTGCTGTGGGCTCTCTACCTATTGAAGACAATCAACTATGGATGCAATTACGGCAATGTAGAGAGGCCTGGGAGGCCGGAGATGAATGCGAGGAGTGGGGACTGGTTCCCTATAGTCTTAAAGTTCTCCGACAAGACGGCGTGGTACACGGATCTTACAAAAACCTGGTTGATTTCTTTTTATCCGACGATCCCAAGCGTAAATCGGATTCTATAACCTATTTGATTGTAATTAAAGATGCTGCAACAAAGGGGGAAGGCAAAGGCAATTGGACGGGTCTATTAAAATTTTACGAATTTGTAATCACACGTGAGACCTTTTTAAACATCATTGGGCGCCCGGAGCCGGTCGCCATATTTGATTATGTGCCATACACGGTGCCCGGTAACAAGGGCCAGTCGGTTGGAGTAGCAATTATGGCGGACGGCTCTAGAAGAAAATTGGCGCAAATAAGAGGAATGGACTTTTATCGCACTGAGGAAGGCCAAGCTTGGCCCGAAGATGAACGGATACCAAAAGGGACTAATGTTCAGCGGCTGCAGCAAGTAGGCACAAAAGATGTTGCCTCGGCTAAACTTTTCACACCAGAAGAATATGCCAAGGTCAAAGGAGAGTTTACAGACGTTGAAGTCAGTAGACAGGTATTTGCAGCTTTGAGAGACACCAAAGGATATGGGAGCAAAGCGAAAGGAGGGGCCCAGTGGTCGGTTCCTAGAACGAGTTATGAAGAGGGATTCATAGGAAGTATCAATTTAGAGCCAAATTTGTTGAAAGAAAAAGCAGAAGAATACACACAAAGTTTAAATGCCAGCATTGTATCTATCTTTAATGCGCTAGGGGCTTTATCGGATAATATTAATAGATATTTCATCAGCGGTAAGAAAACGGCTGGGACCGACGCTATTGGCAATGCCCGAGTCTTAAAGGATGAAGTTAATAATGTTATCCCCGAAGAAGGGATTGAACAACGCGAAGTTTCCGAAAGCAAAGAAAAAAAAGACTTGACAAATGATGAAGAAGTGATTATAATTGATGTATAGAGAGGTGATAATTGAGCAGTAGAGCTTACGAAAACAAATCGATTCTTCAACAGAAAATTATGAAAGGGGCAAACTTACTTACTGATAATGTTGCTTCTACATTAGGCCCACGAGGCCGAAACGTTCTTTTACAAGAGAAGGGCAAAACACCCTTCATCACAAAGGACGGGGTCACAGTAGCGCGCTTTGTTGCGTTGGAGGATCCATTTGAAAATGCGGGAGCACAAATTATTAAGCAGGCAGCAATTGAAACCAACAATACAGCGGGCGATGGAACGACCACATCTATTGTATTAGCGAGAGCAATACTAAAAGAGGCACAAAGATATATCGCCACCGGTGTTTCCCCTATAGAATTACAGAGAGGAATCGAACTTGGAGTTAAAGAAATTACAAACACACTTAAAGAAATGGCTGGTCCAGTTACAAGCACGGAAGATATTGAACATGTTGCTTCCATATCAGCAAACAATGATGAATCAATCGGAAAACTTATCGCTTTGGCTTTTGATAGGGTTGGTCAAGATGGATCAATTACTATTGAAGAATCTCGTTCATTAGAAACGAGCCTCGATGTCACGGAAGGCTTTAAATTTGATGCCGGGTATTGTGCCGGCGCCTTTATTAATGATGAAAGACGCGGCATTATGCACCATGAGGATCCTCTGTTACTAGTTACCGATTACAAAATAAGCGCGGTAGAACAAATTTTGCCTCTTCTAGAAATGGTGGCGAGAGAAAATCGTCCGCTTGTAATTGTAGCGGAAGAAATAGAAGGCCAAGCATTAGCAGCAATCATTATGAATGCCATTCGTGGTACGTTAAAGATTGCCGCCATCAAGGCTCCCCGTTATGGAGAGGACCGACGAAATATTCTCGATGATCTCGCGATGTCTACAGGTGCCACATTTATTACCCGCGAGAGCGGCACGAAATTACAAGAAGTTAAAATGACCGATCTTGGGGCCGCGAAGTTCATCGAGAGCACAAAATATTCCACCACCATTGTAGGAGGTATTTGCGATTTTGAAAGAGTAGACGAGCGTATAAACGTACTAAAAGCATTAATCGAACAAACTGAATCAATGCAGGAATGTGAGCGCATTCAAGAAAGAATTGTAAGACTTGCATCTGGAGTTGCAGTTATTCGCGTTGGTGGAGCAACCGAAGTGGAGATGATCGAAAAGAAGCATCGTATTGAAGATGCGTTGGAAGCAGTTCGCGCTGCACAAGAAGAGGGAATAGTTATGGGAGGCGGGTGTGCCTTATTTCGTGCATCAAGTTGCATGATAGTAAAGACAGACAGCCCCCAGCAAGCATTAGGAGCACAGATTGTTCAAGATGTTTGCAAAGAGCCAATTCGCCAGATGGCTATAAATTCAGGCGAATCACCAGATTTGGTAGTAGAAAAGATAAGATCAAATCCGGATGACCGCATTGGATGGGACTTTAAAAAGGACCATCTAGTGAATATGTATAAATGCGGCATCATTGATCCGGTGAAAGTAGTTCGCTGCGCGTTACAAAATGCGGCAAGCTGTGCTGGAACCTTAATTACTACTAATTACGGTATTATACAAATGGACTAATAAAAATGAAAAAAGGAGATTTATGTTATATTCCGCAGGATGTAACACTTATGGATGAATTTTATAATACTCCGTCCGGATATTTTAAAACTCTAAAACCGCAAACCGCAATCGTATTGGAAGAATCGCAGAAAGACACTTGGCTTAAAGTTTTTTTTCAAGGAGGAGAATGGTTTGTGTTAAAAGATGAAGTATATCCAATTAAGGAGGAAGGATGTCAGTTGTAAAATTCGTGGAAATATCGCGAGAATTAAACATTGCGGAGGCGAAAGACTATAAACTTAGAGAAGTTTATATTAACCCTGAACACGTCGTAATGTTGAGAGAAGATGTACACGCATCTCGACTACTTCAAGAAAGGAGCTTACCTGTCGATTTAGATGAACGCCAGCGTTTTACTCGTTTAACCATGCAGCGGGGAAGTTCGGGAACTGAAGTGGTAGTAGTAGGCACCCCCGATGTAGTACGCGAGAAACTTTTTAAAACACAACTCCTGAGAGGTTAATATAATATGGGAAAGAGAGTTAAAATTCAGTACTCTATTGATTTGGAGGAACTGCCAGATGAAGTAGGCAATTTGCTAAGTAGGACGGAACAAAAATTAGCGACATGTCATAAAGATGTACAATCAATGATAAAAAGTTATAATCATGATTTTTTAATGACAACCGCAGCGACAAAAGAAATTTCTGAATTACGTGAAAATTTAATGGACGTTGATTTAACTTTAGGGGACATAACTAATATAATTTTCAGTTATGTTGACTATGAATTAAGAAATCAGGAAGAAGAACCCGAGCCAGAGCCAATAAGCGATGAGAATATAGAAAAACAAATTCAGAACTTAAAAGAAGCGCTCCCGCCGGGATAAATATATGAAATCCCCTATTCAGGAGAGTATAAATAATTTTTGCTCTTTAAAGACATTAAAGAAGATAATTCCGAAAGGAAGCGTTGTCAGTTCTTTTTTATTTTTTGATGGAAAACAGGAGTTATCGCTCTCTGAAGATAAAAGAATTGTTATTGCACATACCAATAAATACACAATTTATGAATTTTGGTATTGTGCTATGCGTGATCCCACGCGCATAGCATTGATGGCAGAAGAACTTTTCAAAGATCTCCGTGACGAAAATCTTTTTGCCCTTCTTCAAGAAAATTGGCACACATATAAAGATCCTTATATACGTTCGGCCCTGTTCTTTCTTCTTAATAGGTGTTCTGAGAACGGATTAATCTCAGCAGGAAAATTAGATGATAAAAGATATAACCCGATATCGTTATCTTACTTAAAAAAATTTAAAATGGATAATTTTCATATTAAATGGGATCAGCAAGATGATTTCGTTAAAACTTTTGGCGATATTAAAAATACGGATTATTTGTTGTTTCCAATTGGTAAATTTAACTACAATTTATTTGAATATGGCAAAAACAAAGGATACGAAATGACGACAATACATCACAAAAGGTTTTACGAAGCGCTTCAAGATGTGAAAGACAAGTGGATTGTTCTTTATAAAAATCATCCTCACGTCCATATTCTTTATAAAGAACACAATATCATTATGCTTGATAAATATGGCCGAGAAATAAAAGACAAAGAAAAATGTGAGGAGATGGTTATTGCCAACTTCTAAAATATTATTTGCTTGTTTGTTGTTTACGATTGGACAACTATTCGGATGGTTTCATCTAAATTCTCAATTTGTATGGGAATGGTGGAAGGACAAACCATTCCTTCCCATTTTCACATTTATAGTCCCAGCCTCATTGTGCTTTTGGTACGGGATGCAGTTAGCCTATCAAGAGATGGGAGAAATTTGGGGCCCCCGGTTTTTAATCTTTGCTCTCTCCTATTTAACCTTCCCGCTGTTAACGTG
>Ga0209434_1000587_pt1 | contig 17284 bp, 16 predicted proteins | sample ETNvirnome_2_300_FD_184068 | JGI IMG/M metagenome (GOLD analysis project Ga0209434, IMG submission 184068) | Marine viral communities from the Pacific Ocean - ETNP_2_300 (SPAdes) (version 2) | ecosystem: Environmental > Aquatic > Marine > Oceanic | place: Pacific Ocean | collected 2013-06-22
ACTACTAAGTTTAGGGCCCATACCGGCTGGTCCCCGGAAATCTCTTTTGAACAAACAATGAACGACTTATTGGATTATTGGCGCCAAAGGGTAAAAAGCGGAAGAAGGTTTTTACGGAGGTAACGGCATGGTTTCTAAAAAAAGAATATTGGTAATTGGAGAGTCGTGCCGAGATGTTTTTCACTATGGGGAAAGCGATCGACTTGCTCCTGAAGCGCCGGCACCTATCTTTACTCCTGTAATGGTCCGGGAAAACTGCGGAATGGCCCTAAACGTACAAAAAAACATTCAGGCCTTGGGACATTCTTGCGATATAGTTACAAACTCTAATTGGAGAGAAATAGTGAAGTCTAGGTATATACATCTCAACACAAATCAAATGTTTTTAAGAATCGATGAGGGGGATAATGAGATTGCGAGATTGAACGTGAAAGAGGTAGAACTAAAAAATTACTCGGCCGTCGTTGTTTCAGATTATTGTAAGGGGTTTATGAACAAAGAAGATATAGCGCACATTGCCGAGTTACATCCTTGTGTTTTCCTAGATACAAAAAAAATTTTAGGCCCATGGACTCAGGACGTTAAATACATAAAAATTAATTTTCATGAGTATCAAAGGTCAAAGGAGTTTGTGGATAGGAAGATTTTTGATAAGCTTGTTGTAACACGAGGCCCCACAGGAACGCAGTATAAAGATGAGATCTATCCAGTTGATAAGGTTGAAATTAAGGACACTGCCGGCGCTGGAGATACTTTTCTAGCAGCATTGGCGGTTGAATATTCTAAGAGCAAGGACATAGAAAAGTCTATTATATTTGCAAATGATTGTGCAACACGAGTGGTTCAAAAAAGAGGCGTAACGATAGTATGAAAAGAGTTTTTACTAATGGTTGTTTTGATATTCTTCATCGCGGGCATGTAGAAATGCTGCAGTATTGTAAGTCATTGGGGTACGTTGTGGTGGGCATCAATAGCGACAAAAGTGTAAAAGAGCTGAAGGGCGAGAATCGGCCCATCTTCAGCGCCAAGGATAGGAAATTTTTATTAGAATCGAATAAATATGTTGACGAAGTGGTTATTTTTGATGAGCCTACCCCTTATAGATTAATAAAAGAGATTAAGCCTGATATAATAGTCAAGGGTGGAGATTATAAAAAAGAAGATGTAGTGGGGAATGATATTTGTGAGGTGAAAATTTTCACTTACTTAGAAGATTATTCCACCACTCAAACGCTTGAAAGGATCTGTGATGGTATACGTGTTTGATATAGATGGTACTATTTGCGTTAATTCAAATAGTGATTATGAGAACTCTACACCAATAACAGAGAGGATAAACAAAGTCAATCAACTTTATAGAGAGGGCCACACTGTAATATTCAACACTGCGCGCGGGATGGGCCGAAGCGGTAACTCGGCGGCATTTGCTCATGCTGCCCTCTACGAATTTACAAAAAAGCAGCTCGACGAATGGGGTGTACAGTATCACCACCTGTTTATGGGGAAGCCAGCCGGTAATTTTTATATTGACGATAAAGGGATTAGAGATGAAGACTTCTTTACCGATTAAGTTTGTCCCCAAGGGGTGGGGATTTGAAAAATGGATCGTTAACAATGAAGAATATTGTGGCAAGTTGCTTTATTTTGTTAAAGATAAGCGCTGCTCATGGCACTATCACAAGCTAAAAGACGAAGTGTTCTATGTTCAGTCTGGTAGAATTAAAGTAAAATATTCTGAACGGGACGATATCAACTGCTCACTAGAGATTATTTTGGCGCCCGGAGATAGTTTTCACGTCTATAGGGGCTTACGCCATCAAATGATAGCCATGGAAGATACGGAATTATTTGAATTTTCAACTCAGCACTTTGATGAAGACAGTCACCGAATTAAAAAGGGCGACTGATGAGGCTCGTTACAATTACTGGGTGTTTGGGGTTTATAGGTTCGTATGTGACCCGTAGGTGTCTGGAAAAAGGATGGAAGGTATATGGTATAGATAAGTGTACCTACGCGGCTAATGAATTTCTATTGCCAGAGTTTCTAGAGAATAAGAACTTTACCTTTATAAGAGAGGATATTTGTAACTTAAAAAGTATCCCCGACTGCGATTATGTTATTAATATAGCTGCAGAAACCCATGTTGGGAACAGTATAGTAGATAGTGACGATTTTATCCGCACAAACGTGGTGGGGGTAAAACATCTTTTAGAATTGCTGCGTATGAAACCAACTAACGTAACTGAAAGGCCCATATTATTACATTTTAGCACCGATGAAGTATATGGAGACATCGATAAGGGCGCCCATGTCGAAGGAGACACTTTAAAACCAAGTAATCCGTATTCTGCCTCAAAAGCGGCAGCCGATATGTTGATTAAGGCGTGGGCCCGCACCTACGGGATTGAGTACGTTATACTTCGGCCCACTAATAATTATGGCATACACCAGCATGCAGAAAAATTAATTCCTTTGGCGATTAAGCTGCTGAAAAGAAACAAGACCATCCGGTTACACAATAAGGGTCTTCCAATTCGGAACTGGCTACATGCGGATGATACGGCGCTAGCGGTTGTCGCCATTATAGAAAGTGGAGTAAAAAATGAAATATTTAACGTGGCGGGCGGTTTTGAACAGACTAATTTAGAAACTGTTGAAAAAATACTCTTTAATTATTTTGAAAATAATGTAAACTGTAAGGAGTTTATAGATTTGACTTATGTTCGTGAGGGGCAAGATGTTCGATATGCCCTAAACGACGCTAAATTAAAGAATTTGGGCTGGCGCCCGCAAAGAAAATTCGACAAAGAAATAAAAGATATAGTAAAATACTATAAACATAGTTTTTTCTGGTAGGAGATAATAATGACAAAGACTAAAAAAATAGAGTATCTAACTGAGCTACGAGCTAGAGAACTCATTGAAGAATTAATGCGGCCACAATTTAGAGATTTGGCCCGAGATCTTGAGCGACATTTAAAGAACATAGATGAAAGGCTTAAAGATCTAGAGCGGAGATCTGCGATATGAAGTTGTCTAATCAGGCAATGGGCGCTCTAATGATGGCGCTTCAAAAGTGTCTTATAGAAGAGAGGGACATAATGCCTTTTTTGGAGGAGATGAATTTTGAGGTAACGGGCCCGAGCCAGTCGGAATTGATTGTTACCAATCCCCCTGTGGTGAATTTGGCGGGAACCGAATTCGCCGATGGGCTCGTGGAAGAGGCCGAATCGGAAGACGAGGCTTAATGCCTCGATATTCCTATAGGTGCAACTCTTGTTTGAAAGACTTTATGGTTATTCATTCTTTTAAAGAGAAGCTGAAGGATTGTCCTAAATGCAACAAAAAAGGAACAGTATCAAAGCTCGTTTCTACTTCATTTAGTACCAATATTAATAAACACATCGCCCCTCGTGAGGTGGGCAAAATAACCGAAGAGTTTATTGATGCTTCCAGGCAAGAGCTTTTGCAACAGAGAGAGGAAACGATAAAAAGAGATGATGATTCTTAGTATTTTATTAATTGCGTCACTATTGTTAAATGCAATATTGCTCTGGTATGCAACCAAAATACTTAGTCGTTTACTTTTTGTAGCCGATAGTCTAGGGGACCTATACATAGGGTTCAGGCAATATCAGGAGTTTGTAGATCAGTTATTCCAGATGGATATGTTTTTTGGGGAGCCCATAATAGAAGAATTATTGAATCGAACTAAAACAATGCGCAGTGCCATCGAGGAATTTCAAGAAATATACGATTTGACAACCTATATTGAAGAGGTGGAAGAAGCAGAATTAGAGGAGGAGTATGATGGTGTTCCAGCGGCGGAAGAACAGGAAGAAGAAGAGTAGAACTAAAAATCATTATTTTACAAAAATTCACGAAGAGGCTATTGTAGAATATGCCAAGACTACTAATATTGATCGTCGAACGGTACTCTATGTAGAGTTCATCCAACCGGCATTTGAGGAACTCGTAAATAAAATTATTTTTACTTATCGATTTACTTCGTTACCCAACATTGACTCTTTAAGACAAGAGTGCAAAATATGGTTAACGACTATTTTAGATAAATACGACCCCACAAAGGGGTCAAAAGCCTTTTCATATTTCTCCGTAGTAACCAAGAACTGGTTTATTCATAAAGTCAAAAGAAACAGTCTTCGAGCAAGAAGAGAAGTGTTTTTTGAAGATATGGTGAATGAATTGGAGGAGGAGTGTATCTCTAAGGAGCCCACCTATATTGAGACCAGACAAGATAAAGAGTTTTGGATGTCGTTTTATCAAGAAATGTCTCAATGGGACGTAGATATGTTAAAAGAAAATGAAAGAAAGGTTCTTGAAGCCGTAAAGATTCTCTTCGAGTCGTCAGAAGATATAGAGATTTTTAACAAAAAAGCTATTTATTTATACTTGAGGGAAATAACTGATCTCAATACCAAGCAGGTTGTTAATAACTTAAACAAGCTGCGCAAAAAATATAGGATGTTTAAAACAAAATGGGAAAGCGGAGAAATTTAGAGCAATATATCGACGAGGCAACACGAAATATTCGAGAAGATCGAGCCCTAGCAAAAAGCCTCCTCATGGATGCGATGAAGGACATGAAGGGTTCAGACGCTTCACGTCGAGAAATGGGTTCCATAGCGGCGAAATATGTAGAAAACCTTCAGAGATCAAATGAACAAATGGTAAAGTTGTCGGCGCTGTTGCAGAGACAGCAGTCCCGCGCAGTTGGGCTTACTGAAGAGGACAAAGAAGACCTATATGATGCGTTAAACAAGGTATCTGAATAATGGCATTATTTCCCAGGAAACGCTCCAAAAGCGTCCTTGTTCCAAAAACACCTGAAGAAGCGATCGCAGCCATTCGCACCTACATTTCTAAGTATCCAAAAAGATCAGGGCCCACGTGGGATGCGATCGTAATGAGGGTAGATGATGCTAAAACGCAACCATATTCTTCTACCGATCCGTCTACAGGGTATGAAGTTGATGCAGACTTGGTTGCTATAAAGAGCTTTTCTCTTAAGTGTTTTATTCTTGATGATGCACAAACGGTCTGGTTTCCAATAGATTGGCTTATAGAGCCTTCTAAGTTCGATCTTTTGCCTTCTTTTAACGGCAGTATATATTATAATGCCGCGACCACAATGCCCCAGGAATATGATATTGTAGAAGTACAGCTGGATACTACTCCTTTTGCCGCTACAAGTGACCACCAGTCGGGGTTTGACCCTCGTCTTTCCAAGGGTCTGGATGTTCTGAAACAGCAGGCAGAAGCATCTCTTTCACCAAGGTCAACGGGCGCGATGAACCATATGCTGCAGGGGAAATTTATAAAAACCACAGGACGAGATGTTTTTAATTTGTTATCAAGAGCACAGATGGTACCCGTATCTGAGCAATTTCATCAGAATAAAGGGAATAATCCAACAATAGGGGAGACCATCGCGAGACTGACGCGGTCGACTTCGATCTTGGAGTGGGATAAAATGGCGAACGAGTGTGCTAAACGTTGGATGAGACAGGAGTGGGGAAACTCTGCACCAGCACGGGAATTACTGGCTCGTTTTGGAGAATATCCATTCTGGGAGGAGAACGAAGAAAAAATTGGAGAACTCCATGCGTCTCTTCATCCACTAGTAAGATGTTTCCTATATCGTAGTTTTACGGAAGCTGGTGTCGTGTTTCAAATTACTTCGGGGTATAGAACCGTTAAACAACAGAACTCTCTACGCAAAAGATGGATTCAGCATGACCCATCCCAGACCGCTGTTGCTGCGATGGGGTTCACTACCGGCGCTCCTTTTGTGGTTAATGTGGGTTCTGGATCCCCCCCTTACGCTTCAGCCAAGCCTCCGGGTCTTAGCCTAAATGGAGAAGGCTACATAGACGGGCACCCCGATCCTCGTGGTTTAAGGTATGCAACAAAGAGTGGGGGCTCTTGGCATAATCTAGGCGCCGCATTTGATGTTAAAGGGTGGCGGTTAGAAAATAATGATGTGATCACCGCGGGGTCCAGTGTGGGCAAATTCGTCGGCGCCGGGCTCGCGCAGACTTCTCCGCGCGCAAACTGGCAATCGGGCCCCGGCGCCGCAGCAGTGAGCATCGCCGGCGAAACGGGCTTGTTGTGGGGAGGGAAAGAGACTGCTGGTCAATGGGATCCTATACGTTTTTTTGTGAAACTCTTTGATACCCCGCCTTATAAGGTATTACAATATGCAAAAACTCAGACACCCCCATTGGCAGAGAATCGTGTTCCCCTTAATAGCCCTATACAATAATACAGTATAAGGTCTAATTATAATAAGGAAATAAAATGAGCCAAGATGATAAATATACCACCCCTTCTAAGTTAATACAGCCGATAGTAGATTTATCGAGAACGGACCCGCTTAAGCGCGAAATATATAGTAACTCTAGCGATGAACAAAAAGTTAAACGATCGGGCGTGGGGGGAGGCTCTTCGTATCTAGAACCAGTTCCTATTTATGATGCGTGTCCTGGCGATTTGATTATGGGACCATCTCGTCGAAACTGTGAAATTCGAATGATCGGCGATAGGGACGGTGTTAGCAAGGCTAGTGGCACCGCAGGCAAAGGAGCCCTTGGTACGGGTGCTGTACAAATTGTAGCCGGCGCGATGGGGCCTTATGCACGTGAGCGCGATGATGAAGGCGAGCCGATTAAATGTGGACCCGGACATAAAACCAATAGTGCCGAGATATATCTTTCTCAACGAAGTCATGCTGACGAATATTTTGATCTTTGTAATGGAACAGTGGGGAATTGTCAGAATGCCTCGGCCGCGGTAATTAAAGCCGATTCGTGTCGGATGGTAGCTCGCCATGGAATTAAATTAGTTACCGGTACAGACGCTAGGGATTCTCAAGGAGATCGGGTATCCACGGTCCAGGGGATTGATTTGATAGCTGGGAATCAAGATGACGATTTACAGCCCCTTGTTAAAGGAGACAATTTGGTTGACGCTCTTTCTGAACTCGCCCAGCAGATAGAAAAGTTAAGAGAGATATTATACTCTTTTGTGACCTATCAAAGTGAATTTAATAATTCGGTTATGACACATACGCATAATTCACCTTTTAATGGCATCATGACGGCGATGGGCTTTACCGCGATGCCAAACGAGATGAAAAGCAGCATACAAATTCTAGCTCAAACGGTATTGTCGTTGGAGTCTCATTCGGCCACTCTTAGCCTGTGGCAACAAAATTACTTGAGCCCGGTACAAAAAACATATATTAATAGCGGCTGGAATAATACAAATTAATAAACCATGACACTTAACATACCTAAAACCTGGAGGGATCGAGTTCTTAATAAACCTTGGGAAGAGGGTTCTAAGATATTTATTTCTATTCGCGGCGATCGCCCGATGGCTTTAACCACCTCGATGGATTATTTTTCGGAAGCGGCCAACATCAGAGCGTTAAATAAAATATATGATTATTATGGCAAACAAGTAAATTTAACTAACACAAGTCCACTTGTTCACGAGGACACGAGAGCCCCCGGAAGAATCTCCACGCCAGTATTATTGTATTCATTAGAGAGGTCAATTTTAGATTCTGCCCCGAATCTCAAATTTCTTGAGGGAGGTGATCCCATAGCTCATACGAAGAGCATTTCTATTCGGTTTTTTATGCAGAGGATCAAACAGATTGCTCCCATCTTTCGAGCATATCACGGGCAGTATAAATATTTTAATGGACGTGTTTCCCCCGGATTAAATTTTGTGCAGGAATATAATTCTTTGGAGATAGCGTATGAGCATTTAAGAGAGTTTGTTCGCTTTAATGGGTACAAATTTAGAATAGATGAAGATGACAAAATTATATTATCGTTTGCGGAGGATTTTAGTTTCGTTGAGGTAGGGTTGGAGCGCCGCGGCCGTGTCAAAACACTTCTTAAGGGAAACGATTTCTATCTCAAAGACACGTCGGGCCTTAAAGATAAACAAACCAATAGGCTTCTATATAATCTTTTTGAGATAGCAGCTACGCGGCGGGCCCCGCTTTTGTGGACTCAGTTTGTAGAAACCTATATTCCGTCTGTGACGATAGACTATTTTGGCAAAGCCCGAAGCGATACTCCGGCTAATGAATTAATAGCGTATGCAGAGAGTAGGAGCAAATTATATCAGACCGCTGAGCAGTCTAAAGAAGAGCAGGAAAAGATCGAGGATCCGATCACAATTGGGGCTAGACTGGTTAATGAAGCCCTTTCAGAGCATGTTGAGTCCGCCGTTGCTAAGGTCGGCAAAGATATGCAGAAATTAAAAGATAAACTGGATGTGGCTGAACAAAAAGCAGAGATAGTGCGTGATTTTATTAATACATGGGGAATAGACAGATTGATCATGGCAGCTTTAGAGTGTCTCGCTCTTAGGACGGGGATGCCTCATGACGCTTTAATGAAGATCCCTGGTTTAAATCCATTTGATTTAGTTCCTCCCCCTCTTATACTTAAGTTGCCAAAACTTCCCATGGACTTCCCGCCTATCGTAAGTATCAATGCGCCTATTACCGCGGCGATTAAAGAGAATCTTCGGGATGCCGCTGAGCAAGCGGTAGTAGGAATTCTAGAAACTTTGGCAGACATTATTGTTCGCTTGTGTCAACCGGAAGAGGATGAAGAGGCTGGCACTTCATCGCCCTTAAATAATTTGGTGAATGATTTTCCCAGTCCAAACAAGTTCTTTGAAGACGATATAGAAAATTCTCTTTTTTCCTGTTATGAAGATTTCGGGATGACCCCCGAGACGGGAAATTATTTCCTTGAAAGACTCGCCGGGCGCCTAGCTCCGCGAGAAACTTGCGATTTGATTAATGGCGCGCCTAGTTCCGCTGTCATAGAAATAGTTTATGATTTAATAGATCAAGAGGAGACATTAAATTTCCTCCGAGAACATTTTACTAGCAATTCTCTGGTTATAAGCTTTTTTATGTGCGCGGGGGAGCTAATTTCACCAGACTATTGTTCTGGTATATATTCGCAGCCCCCCTTTGAGGTACCCGATTGTGACCCGTGCCGTTGGGAAGAATTATTAATTGATTCTGTGGACAATGACATTTTTGATGCACTGTTGGATTATTATAACAATTTAGATAATTTTCTTCCTGAGCCGCTTAATTTAGAGTGCGGGGGTCCAATACTGCCCGCTTTGTCAGACCGCCCCGCTTTGCAACATGCCTTAAAGTCTTCTTTTGGAGGGCTATTCGAGGTACCAAAAACTACTTTTGTTAACGATATCACCAATATTAAAACTATTTTGTTGGTTACTGATTATTCTGGGGTTTCTGATGATCAGCGGCGCGCCGACCTGGAGCGCGCCGATTCTATTTCACAAAGTCAAGAAGGGTCGCTCCCCGAGCCCCCGGACCTTTCTGCGACAGAACAAAACTTTTTGAGCAGTCTATTACCCGAAGCATTACAAAATATGCCCATGGCACAAAATGTACAAGCCGCCGTCAATAGCGCCATGGACCAAGAAAATAGACTAGCCTTAAGCCAAGTAAAATATACTGTGGCACCAGACTATCGTAATAACTTGGCTTCTCTAGATACTAGATTTGTTTCGCCGTGGTATGCATATGAAGACGATTCTGAAGGATCGTACAAAAGGATGTTTTTCTCTTTAGAAGACGGAGCTACCGGTGACACAATCTATTATTCTATCGCATCGGATACCCCATCGGGTGTTTTGCCCGCCACACTGATAACATCTTCTGGGGATACAGCAGCAATAGAGGAGGTGCTCACTGGCTATGAGGTAAATCGAAAGACGTATGCTGATCGGTTTGCCGATACAGTTTGTAACCCCTATCTGACAAATATAATCGATTTGTCCCCGGGCGTGGCCGGCGGCGCGCAGCTCGGCTTCGGAGCCAGCAGGGATGCCCTTAAAGCATTTATGTCTCAGCATAATTTTTTCCGCGGTAACCAGTCGTTACTAAATTCTTTAGCTTATAATATTAGAAACTCTACACTCTTTGATCCGGATAACTTTAAGCGCTTTTCTTTATTGCCGGTCCCATGTTCAGACGGCACGGAAGCACCCTCCGGAGAGGGACTCGTTGATTGGGAATCTGTTGTAGAGTCGGGACTGCAAGAATTTGAAGACAATTCCTGTACCGATAGGTCGTGTGTTGTGGGGCCGGTAGAAGATGCGCTTATTTTTGCGGTGGCAAATGCATATATTCAAGTACTTCTCGTAGAACAGTTGTTTAAAAATCTTTTTCTTGTTGACGTATATGGCTTAAGCAACTTTATAAATACTCCGATGGTAATGAATAAAATTATTGACGAGATATACGAATCTATAAGAAGAGGTCAGTATGGCGAAGAGGTGTTGCGGAATTTGACACGAGCGGCGACAATTTATTTGGACAAGGTCCGCGAAAGACAGCCCGTTCCCAATACGCTTCCAGACCCCTACGGTACGTCTCTAGCGATAGAAATACCATCAGAGTATCATAACTATGAAGAACAGCTAGCGTCTTATGAAGATTATAACCCATATACAGGATATTTGGACGGTGTATTTGTTGGTCCGGATCACCCTGCCGAGGTCCTTCAAAGAAATTATGGACGCTTTGCTTTTGAGTATTTGATAAAAAAACAAACTGTGCGCATGATTCCTGCGTTTCAAAGACTGTTTACTTCTGAAGGAGAAGAGGTAGAAGAGCCTATCTTAGATTTTAATAAACAATTGGTTATAAACGGCATGCCGGTTATGAACGTTTTTGACCATGGCGGCGGAGTTGCAATAAAATTTAAAGAAGCGCCGAATGACTCGATGACCCTTCCTGGCACTGTTTCTATTGTTGCTCCTGTGCTGGGTAGTGGCGCCGACTTTGAAACAACCACAGAGACGCCATTTAATTATGGTAAAATAGCTGACGTCGTATCTTTGGGAGCCTCCGGTGATGAGGTGCAGTATGCGCGCAGTTCTGGTCTTTTTGCAACTGAAAAGTATATTTCTTTTGAATATGACCACGCAGCATTAATGGCGCTTAAGACAAGTGTTTCCTCCTCCGAGGTGATGATGTTTAATGAGCTCGCAGAATTTATTCTCGGGGGGGAGAGCGCCGCTGCGCCCAACTCACGACATCGGGGCTTGATACCCACCTTTGCAAAGCTTCCGGATTATTCCGAGATCGCGATTGGTTCGGCTTCAGACGTAACAACTCAGCTGTCCGCCCCCGCCCCCGCCCAGTCGGAGTACAGTACAGGACCTACCGAAACGAAGAGCCCGGCCCAAAGTACTTACCCCCAGGATGCAAATGCGGATCTTCCCGATGTGATCACGGCGGAGCGCGTGATGGAGCCAGAAAAATGGATAGTGGGATTTGATAATTTTAATAATTTCATTACAAAGATTAGAAATTCTAACGCTCAAGAAATTGATATGGCCGTGGAAACCGACAAGCTAGCCGGCAAGTTCCAGGGAATGATAGTGACTTATTTGGTGGAACTGGGAAGAGAAACAAGACTCCGAGCCCCAGCATTCGAAACGGAGTATGAGTCGATAATTTATGGTCTGGTAAAAGGTCCAGTAACAGAAGAAAATTATGATGCAATCCGGTTTTGGGTTAATGAAGTCCAAAAGTTTGATTACGCAGTCGGTGAATCCCTCCATACCATCCCGACGGGCCCTTGCCGCGGCCGGGATCACTGCGGCGCGCCCCCCGACTGGGGCGCGCTCGGACGATCGAATCCGGGATATACCGGCGAGACCGTCAGACTGCCGCAGCAAACACGTACCCCATCGAGCGCCGCACACACGATCGGTATATGGGAACGCGGTGGACCGGGAACGTGGGGAGAAATAGAAGGGGGGTATGAATGGGGGTATAACTACTCGGGCGCCACAAATTTTATTTCTAGAGAAACTATAGTTGATGAGACTACCCGCTACGAGGATTTTCATCAACGAATTGCAGTTCAATGGACTAGAGACTCTACTGGGCCTTATGACGGAATTGACGAGTCGGAACACGGTGATTCTCTTTATGGCCGTATTACATATCGCCCCAAGGCCAGTGACTTTTTTGACCGTCCATGGGAAAAGGACGTTTGGACATCAGTTCCCGACGAGGGCGACTACGACGCTCCGCTATATCGTGGCCTGGATAGGTATAATTATAGAGTTCATGCAATTTATCTTTCGGATGGCAGCGAGAGCCCGCTGGAGGATGGCTGGGCAGACGAGCATAAAGAAATACCACTTAGCGAATTACTTAATATTGATTATATGAATCCTGAAAATTTTATTTTTACCGAGAGTCCCTTCGTGGGACAGGAGATGCTCATGGGCAATTGGGAGGACACATATGATCCCGACCCCTCGGGACCGAGTTCATTCATAACTGGTCTGAAGGAATATGATGCCGCGCTCAGTAAAATAATCTTCAACATTAAAATGGGGACACGAATCGTATATTATTCGCCGATTGTGAATCCGGACGACGGCCTAGGAAAAACTTTATTTGATGTTCTGAGACTTTCTGGCGTCTCAACGGAGCAGCAGAATCTTCATTATTGGAAGACTAAATCTGATTTTTTGGCCTCCAACGGTGATGGATATATTTGGCAATGCAATACAGGGATTAAGTCTGAGATTTTCCTTTATGATGATTTAACACAAGTTAATTTTAATAAATCAGTGTCGACATTTGATCCATCGATACCGCGCCCCGCCGCGTGGTACTCCACCCCCGGGCCCGGGCCCACGTGGGCGGGGCAGCTAGTGGATGAGAGCCCCGGCTATACGGGGCCACCCATAACGTCCAGGGAAATAATGGAGGAGCTCATCGCAGATGGTCATTTCCAAGAGGGCCACATTTACTGGGGCACGTCTGAGGGCCCCTCGCAGGAAAACCCGTGGGGAACACATGGAAGTCTTTACGGAGATCCCAATTCATATGATATTTTAACTCCACATTTCAAGGCAAACCGGTATCAACTTGCCGAGAACATGGTAACACGGGAAGATTTTAAAACATTATTCAATGATACATATGATGGAAAGAGTCTTATTTCGTTACTCTTCATGTATGGGCTGCTCTCGGCAGACGCACAATCTTCAAAATATTCTTCTATTTTTAGCGATACAAAGATGACTCTTCGTATGATCCTAAGGGCTGCCCTAGCTGGCGATCGATATGACTTTAAAGACCCCGAGGGCCGAGACGCTTCACAACAGGCTCGTGACGACGCGATGGGCCTTGTTGGCGCTGCCGCTGCGCCGTTTGCTGGGATGGGGGCCTCTTTTGTGCTTAAGATGTTGATCGAGACCCCCATTCGAATTTTGAAAGGCTTGGCAGAGATGATTGACCCACACGTGGCTATAGGCAAGACAATTAAAGATGGTAGTGGACAAGTTATAGACGTCGCGTCCAAGGCCTGGGATATGGGCACAACCATAGCCGGAATTGGAGAAGCTGTTGCAACATCACAAGGTGGTGCCGAAATCCCACCAGACGTACAAGCTCTTCTTGACATGGGCCTAGAAGAAGTAATTCAGATGGGAATTGATGAAGATTTTGCAGATTTGCCACCAATTCTCAGACCAAAGGTTAATAATGGCATAGACCTCATTGGATCACTTCCGTGGTTATTTGGGGTACCTCCCACACCACTGGGCATAGCTTATATTCTTCTTAATCTTAATTTTGAGGATATGGCTCTGGAGAAATGCCGACGGCCTCTTGACGACATGCCCAATCCCGAATGGGATCCCAACGACCCGCTGAGTCAGGAGAGGATCCCAGATCCAAATGGTCAATTCGAGATAACGCTGAAAAATCCAGCTACTGGCTGGACCAAGTCTTATATAGAGGGCGAATTCGGGCCCCTACCGCCTCCATGGTTGAATCCTCCAGGCCCCATGCTTCCGTGTCCTGAGAATTGTGATGAGCGCGCTACTGGCGTCTACATCCTACCAGGGCAGCGAGAAGAGGTCGTAACCCCAGAACCTGAGGTTCCGACGTCGACTTATGGGTGTCAAGATCGAGACGAAGAATAAAGTTATATCTTTATTGTCTAACTAATTAAGAGTAAAGGAGTAAAAAATGAAAGGATTGTCGCCCAAATTTCCTTTAACTTTTAATAACGTTTTCGGCGCATACGACCTTAATCAGTCGTATTCGGATCTGGTTAAACAAAATCTTAAAAATCTCATCCTGACTTCTCCGGGCGAGCGCGTAATGGATGTGAATTTTGGCGTAGGGCTGCGACACTACTTTTTTGAACAACTTACTGGGCAAACGTCTTCATTGATTGCTACCAGAATTCGTGAACAGGTATCGCAATATATGCCGTTTGTTGAAATACTAGAGATTAAGTTTAATCCAGAGGAAAACTTTGGCGCATCTCCAAATTTATTATATGTTCAGATCCACTTTGCCATTCAGCCGCTAGGGCAGCCAGGGGTATTGACCATAGAGAGCAGCACTTAACAGAGGGCATAACATGGGTTCTGAATTTACTAATTCAAAGAAAAAGATTAAGCTAATAAACTATACTAGTCGCGACTATAATTCGATAAAAGATGACTTAGTGGGTTACGCTAAGCGGTATTATTCTGAGAGCTTTAAAGATTTTAATGAGGCTAGTTTTGGCGCTCTTGTGCTAGACTCGGTGTCGTATGTGGGCGATGTTTTATCGTTTTATTTAGACTACCAAGCTAACGAGTCCTTTTTAGACACTGCCATAGAGTATGATAATGTAATTCGGCTAGCTCGCCAGTTGGGCTATAAGTATTCGGCCGCCGGGTCGTCCATGGGCAAGGTGTTTATTTATGCATCCATTCCGGCTGATAGCACCGGGGCTCCCGATGAGGCTTACTATCCCACTCTTCGCGCGGGCAGTACTTTTTCTTCTGTAGACGGGACACTTTTTACTTTAACTGAAGATGTGTACTTTGGCACCGTTACTAATGAGATATTGGTGGCCGAGGTGGATAGTAATAATAATCCTACTAAATTTGCCGTAAGGGCGACCGGAAATGTTGTTTCTGGACGAACAATGAGGGAGACGGTAACGATTGGAGCTTTTGAAAAGTTCAGACGCGTTGACCTATCCAATCCAAATGTTACTGAAGTAATTTCTGTTGTTGATTCAGAAGGCCATACCTATCACGAAGTAAATCATTTAGCACAAGAAATAGTATACAAGGCTCTAAGAAACAATAATGCCGATAAATCCTCCGTACCGTCTATCTTAAAGGCCGTTCCCGTGCCACGTAGGTTTGTATTAGAAAGAACTCGGACTCTTTCTTATTTACAGTTTGGATATGGGAGCGCTTCTGAGTTGACAAACCAGTCGGTTGTTGATCCTAGTAAGATTACACTTCGTTTACATGGAAGAGATTTTATAACCGAAAGAGAATTTGATCCGACTAATCTGACAGATACTGACAAGTTTGGCATAGCGCCAGCCGATACTAATTTAATAATATCTTATCGAATCAATGAGGGAAATGATGTAAATGTCGCGTCTAGGAGGCTGACTAAGATAGTGGCGCCCAAATTACAGTTTGAAAATATGGGGAGTCTAGATAGAATTAAGAGAAGCCAAATTAGGGCCTCATTGGAGGTCTTGAATGAGGATCCTATTAGCGGTGATATGACCATTCCGACCACTGAGGAAATCAAACAAAGGGTTTTTAGCTATTATGCTACCCAAAATCGCGCCGTTACAATTGAAGATTATCAGGCAATTACGTATGCGATGCCTTCTGGTTTTGGGGCGGTTAAGAGGTGTGCAATACTTAGAGACTTTGATTCTTTTAAGCGTAACTTAAATTTGTATCTAATGTCGGAAGATGAAAATGGTTATCTGATCACTACGAACAGTACTATAAAACAAAACTTAAAGACATGGTTGTCCCGCTATAAGATGATCAACGATACTATTGATATTTTGGATGCAAAGGTAGTAAATTTTGGTATAGAGTTCGTCATAGTCACTGATTTTTCGGAAAACAAGTTTGATGCTTTAGCGGAGGCCACGACCAGACTTCGAAATTTCTTTGTTAATACAAATTATGATATAGGCGAACCGTTGTTTATAACGGATATATACAAAGAATTACAAAAAGTTGCAAATGTTATCGATGTCTTGGACGTTAAGTTGGTCGCCAAAGAGGGTACCGGTTATTCTTCTACCACCTTCGATTTTAATGAACATCTGTCTTTAGATGGCCGTTATCTTAATGCGGACAAAGATTCTATTTTCGAACTTAAATATCCAACTGTAGATATCCAAGGGAGCGTAGTTTAATGGCAGTAAAAAGATATTTTGCCACTCAAGACAATACAATTACCAATGCGTTTAGGGAGTCGTTATTAGAATCTCAACGAGGTACCGGCTCCAATATGGGCGCCGCCGATGTTCTTGAAACATTTTCTATTTATGGCGAAGTGTCTGGGGCCCTGTCGAGTGCCGCGGAACCGGGCCCCGGGGGCTATTCTTCTGGATATAGTCAAGAGTTGTCCAGAATTATAATACAATTTCCCGTTGATCAAATTTCGACCGACAGAACCGCGGGCTTAATTCCTGCGAGCGGTAGCATGAGCTTTTATTTAAGAATGTTTAACGCCAAGCACACATATACGCTTCCAAGAAATTTTATTTTGTCTGTGCGCGCACTGTCCCAGTCGTGGCAAGAGGGAACCGGCCTCGACATGGAGGAGTATAAAGACGTTACTTATGGCAATAGCGGTTCTAATTGGATAAACGCATCTGGGACGAACGCCAATGGGATTGGAACCTGGGACACTGTTGGGGGCCACTATCACGTTACACCGGAATTTACAGATTCTTTTCCCGAGGGCTATGAAGATCTTGAACTGGACGTCTCTTTGTTGGTGGAACAGTGGATTCGAGGAGATAATGGTACAACTGGCGAACTGGGAGGTAAAACCAATTGTGGCGTTGGAGTGCATTTTATCTCCAACCAAGAAGCATACTTTTCTAGTTCAACTGGCGCCAATACAGGGAGCCTCCTCAATAATGTAACTGGCGCCACCTTTTCTTATTATACCAAAAAGTTCTTTTCTAGATCGTCTGAATATTTTTTCAAGAGGCCTGTTTTAGAGGCGCGCTGGAATTCTGCTCGTGAGGATGATCGTGGCAATTTTTATTATAGTAGCTCGCTAGCGCCGGGCCCCGATAATCTAAACACGCTATATCTTTATAATTACATTCGCGGGCGTCTAGTAGACATCCCCATCATCGGAACCACCGGGTCATT
>Ga0209434_1000589_pt1 | contig 17244 bp, 11 predicted proteins | sample ETNvirnome_2_300_FD_184068 | JGI IMG/M metagenome (GOLD analysis project Ga0209434, IMG submission 184068) | Marine viral communities from the Pacific Ocean - ETNP_2_300 (SPAdes) (version 2) | ecosystem: Environmental > Aquatic > Marine > Oceanic | place: Pacific Ocean | collected 2013-06-22
TGCCAAGATTGAGGCCGTTGCCGACGCTGCCTGGGGCGCCGCTGAAAACGGCGCAAACTTAGATTTCTATACTACTGATGGTGATGCTGTTCAAACAAAGAGAATGAGCATTTTGGCTACTGGGGATATGGATTTAAACTACGCCACCGCTACCGCCCCCGGTGGTGGCTTTGATGGTTCTGGTTTGGTTTATAAATCGACCGTGGCCAAAGTTAACGGCTTGATCGAAACCCAAATATGGATTGATTTAGGCGCCGCCACACCCGCCTCCCACAAGAACCTTACCAATTCGATTATCGGTGAAGCAGGCGTTGCTGATGCATATATCACAAAATTAACGAATGCCGTTAATGGGTTCATAATAAGAGCGGAACTATACTGTTTAGAAACACCTGTGGCTGGCGGAGTTGCCGGCGAAGCTGATATTGGTCTAGGAGCGTCTAGCAACGAGATCGCTGCGGGTGCTGTGTACACTACTGGCACCAACCAGTCGCTCGCCGCGTTCACCGGGTTCTCCGGCGCCGCCTCGGCGGGAGCTCTCACCACGGGCGACCAAAACGTCATGGCCGCCGGATTGGACGACCTTTATTTGTATGTATACATGGCGTTGTCCGGTCAGCCCAGCAACGGCTCCGTCACCACTGCTTACACAGCCGGCCAGTTTCTCATCAAACTGTATGGCGTCGACAACATCGTCTGATAAGCCTAACCTCTAAAATTTCTTAGCTTTTTCGATAGTTATAAACTACTTAATAAAGGAAAGTAATTTTTTTGGAGATACTGTATGTCAATGATGCTAGATGAAGCAATTATAGATGCTGAAGCGTTAAGAGAAGCCGCGATTAAAAGTGCGGAATCTACCATTTTGGAAAAGTATTCTACTGATATAAAAGACGCGGTTGAGTCGCTTCTGAGTGAACAGGAAGATCCCATGGCTATGGAAGAACCTATGCCGATGGACCCCATGATGGGCGACCCCGGGGCTCTCGACGAGGACTCAGCTGAGGAGGTCCCCGATGTACCTCCTGCTGAAGGACTATGCCCATGTCCTGATATCGATACAGCTAGCGCGGCCGTACCTGTTGGATTATCTAACGTGGCTCAACCTCTTTCCGAGGACCTGGAGATTGATTTCGAGGCCCTAGAACAGGAATTGATGGCAGAGGATAACAACCTAGAGGTGGAAATTACTTCGAACTTAATTGAAGAGGTGTTAACTGAGGATGATGACCAAGAGATTGATATTCTCGACCTGGAAGAACTGGTTGAAAAACTAGAAGTAGACATTGATCCCCAGAAATCTGGGTGGATCGAGCGGCCCATCGCCGATATTCAGTTGGCGGTTGATCAGGCCGAGGCCTCCGAGGATGCTGAGGACTTCCGGTATTCTAAGGATAACAACCTTGTTAGTCCGACATTACAAGTATCTACAAAAATATCTCAAGAACTAGAAGAGGCTGTGGGCCTCCTAGGCGACGAGAACAAAATATTAAATGAAAATATCGTTTCTTTGGAATTTAAAAACGAAGAAGTGATAAAAGTTGTCACGACCTTGAAGAATAAGCTTCAGGAAGTGAATTTATCTAACGCGAGGCTTCTGTACACAAATCGCATTTTATCAAGCCCCTCCCTGAATGAGCGGCAAAAGAGTAAAATTGTCGAGTCCTTGTCAAATGCAAACTCTGTACAAGAAGCTAAGGTTATATTTGAAACCCTTCAGAGCACGGTGGGTGTATCTTCCCAACAGAAGAGACCAGAAACACTAAGCGAAGTGGTGAGCAGAAATAATTCATCCCTTAGACTGCCCCGTCAGGACGCCCAAGAGGCCGAAAACACAGGACATTTCAACCGGATGAAGAAATTAGCAGGAATAAAATAACATAAAAGGAGAGAAATTATAATGTCTATTTTAAATAAATTAACAGAAGGCATCGTTAATCGCAATCTCTCTAAAGATGGAGCTGCTCTTCGCGATAAGTGGGAGAAGACTGGTCTTTTAGAGGGATTGGGTAATGAACGATCCAAGGACGGCATGGCCGTCATGCTTGAGAACCAAGCAAAGGAACTTCTTCGTGAAGTTTCAACAATGTCCGGTGGTGATGTTGAGGGCTTTGCAGCCGTCGCATTCCCCATCGTGCGTCGAGTGTTCGGTAGCTTAGTTGCTAACGAGCTAGTTTCAGTGCAGCCGATGAGCTTGCCTTCGGGCCTCATCTTCTTCCTGGACTTCACTTTCAACTCTGCCAAACTTGGCGAGGCCACTGATGGCTCGCTATTCGGTGGTGGTGTTGTTGGTCACCAGATTACTGGTGGTGTGGATCTTACCAATCTTAACGCCGAGCGAAGCTTTTATAACCTAAACAACGGTTATTCTTCCCCGACTAGCTCTGGTGAGGCCACCTTCACCTTGATCGCTGCCGGTCAGGCCGGGGTGCCAGACAACGCCAATGGTGTTAACGGTACTGACCTCCAGAAGCTTATCAGCTACGATCCGGATCTTTCCGGTTCTTCCGTTGCTGTAGTACAGATGCCTGGTGACACTGACTGGGCTCAATTGGATGTTAAGGACTTAGTGGCGATTGCCCCTACGGGCTCTGGTTTCACCACTTGCCGCATGATTCGTCGTTTGACGTCGATTCCTACGGCTTCTGATGGTAACCTTAACCCCGTGCCAAACCCCAATTCGACTGGGTGGCTGGTCAACATGGTCTTCCAGGCTACGGGTACTCAAGCCCAGGGCGGCCTTGACGATCCCATTTGGGGCCTTGCTGGTATGATGATGGAGTTAACGGCCGCCGGCGATGACGGCGACGGTGTCTTTGGATTCCCAATCACTGATAACTTCGACAACGTTACTGTCGAGGGTGATGCCCGAGGCCTCGGTGCCATCGTTGGTGCCACGTCTTGGGGTCTTGAGGATCAGACTGCGATTCCCGAGATTGACATCAAGGTGGACTCCGTGAGTGTCACCGCAATGACCAAGAAGCTCAAGGCCAAGTGGACCCCTGAGCTTGGACAGGATTTGAATGCTTATCACAACCTCGATGCTGAGGTTGAATTGACCAGCATTCTTTCTGAGCAGATTGCTCTAGAAATCGATCGCGAGATCCTTGAGGACCTGCTTAAGGGCGCCACTGCTGGCACTCTTTACTGGTCACGCTTGCCTGGTAACTTCCTTAACCGTGAGTCTGGTGCTTCACTCGAATTGATTGACACTGCTCATGGTTATCCTGAGTTTACCGGTACTGTTTCCGAGTGGTATGAGACTCTCATTGAGACCATCAATGACGTGTCTGCTCGTATCCACCGGAAGACCCTCCGTGGCGGCGCGAACTTCTGTGTTGTTTCTCCTGAGGTTGCAAACCTCTTAGAGTTCACCACTGGATTCCGTGCCAATGTGACGGCTGATGACAACAAAGGCACCGTCGGTGCTGTTAATGTCGGAAACCTGAGCAAGAAGTGGGATGTCTTTGTTGACCCCTACTTCCCAAGAAACGTTATTCTTGTTGGACGCAAGGGCAATAGCTTCTTGGAGAGTGGCTTTGTGTACGCTCCGTACGTACCTCTACAGGTCACTCCTACCATCTTTGGGCCCGAAGACTTCGTGCCTCGCAAGGGCGTTATGACGCGCTATGCGAAGAAGATGGTCAGGCCAGACATGTATGGTGTGGTCGTGGTTAAAGATTTAGTGTAAACTAAGTTTTTAATTAAAAATTAGCAAAGCCCCGTTCTTTTTCGAGAGAGCGGGGTTTTGTTTTTTTAGGAACTAATTACCATTTAGGAGGGTACCATGCATGGCAGTCCCAATTTTAACTCCGCAGAGTAGCATTAGCTCTGTTGTACTTCCCTCGACGGGAACACATTCTGACGTTAGTGATGGTCTTGTATTCGGTATTTATGATAGCGCTGACTTTGTGTCGGGCGCCGTCGATCAGGTTTCATATGTCTATAAGAAGCTTGGCGGCGATGTTCTGGACATTGAGTTAACTTGCGATAACGTTTACGCCGCATACGAAGAGGCTGTTTTAGAATATTCTTATATTCTAAATGTGCACCAGGCAAAGAATATTTTATCTGACGCTCTCGGTGCGACGACTGCCTCGTTTGATCAGGATGGTCAAATTAAGAGTGGCGAGACACTTTCAGGTTCAAATATTGAACTTAGGTTTCCCAAAACACGATTCGAATACTCGCGTCGCATCGCCCGGGGTACCTCAACGTGGTCCGTCGTCGGCGGAGACGATACAGTATACTCAGCGTCCTTCGCCCCGGAATCGGGTGTCCAGGATTATAATTTACAAACTATCATTTCCTCTAGTGCAGCCATCTCCACCGGCTCCCTCCCGTATAAACTCCTTGTAGGTAACAAGCGCGTCGTCATTCGGGAAGTTTTTTATAAAACTCCGCGCGCCATGTGGAGATTTTATGGGTACTATGGCGGCCTCAATGTGGTTGGTAACTTTTCGACCTATGGGCAATTCGCCGATGATTCAACGTTCCAGGTGATCCCAGTGTGGCAGAATAAAGCTCAAGCAATGGCTTTCAAAGATGCTATATGGTCACGAAATTCTCATTATTCTTATGAACTACGTAATAATATCTTGCGTATTTTCCCGGTACCGTTAGATCCATCCGTTGGTATTAAAAAGTATTGGGTCAAGTTTACGATTCCCTCGGAACCTTGGGATGAGGTCTCTGACAAGGAGGAGGGTGTTTTTGGTGTAAACAACATGAATACACTACCATTTGAAAACTTGCCATACTCCAGTATTAACAGTATTGGTAAACAATGGATTCGCCGTTTTGGCCTGGCCCTCTGTAAAGAGATGTTGGGACAGATACGTGGCAAGTTTGGAAGTTTGCCGATTCCCGGCAACACAATAACCTTAAATGCTTCTGAGTTATTAGCTCAAGCTAAGGAAGAGCAAGAGAAACTGAGAGAAGAACTGAAGACAACCCTGGACGACCTGACTTATAACAAGCTAGCAGCGTCAGAGGCTGAAAAAATGGAGTCAGCTGTAAAAACCCTAGAAAGAGTACCTCAACAGTCAATTTTTATAGGATAAATAAAACATGGCCGATGACAATCAGTGGAAACAACCTGCACAACCGCCCCCGCCTCTCTTTGCTGGTAAAAAGGAGCGGGACTTTGTTAAGCAGGTTAGTGACGAACTGCTAGAAAGAGTTGTCGGACAACAAATTCTCTATTATCCGGTCAACATGGAACATACCGACTTCCATCCTATTTATGGTGAAGCTACAAATAAATCTTTTTTGCCTCCTCTCCGCGTTTTCGTGCTCGTAGATTGGGAAGGCCATCAAACTACTACTGACAAGTACGGAGTTGATAAAACTTCTTCTCTTACCCTGCACTTTCATAACAGAAGACTCACTGAGGACCAAGATTTATATGTCCGCGAGGGCGATTTTGTCAAATTTGGTGAATTTTTTTATGAGATCGTCTCATGGTCATTACCTGACTTAATGTTTGGCCAGGTCAACCATAAGATGCAAATTTCAGCCAAGTGCATAAGGGCCAGAGAGGGCGTTTTCAATGCCGAATAAAGATAAAAACGCTCTTGTTCCTGTTCCACACGAAGAGGACACTGGTGTTGAGATTCCTTTCCGCCCTTCAACCATTGAAAGCATAGACTATGCTTTATTTGATTGGCTTCAAAACACCATGCAGATTAATGCGGAAACCTTTGAGGGGTGGAAACAAATTCCCGTACTGTGGGTGACAGCCGAACGTGCTGTGCAGTCCAAGCAGTCCTCCACTTTGCGTGATGATGATGGAATGCTTATTCTTCCAGTTGTCACAATTGAGAGAACTGGTGTTCAAAAGGATTTGACACGGAAAGGAGTGATCCAAGCCAATATACCTGAAATTGGTGACTTAGTAGGGGGGGTTGGCGGTCATATCACTGTTGCCAAGAAGATCAACGTGGATAAAACAGGAGATTTTGCCAATGCCTCCGCCGCAAGAAAGTATGGAGACGTGGGCACCGGACAGATCAATTTTAATACACGTAATAAGCGGACGAGCAAAGTCGTTTACGACACTTACTCAGTGCCAACACCAGTTTACATTACGTCAAAGTATGAAATAACCATTAAAACCGAATATCAGGAGCAGATGAATGAGGTTTTGACTCCTCTTGTCGTATATACGGGCGGCGTAAACCAGTTTATTGTACGCAAAGATGGTCACATGTATGAAGCTTTCATAGAACAAGACTTTGCTTTTAACAACACAGTTGGGAGCCTAGAAGAGAAAGAGCGAATCTACGAGACCACAATTACAATTAACGTCCTAGCTTATCTGCTGGGTGAGGGACCCAACAGGACACGCCCTTCTTTCGCCCGCCGCGAAAATGCCGTTGAGATCCGGCTCCCCAGAGAAAGAGTCATGTTTGGAGACATTCCTGATTGGACTGATCGCTCTTTCCTCCGCGGAGGAGATTTAACGCCGACGCACCGTACAAAAGTTCTTCCGGTCAGTAGGCAAGAGATCGAGGCCCGCGAAACTAATCACGGGGGTGCCGGCGGAGGTGGCACATTAGTTAGCAACACACAGGCGATGATGAAAGGAGGGGGATCTTATGCTGAACACACTCCTGATGAAATCCCATTTAAACTTTCAAACATTGAAAATGTAGACGCTGCCTTGATGGAATGGTTAGACGAGCAGATGCGAATTTATTCTGATATCTATGCGGGTTGGAAGGAAATACCTGTTTTATGGGTCAGCGCCGAGCGCGCAGTGCAAATTAAGAGAGACAAGGGACTCCGTGACGCAGAAGGTGCCCTTATCATGCCACTCATTGCCGTCGAACGTACGGGTGTTAGTAAAGACCCGTCGATGAAAGGAGTGATCCAGGCTAACCTACCAGAAGCAAACGACGTGGTGGGTGGTGTTGGCGGCCATATTACAATCTCTAAAAAGATTAATGTTGATAAGACAGCTGATTTTGCCAACGCTGCAGCGTCCACTAAGTGGGGTGATGTAGGGACGGGTGGTCCTAATTTTAATGTCCGAGGGAAAACAACAAACAAGGTGGTGTATGACATTTACTCGATTCCAACACCAGTTTATGTGACAGCAGATTATGAAGTAACTATACGTACACAATTCCAAGAGCAGATGAATCAAATCCTGACTCCTCTGGTCGTGTACACCGGTGGCGTTAATCAATTTATATTACGCCGCGAAGGTAATATGTACGAAGGCTTCGTCGATCAAACTTTCAATTTTGAGAACAGCGTGGGTAGCTTGGGTGAAAAAGAGCGCTATTACACGACCACCCTCACTATTAAAGTGCTGGCTTACTTGCTCGGCGAGGGCAAGAACCGCACCCGGCCTGCGTTTGCTCGCCGTCAAAACGCCGTGGAGGTGCGTCTTCCTAGTGAACGTGTTATGATGGGCGATATTCCGGAGTGGACAGATCGATCTTTTTTCCGCGGAGGCCAAGTTATAAGTACTCACCAACTTGAGAATGTCAAGACTGGTCAAACTTTGATACCTCTGATGCCATCGCCTCGCTCTGCTGCTGCAGTTGGAGGGGGTACTGATATCATTGCGAAAGACGAGGGAACAAACTTGACCACTAAAGCTGGTTCCTTTAATTTTGTTGGAGCAGGAGTAACTGCCACCAACTCTGGAGGAGCAGTTACTGTTACGATCACAGGGAGCACAAATGGAACGACTATTAACGATGCAGTTTTCAATAATACAACTTATAGTGAGGTCCCCTCGGGCCTCGTAAACGGGGTAAACAGTGTTTACACGACTTCCCAAGATTTTATTAATGGCTCACAACTTTTGTTTCATAACGGTTTGTTAATGAGGCTGGGCGGCACTTTTGACTATACAGTTACAGATAGCGACGAAATTACTTTCACTTTTGCGCCCCTTATAGGAGATTACATACTAATTACTTATGTCCACGACGCTGCGTCGTAAATGATAAAACTATTTAAAAGGAGTATTTTTATGTTGAATGATTTTTTAGCAAAGCTTTCAAGCTTGATTGATGAGGTAAAGGTAGACACGGGCACTGCTGTTATCGAAGTTGAGCCTGAAGAGCCTGAAGAGCCTGAAGAGCCTGAAGAGCCTGAAGAGCCTGAAGAGTCTGAAGAGCCTTCCACAGAGCAGGATGATCCACTCGTTCGTATTGTCTTGGGAAAGCTGCATTATGAGCCAGTGCATAAATTACTGGTAGGTATACAACAGCGTAAAAATAAAATCCAGCAGAACGCGGCGAGCGTCGCCCTCGCACAGGCTGAGATGATGGTGCAGATCTATGGTCTTGAGCAGGACACCCAAGAACTGATTGCTGATTTGCGTCTGAAGTATGAGGTACCGCCGGGCATAGAGTGGGAGCTTCATATCCCCACCGAAGAAAACCCAGAAGCATTTTTCACCAAGAAAGAAGAAGTGCAGGAAGAGAACTAGTGGCCCGCACACAGATCCCCGGAAATCAAATTTCGGATGGCTCTCTCACTGGGGACGACATAGACCCCACAGCAGATGTTCAAGTTGGCTCTTTGGCCATTGGTTCTTCCGCAGACTCTGTCGCGGCCCTAACTGTTACATCAACAAGTAAGGGGCTGCTGCCCCCGCGTATGACACCTGCACAAAGGGATGCTATTAGTTCTCCTCCGGCAGGTCTGTTATTGTATGACTCCACCAACAACGAGTTAAATTATTATAACGGTTCAGCTTGGAAAAAGATGGACGGTTCTGCTGCAGGTACTGGGTGCGAAAGTGCTTCTTTGTATGGACAAAGTTCGGGGACCGGGTTCTCATCGGCCATGAATGCTTGCGCCGCCGGTTCAGGAACCGATCAAGGTTGGTACCACGACGGAAGCTCCCAGCTTTACACAGACAGCTCTTGTTCTAACGCTGCTTCATTGTCGTCCGGGGGCTACTTTTATCGTACCGTAAGTGCCACTAAATACTACTATTATGTAACATCTGGTGGCATTGTGAAGACAGGGCAATATGGTAGTACCACTAACTTGAACACTACTGATGGCCAGTCTTGCGGCTAATTCTTCAACGATAACAACAAGTTATAAAATAGTTTATTTTTCTTTATTAAATTAAGGGCGTTTTCATAAGAGGTTCACTACATATGGGTGAAAGTTGGGGACGAAGGTACCCCCACGAAGGAGATATATAGAACATAATTTAATAACGGAGGGAACAAATTATGGCAAGAACTACAATTAAGGGTGGGCAATTAGACCTATCCAACATCGCCGGCGCTGGCATATCAGAGGCGTCTGGTGTTTTATCAATAACAACTGCTGGTGTTACCAATGCAATGCTTGCAGATGACGCTGTTGACAGCGATGAACTCGTCGCCGGTGCAGTTGATCTCGCTCACATGAGCGTCAATTCAATTGACTCGGATCAATATGTTGACGGTTCAATCGACTTGATTCACATGAGTGCTAACTCAGTTGACTCGGATCAATATGTTGACGGTTCAATCGACTTGATTCACATGAGTGCTAACTCAGTTGATTCCGATCAATACGTTGACGGCTCAATCGACTTGATTCACATGAGTGCTAACTCAGTTGATTCCGATAACTATGTTGACGCTTCAATCGACACTGCTCACATCGCAGATAATCAGGTGACTTTGGCTAAGATGGCTGGCCTCGCAAGAGGTAAGATCATCTATGGTGATGCTTCTGGTGATCCCGCTGCACTCGCCGCCGGCGCCAACGGCAAAGTCCTTGTTGCTGACGCCAATGGTGATCCGTCTTGGACTACTCTATCCGGCGATGCTACTTTGAGCGCTGGTGCTTTGACTATCGCAGCTGACTCTGTTGAAAACAGTATGTTAGCAAACATCACTCGCGGATCTGTCAAGGTTGGCGGTGCTTCTGACGCCCCAACTGACTTGGATGCTAAGACATCTGGTCAAATCCTTGTCGGGGATGGAACAGATATCGCTTCTGTTGCAGTTTCCGGTGATGCTACTTTGGCTTCAACTGGTGCAGTCACTCTTGCTGCTGCGCAGACCAATGTTACATCACTACTTGCAACCGACATCAAGATTGGTGAGGATGACGAAACCAAGATTGACTTTGAGACGGATGACGAAATCCACTTCTACGCTGCCAATGCTGAGCAGGTTTACGTGGCTGACGGAGTCTTTGGTCCACAGACCGACAGTGATGTCGATCTAGGTACAACTGGTGTTCGTTTCAAGGACGCTTACGTTGACTCGCTCACCACCACTAATGATGTTGCGATTGGTGGTAACTTAACTGTTGCTGGTACAACCACAACTGAGAACACAACAATTATAGAGAGCACTGTAACTGTTTTACAATTTGAAGGTGCTTCTGATAATGCTCACGAAACAACATTTAAAGTTGTCGAGCCCACCGCTGATGCATCATTCTCGCTTCCAGCACTATCTGCAGGTAATTATTTCATTCCAGCTCTAGCTGATACAGCCAGTGACGCATCTGCCGCTGTAACGGCTGCGGAATTTGCACTTCTTGATGGTGGTTCTTCTGTTGGTACTACTGCTGTTGCTGATGGCGACGGTATCTTTACCAACGACAATGGCACAATGAAGCACACAACGGTACAGACTTTCCAGACCTATTTCGACGCCAATTCTGTTGGTGGAACGAGCATAGTCACGGTTGGCACAATCGGCGCTGGTACGTGGCAAGGTACTAAAGTTGCTTCGGCATTTTTGGATGATGACACTGCTCACTTGAGCACGTCTCAGACATTCTTGGGAGCGAAGAACTTCGGCGCCGCTACTCAGTTCGGCGCCACCGTGACTGTTGGTCAAGATGATGCTGGTTATGATGTCCAGTTCTTCGGTGACACTGCAAGCGCCTACATGTTGTGGGATACTTCTGCGGACGATCTGATTCTTGCCGGCGCCGCTCGGCTTGTGGTTCCTGAAGGGCAGCTTGTTCTTGGATCCGCCGCTGTGGATGCAACTGCTGCAGAGATCGACCACCTAGACGGTATCGCCGATGCAGTCTATGATCAGACTGCGGATAGTGTCGTCTTCTTTGACGCTAATAATAGTTGTTTAAAGTATGACGCTGCGAATGATTTTGCCGGCGCCGTTGCTGGTGATGGTCTCAGGGCTGCTAGCGGCAAGCTCAAGTTCAACCAGGGTTGGAACGTCTCGGGCTCGCAACAATTGGGTATGGATAACTTGAAGTATAGCTTCAACGAGGCGCTCGAAGACGCGCTTGGAGGCCTAAGCGCTATGGTTTTCGTCAACGGTATTCTCCAACACAGCGGTTCTAACAACGACTATACCGCCGCGATTACCACGGTCTCCGGTAGTGACAAGATGGTTGTTACATTTAACTCTGCTAACCAGGGTGGTGATCTGGTGACCGCTACTTACCTCTACGCACAGAGCTAAAAGGTGAATTAGTCTAAAAGATAATAGTTGTTTTTTGCCCCTCCCTGGGTTTTCCTGGGGAGGGGTTTTTCTATTTAATACTGTCCATTGGGGTAGCTAGACACTATTTATTAAAGAAAAGATTTGTTCTCACGCTTCAAGGAGATAAAGCTACATGTCTGTAAAGAAATTTAAATTTGTGTCACCCGGTATTTTTGTCAACGAGATTGACAATTCACAGTTACCTAATGAAAATCCCGCAGTCGGCCCTGTCATCATCGGCCGCACTGAGCGAGGCCCCGCCCTCCGTCCTGTTCGGATTGAATCTTTCTCGGAGTTTGTCAACGTTTTTGGCAACCCACTCCCTGGAAACGGTTCCCCCAGTGGCGATGTCTGGCGCGATGGTAACGGTTACCTATCTCCCACTTACGCCTCTTATGCTGCTCAAGCGTACTTGCGCAACAATAGCCCAGCCACAGTGGTTCGCCTCTTAGGCGCGCAGAACCAGGGCGCAACTCTTACTGGTAAAGCCGGCTGGCTCGGTAACACCACCGGCGACGCCCCCTTTGAGGGAGACGACGGCGCCGCTTGGGGTCTCTTTATGTTTGACTCGGGCTCCAACAAGGAGAACGCCTATCGACCTTCTGAAAGCGGCAACGCTGTTTCCCCGCAGACCGGTACATTAGCCGCTGTCTTCTATACCAAGACTGGCGCCGTGACGTTGAGTGGGACGTTTGCTTGTATTGGGGCAACCGACGACCCAAGCGGTCTTGTACCGACCATCCACGCCACATCCTCCAATTGTGCGTTGATTAAAAGCGATGCTGCTAACAAGGGCTTCACGGCCGAAATTCACGACTCTGCGGGGAGTGTTGTCCATAAAGCTTCTTTCAACTTCAGTGAAGGATCGAGCAACTATATTCGTAAGGTCTTCAATACAGACCCCACACAGACGAACAGCACTATTACCACAGACAATGGCCTCAAGACCTACTGGCTCGGTGAAACGTACGACCGTTATCTTAACTCAGTTGTTACAGGTTCTATTGCTGGCTCTAACTATGCCTGCATCTTACCACTATACAATACGCAACCGACCACAAACTTAGATGGCGCGGACTTTGAACAAGGTCTTGCTGTTGCAAAGAGTGGTTGGGTATTCAGCCAGGACCTTCAGACTGCAGCCGGCACCTCGAACGGCTTCACCCCGATCAACACCTCACGCGTCCAACAGTTGTTACGTTTTAATACGCTGTCCCCTGGCGATGGTGATTGGAGCCAAAAGAATCTTAAGGTTTCAATTCAAGACATCAAGGTGTCCTCTAATTTAGACGATCCCTATGGTACCTTCACTGTTGTGGTGAGAAAGGCCAATGACTCTGATAACGCAATGAGAATTGTTGAGAGATTCTCAGAGTGTAACTTGAACCCCAACTCTATTGATTATGTAGGTAATAAGATTGGAGACAAGTATGTTGTCTGGGATGACGACAATCGTCTTTATCGAGAATACGGGTCTTACAATAACCAGTCCAAGTTTATTCGTGTTGAGATGAACACAGATGTGAATAATGGTACAGCCGACGCCACGTTGCTGCCCTTCGGCTTCTTTGGTCCTCCCAAGTATACTGGGTTTACCATGTACAGTGGAAGCTCCGCAGTCCGCGGGGCTGGGAGTCAAGAGGCTACAGTCCTGGCGGACGACCTCATTATATCAGGCAGTGTCGTGGTCTTCGAGGCCTCCGGCCACCCCACCACCGCCGCCGCCGGCGAAGGGACTGCTTTCACCGACGGTTGGTGTGCTTTCGGACCCTCCTCCTCATCAGACTTCCACATCTCAGTTGACTTCCCTGAGTTGACGTATCGGTTGTCTGCCAGTGCAGGTGGTTTGACTAATCCTACAGATGCCTACTTCGGTTTGGACACATCGATTTCAGCCGGCTCCAAGCGTTTCGGCTCAAGTCTTAAAGACATCGTAGCCTCCAAGCCTGCACAGATTGATTCCTACGCACCGGCAACTGCGGCGCCGTTTGTGACCCAATACAGCACAGCGTTCACGTTGGACGACTTGGTATACTTGCCCCACTCGGCCTCGGTTTACCACCAATCTGGTTCACGGGCCCTTGGCACTTCAATGACTGCGGTGTCGTCGAGTTACGAACAAACCCTAGACATGGGTTACGACAGGTTTACGCTCCCAGTCTTTGGTGGGTTTGATGGGGTTGATGTTACAGAGCGCGATGCGTTCCGGAATACAGCCATCAGCACCACAACGGCTCCTTTTGAGAATAACAATTATGAGTACAATACAATCAAAAGAGCCATCGATGCAATAGCTGACCCCGAGGTGGTGGAGATGAGTGTTGCAACGGTACCGGGTATCTATAAGGAAAACCTCACCACACACCTTATTAACGTGTGTGAAGATCGCGCAGACGCCCTGGCAATCATTGACCTAGAAGGTGACTATAAGCCCTCTGGAGAGTCTAACGACAGTGAAGAGGATCGAAAGGGCAATGTAGCTACTACTCTTACTAACCTTAAGACCCGCGCCATTAACTCCAGTTATGGTTGTGCGTACTACCCCTGGGTTCAGATTCGGGATAACATCAGCAGCGCCTTGGTCTTCGTGCCACCTTCGGTACCGGCCCTAGGCGTGTTTGGCTCTAGTGAAGCTACGAGCGAGCTATGGTTTGCTCCTGCTGGGTTCAACCGAGGAGGCCTTACAGAGGGCTCAGCTGGCTTGCCAGTGCTCAACGTCCTACAGAAGCTTACTTCCAAAGACCGTGACAAGTTGTACGAGCAGAACGTCAATCCGATTGCTTCCTTCCCGTCTGAGGGAATTGTAGTCTTCGGACAAAAGACCTTGCAGGTTAGCCGCTCTGCGTTGGACCGCATCAACGTCAGAAGGCTTCTGATTTACTTGAAGAAGGAGATTTCACGGATCTCTGCTACACTACTATTCGATCAGAATGTGCAGGCCACGTGGGATCGGTTCTTGGCTCAGGTTAACCCCTTCCTGGCTAGCGTTAAGGCGCGCCTAGGTCTCATGGATTACAAGGTGCTCCTCGACAAGAATACTACGACGCCAGATCTTATTGACAGAAACATTATGTACGCTAAGATTTTGTTGAAGCCAGCTAAAGCCATCGAGTTTATCGCTCTTGACTTCGTGATTACAGATAGTGGGGCGTCTTTTGAGGATTAATACTAATTACTAGAGATTATGGAGATCTTATAACATGGCACAAAACAAAATTTGGAGCGACCCCACACTAGAGCCCAAGAGGCAGTTTAGGTGGATCTTCTCTTTCGGATCCGCCAGCGGTCGGCTGCCCTCTTACCTGTGTAAGTCAGTCAATAAGCCACAGTGGAAGATTGAAGAGGCTTCACATGAGTTTCTGAATCACACATTCTACTTCCCAGGCAAGGTAACTTGGGAAAAGATTACCGTTACGATCGTAGATCCTCTCGACCTCGACGCTGCAGACGCTCTAGAAGATGTCTTGAGAAAGTCCGGTTACCTCTCTCCAGATCGGTTGGATATTAACCTTAATCCCGATCAGTTAACCACAGTTTCAAAAGCCCTCTCGGCCGGCCCCAACGGAGCGCTCGGTGAAGCCTATCTCCGCCAGATTGATGCTAGCGGTGTTATTCGTGAGCAGTGGACACTCAAGAACGCTTGGATCACTGATGTTAACTTTGGTAAACTCGACTATGCGTCAGATGACCTTGTTGAAATTGAGATTGGTATTCGATATGACTGGGCATTCCAGGATTCTTACAACGCCAACGGTGGCATTATTCCCGATTAATCACTTAACAGACACCGCGTAGGTGTTATATAATGTATGTGTTAGTAAAAGGAAATAATGGCCAGAAATAATCAAAGTCGTACACGCAAGCCCCAACCACCCCCTGACATAAAAGGAGATAACGTATTTTCGTTTGTAACTCCTACTGATTTTGTAGCCCTCCCTTCGGAGGGTAAGTTTTATCCCGAGGGGCACCCTCTTTGTAACCAAGATGTGGTGGAAATTAAATTCATGACTGCAAAAGAAGAGGATATCCTAACCTCCCAAGCGCTATTGGCTAAGGGAATAGCCCTAGAACGTTTGGTAGAAAGCGTTCTCATCGATAAAGATATAACGGCCTCTTCTTTATTGGTGGGGGACAAAAATGCACTATTGGTGGCCATTCGAATTACAGGGTACGGTTCCGAATATGAGACCCAGGTAACATGCCCTTCTTGTAAAGAGGTTAACTCCTATAAATTCGACTTAGATGAGGTTAAGAGCACCCCTCTGATGACCAACACAGATGTTACCGAGCTTACTGATACTGGCACCTATATTATTACAGGCCTCACCCAAACAGAAGCCGAAGTAGAAGTGAGGATGCTGACAGGTGACGACGATAAAAAACTTACTCATCGACTTGAATCAAATAAGAAACATAATTTAGGACTGCCTCCATTATTGGAACAAATGAAATCATTTATTGTGTCAGTTAATGATAATTCTAATGAGATGTACCTAGACTCCTTTTTGCACAACCTTCCAGCGATGGACGCCAGACACCTGCGCAAGACATACGCGGCACTGATACCCGCTATTGATATGACACAACAATATGTTTGTGATTCATGCTTGCACGAGGCAAGACTGGAGGTACCGCTGACTGCGGACTTTTTTTGGCCTGAGTGATAGCTATATTAAAAACGTCTATGAAGAATTCTTTTTTCTTAAATATCGAGGCAACTGGAGTTTTACTGAGGCTTACAACCTACCCGTGACTATCCGTCAATGGTTTGTGGAACGCCTCCTTCAACAGTTGAAGGACGAAAGCCCTAACACTCTGTAGGCCACAAAACCCTTTTTTATTTTAAAAAAAACTACTTACTGTATAAGTATATACTGGGAGATGTTTCCTTCTTATGGGTATTGAATTTTTATTAGTATTAGGCCTGCTTCTCGCGATCAGCGCCATGGTACCGGCCATGGCCCACGCGGACGATGACCGTCCAGACCCAGAAGAAGAAAAGAGGATTAAACTAGAGAATCAGGAGTACGACCGGCGCGCCATCGAGCAGTCCCGGCGCCTGACCCGGGAGGCCCAACAAAGAGCGGCTATTGAGAAGCAAACCGCTGCCGACCGCCTCAGGGGCTTGGAGGATGCTAGCGAAAAAACAGCGAATTTTTCACAACAACTAGCTGAGGCGGGCCAACAAAAAGCCGCTTCGTTCACTGTGACACCTAAGCTGAACACAGCTGATTTGGAAAAAACAACGTATGAGGCTGTGAAGGGCGCCCTGGAACGAGCCGCCACCGACGGCGGCTCGTTTCTCTCAGACCATTGGGAGAAGATACTTGGCGGCATCGCCACCGGAGCCCTCGCTCTTAAAGGCCGCAAGATGTGGAAAGCGAGAAGGGCTCCACCGGTGGAACACGAGGACATCGCCCGCATGCGGGCAGCCGGCTGGTTCGACGACGCCGCCGCGGCCGGGGGTGCTGGGGCTGCTGGTGGAAGAGGCGGCCTCTGGCGAGGTAAAAGCGGTGAGGGCGGGCTTGGCGCTGGCTTTAAAGCCGGAGCATTCGGGGGCCTGGCCACCGCCGGGGCCGGCGGAATTGGCATAGGAACTTTGTTGGGGATGAAAGGGGGTGCCGCCGTGGGCGAGGGGATCGTTAACCCGGCCTTGGCCAGTCTTAAAAACATGTTTGGCGGTCTGCACATGCAGCTTAATGAAGCTACAGCACAAGTTCGTGCTTTCACAAATCTGACGACCGATGAAGATACTTTTGGTGCCTTGATTAACAATATCTACGATACAAACATGGCGTGGCGC
>Ga0209434_1000592_pt1 | contig 17219 bp, 19 predicted proteins | sample ETNvirnome_2_300_FD_184068 | JGI IMG/M metagenome (GOLD analysis project Ga0209434, IMG submission 184068) | Marine viral communities from the Pacific Ocean - ETNP_2_300 (SPAdes) (version 2) | ecosystem: Environmental > Aquatic > Marine > Oceanic | place: Pacific Ocean | collected 2013-06-22
ACCTACAAGTATATTTTATGTTATAATATAAAGTAATAATATTAAATTAACTATAGGAGAAATTATGATATCTATTAAAAGGCTTTTGGCTGCCTTACTAGCCTTATTGTTTGTTGCTGCAGTCAGCAGCTGCGAACATGTCATTGTTTTGGACGATGACGACGACATACTCTTCGACGACGATGACGATATAACACCATCAGATGATGACGATGCTGTATTAGGCACATCCTCAGTAGCTGGAATTGTTTTTGATGCGCATGGCGCCGTACTTTCTGATGTAACTGTGAGTATCCTAGGTTCCGAGGCCTCAACACTGTCCGACTCAGATGGAAGGTTTCTTTTAGAAAATCTCCCTGCAGCTGACCGAGCAATTGTGACTTTTAGAAAAGACTTATATGCTCGTACTAGCGCTCCCCTCGCAATTATTGAAGGGAATGAAAATGCAATTATCCAGCGCATGGCTCTAATTGATCATGTTTTCTTTTTCGATGCATTAGAAGGGTTTACTTTTACAGACGACAGTTCGCTGAAACTGGAGCTTCCTTCTAATAATATTGTTGATAGTGCTGGGAAAAGTTATGCCGGCTCGGTGGTTGCTGAAGTGACCGTTTACGATCTAGTTTCCCCTAATGAGCAGGGTAACGAACTGTTGGCCACACCGGGCGACTTTACGGCCGTGAATGCAGCCGGCGAGAATAAGACGCTGGAGTCCTATGGTATGGTCCAGATCAACCTGCTCACACCTTCGGGCGCAGACCTTCAGCTGGGCTCAACTTCCGCTGTTATCCGCCTCCCGGTGCAAAGTCTGGGCACTCCCCCCGAGATAGGAGATGAGATCTCCGCCTGGAGCTATGACGAAGCTCAGGGTAAATGGGTTGAGGAAGCAGTAGGCACTGTTGCCGAGTTTGAAGGAGAACTGGTTTGGGAGTTTAGTGCTCCTCACTTTTCTACTTGGAATTGTGACCGGCCGATTTCTACTCACGGTTGTCTGACCGGTCGAATAACTGACTCACAGGGAAGTCCGCGCGGCGGTGCTACTGTGCGAGCTGTTGGAATTACTTATATTTCCACTACTACCTCTCGCACAGGTCAGGATGGATCTTTCTGTCTAGAGGTCAAAAACGGGGAAACCGTTTGGGCCGAGATTTCTTACTCAATTGCTGGACAGATCGCCACACAGCGCACAGACCCAACAGTAATCCCTGCAGGACAAGCTAGTTGCTCTCTGGGTGAAGGAACTTGTGTTGATCTGGGAGAAATCCCGGTAGACATTCAGACCTGTGTTACTGGTATTGTGATAAACAACCAGAACATACCACAGGCTGATGTCCAGGTGTTCAGCCCACAGGGTGGACTGGCAACAACTGATAATGATGGTGCTTTTTGTATGACTACAACGGTATTCCAAGACACGGCAGTTTATGCACAGTCGCAGCTGGATGGTATTTTATACCAACCGGTTGAGGCGTATACGCAGCCAGGCACCCCAAACTGCCAGGGCGGGTGTCCAAACCTTGTCATTTTACGACCATATGTGGACACTTCTTGTGCCCATGGTAATGTTGTTATTAATGGCTCCGGCGCCTCGGTGCCAGTATTTGTATATGATAATAACTTTCCAGCAGCCGCTATCGGATCAACCTTGTCGGCCTCCGACGGTAGTTTCTGCGCATCAGTTCCAGCGAATGTGAGTGCAACCCTTCAAGTAGGGGCCGAACCTGATATTTGCGGCAGCGAGACTGTGAGCTTAGATAATTTCGCCGGAGCAGCTTGTGGCGACCCCGATCAGAGTAATCCGAGTAGCGAGTGTTATCCTTTAGAGGACTTTAACTGTAATCTCTAAGCATTATTTATAGCAGCAGTAAAAAATATTTGTAGCCCCTATAGTTACTATAGAGTGTATAGATTACTTTTACTGCTGCTATTTGTTTTAAGTGCTTGCTCTAATAATTTAACTGAAGAAGACATAAGACAAGAAGAATATGGTGAATTATATGCTACTATGGATTGCTGGTGGAGCAGTCAAGAATTGTTGGCCCCAACTCTGTTTTGGTGCGCCGAGAATTTAGAAACAGAGCTCATAAGCGGACAAGTCAGTCTAGCCGTAGGACTAGATCTTGATGGAGAGCAATATTTGTCTATTTGTGGTCGCAACATTACTTTAAATTCAGGCAACGTACTCCATGATAGTTTGATTGTTGCGATGACCCAATACACTTATGACTGTTATGAGTCGTATGAAAGAAAATTAGGTAATGAATTCGATTGGATATGGGATGAGCCCACCAGCACATTACAACTTATTTGGCGCCCAGAAGACGATTTAGACAAGGTTTTAACGATATTTGTGCCAAAACAAATAGATTCTCCCCGAGTTCTTGGAACTGTTTATTACAAAACAGGTTATTTCAACTAAATACTACATGATTGATTGTGTTAAGGTGGTCCTTTTCTCCGCAATATATATCGCTTTAATTAGTTTTAGCATATGCTCCTTGGCTGTGCCCTCCGACGCTAGTGATTATGTTAGTACATATACCAGAGTCCCTGCTGTACATAATACACCCCCAAAAGTAGGCACGTGGTTTATAACTCCCACAGTGATAGTCTGTGAATATGCTCCTATTAACCAAGTACAAATCAATAGTGCTATAGCCTTCTGGACGCGGCTGGGATATAAGTTCCATACCACTCAATATAAGTCCGACCCTCTCAATACGTGTTCATCTACCAACCCTACAGGATATATTGTTATACATCTCATCTCTTCTAACATTAAAATGGAGGATACATCGTTAGCCCAGACGCATTTCTATGTTGATAACGACACTAGTGAGATAGAGTGGGCTACGATTTACATGCGAGATGACATAAGAAAAACCGTATTAGAACATGAGTTAGGACACGCGCTAGGGTTTCTACACTATAACAGGATTAATCATCTGATGAACGAAAAGTGGACGATGGGCGGTTGGGACAAGGACGGTTTAGAAAGTCCGCGGCCATAGGCGATCTCGTCGTCTGCATCGACGCGGCGCAAGGGGATAATTATGGAAATATCCGAAGATTTATTGGATTAGTACTTGACAAATCCGTCACAGTCTATAGAATACAAGTAGTGGACAGTGGAAAAGAAATCTACTGGCCCATGACAGCAACTTATCTATGGAAGGAAACAAAATGAGTACTGAAGAAGTAGCAAAAGCTGGTCATAAAGAAGGACCAGCATGGGAAATTGTTGCAAAATATGCAACTTATGAAGAGGCGGATCAAGTGCGCCTTGAACTGGCGATGCAAGAGGACCTGCAGGTAAAGGTTCATTGGCAAGGGAACGCAGTTAGCCGCTATTTTGCCGTTAAGACCAGGCAAGACCCCTCGATCGCGCTTGAGGAGGCCCTCAACGCCCGCCGCGCAGAGAAAAAGAAGCGCAAGGCCAAGCTTAACAAGAAGCGCAGGAAGAAGTGAGCCCGGACCCGCGGAACCCTCTGAAATAATTTCTAATTCTGATGTAATATATATGGAGATGACTGATGGACTCCAACTAGTTATATGCAGAAGAGGGTATCGCGATGGCAGATGAAAAAGAACAACAACATGTTGAAAAGAAGCTCCCAGCATTTTTAAAAACTGTATATTTGTCGAACCGAGAGATCCGGCTTATTCTGGCCGGCCTATATTCTTTAAAAATGCCAAAGGAAGAGATTGAAGAAACCTTATGGAAGAAACTCCTCTTCGAGAAACTACATAAAAAAACACGCAGAAAGAAGAAGTAATGTCCACAGAGAGAGTAGACTTAATCCTGCTGGCCGCTGTTGAATTCGGTCCCGATTATTTATACGAGGTACGCAACGGAGGTATGGGTCGTACCCTAACGATTGATGTGGGGACTAAGGCCAAGGCCAAGGAGGTCAGACCTCGAGTCCCCATTGAATGGAAAGGTGTTTACACTATGGTTTTATATCATACACCCCCACTCGACCGAGCCGAAATTAAGAGTTGATACCCAAGATAAATTTTGTTATAATAGATTCCCGGGCCGGTGTAGCTCAGTTGGTAGAGCAGATGATTTGTAATCATCAGGTCCCGTGTTCGATTCATGGCGCCGGCACCATTAACGGATATAGGTTTAAAAATTCTGTTCGCATGGGTATACTTATGATTGATGCGGTGTAGCTCAGTTGGTAGAGCAGCTGACTGTTAATCAGCCTGTCGCTGGTTCGAGTCCAGCCGCCGCAGCCAACGGATCAGAGGAGCTAGAAAATGAGTAAGAAAACAAAAACTATTTGTGTTTCAGGAGGATTCGACCCCGTGCACATTGGGCATCTGCGAATGATGGAGGAGGCATCCCAGTTTGGGGAAGTTATAGCTATTGTAAATTCAGATAAGTGGCTTATGAGAAAAAAGGGATATATCTTTATGCCCTTTAAAGAACGATGTGAAATCATCCAAGGTTTCGCGGCCGTCACGGAAACATCATATGTAGATGATAAAGACAACACAGTATGCGAAGCGCTCCGAAGACTAAAGCCCGATTATTTTGCCAATGGTGGCGATCGCAAAACAAACAATACGCCCGAAATGGATGTATGTGAGGAACTGGGGATTGAGCTGCTCTGGGGCGTCGGAGGCGGTAAAATACAAAGTTCTTCAATCTTAGTTCAAGATTCTGGAATGGTGGTTGAATCTCCTAATGAAATCGATGGTGTTGATATTACCCCTTCAAGGGTAGAGATTTTAACAGCCGGGGATGTGTCAAAGAATGGTGACTATTAGGGTACCACCCTATATATTAATAGAAAAGGACCCCTATGAGTCGCAAAAAAACTTATATACTTGATACTAGTGTGTACCTTACTAATGCAGATTGTATTTATGCTTTTAAAAATAATGATATCCACGTTCCTCTAAAGGTATTTGAGGAAATTGACAAACACAAAAAACGTCAAGACGCGGTAGGGTTCCAGGCCCGCAAAATTATTCGAATATGGGACGACCTCCGAGCTAGCGGATCTTTGGATAAGGGCGTGCGAATTCGAAAGGGACTCGGAATAGTTAAGTCTATTAGTGTTGCCGGTATTATTGATGAAGATCTGCCCCGCGACTTAGATATTAAAATTCCAGATCATCTTATTATTGCAACAGCCCTGAAGGCACAACGCGAAAGCACTCGTAAAGTTGTTCTAGTGTCTCGTGATATTAATATGCGTGTTATAGCGGATGCTGTCGGATTAACATCAGAAGATTTCCAAAATAATCAAGTTGTAGATACCAGCGAAAATATCTTTACTGGGTATACTACGATCTTGGTAGATGACCAAGACATTGATCGTTTTTATGAAAAGCAAAGTGTTTATATAGAGAACAAAAGCTTACACACAAATCAATATCTGATGCTTGTGTCAAGTGCCAATGAAAAGAAAACAGCGTTGGCGCGATACATCAGCCCAACGATGCCATTAAGACAGCTGTCTAGGACCCACAAGATTTGGGGAATCAAGCCGCGGAACAAGGAGCAACAGTTTCTTATGGACGCTCTAATGGACCCCACCATAGAAATTGTGACTGCCATCGGCAAAGCAGGGAGCGGTAAGACGATCTGTGCCATCGCTGCGGGGCTTGAACAGACTATAGATGACTCCAAGTCCCAATACACCCGCATAATCGTCTCACGGCCCGTGCAGCCCCTAGGAAAGGACATCGGTTTCCTGCCGGGAACAATGGAAGAAAAGATGTCCCCCTGGCTGATGCCCATTCAGGACAATCTCCAATTTTTAATGGGAAATGATAAATTAACCCTTGACATCTACATGCAAAAGGGTACAATAGAGATAGAAGCATTGACTTACATTCGTGGTCGCTCAATATCAAATGCCTATATCATAATAGATGAGGCACAAAACTTGACAACTCACGAATTAAAGACTATAATAACAAGAGTGGGAGAAGGAACCAAAATTGTGTTGACCGGGGACGTAGAACAGATCGATAATGTTTATATCGATGCAACGTCCAATGGACTAACGCATGCTGTAGAGAAGTTCAAGAAATTTGAGCTAGCCTCGCACGTGACACTAAACAAGGGTGAACGCTCAAAAGTTGCAACCTTCGCCGCACAGAATTTGTGAGAAAAAAATGGAATTAGAAAACCCGGACTTAGATAGTCCCGTAGTAGCCACGACAGGCTTAAAAGAATTGGTAGTTGATTATATCGGCAATCGATTGAGTGCAGAAGAGGTGATAACCGTAGACATGGCTGTAGAGGTCTTTGCCGCGGAATTTCCTGAGTTTTTAATGGCCGTCGCCGAAGAAAATTTTCTTCGAGGCTATGAACAAGCACTAACAGACGTTGAAAACACAACCCCGGGGAAGACTAATACGAAGACGTAATGGAATATTTTATATATAATGTACCAGTCTTTGTGGTAAATGATGTTGCACCGGAAGTTGATATACCCGCTTTTTGCCAAGCGGTAGAACAAACAATCCCCGGCCGCCTCCTTGCTTCTCTGGATGTTGTATATATCGGAGATTTTAAAGAGCTAGCCGGGAGGAATGCGACATACTCCAATGGTGCTATTTATATTTCCTCCCATGAGCCAACAAATTATGATATGCTTGAAGATTTTGTTCATGAGGTTGCTCATGCGCTGGACAAAGTGCATGGTATGAAAATTTACACTGAAGATTTCATCCAAGAATTTAAAGCAAAGAGAAAAAGCCTGTATTATATACTAAGTGGACAAGGCTACAAAATAAACCCCCTGCTGTTTAACTTTACCGAGTACAACGTAAAGTTTGATAAGTTTTTGGCGGATGAAGTTGGATATGCCAATATGGTTCCGTTAACAATGGGACTGTTTGTGTCGCCATATGGTGCTACTTCTATTCAAGAGTATTTTGCAAACGGATTCGAGAAATATTACCTCGATGACCCCCGAACGGTGAGAAAGATATCACCAGTTCTGTATAGAAAGATTGAAGAAATAATTAATGACGACGAAGCGTGAACACATATCCTATTCTGAATTAAAAGATTGGGTCCAGTGCCCCCATTATCACAAGAAAGCTTGGGTAGAAAGAATTTCTCCATTTGAGGGGAATGAATATACTGCTTTCGGAAGCGCCATCCATGACGTTTGTGAGAAAAAGCTGTTAAAAGAGGATATTGACGAGGACGAGATATTCCAGTTGGGTTTTGCTAAAAGACTACAAGATCTATTAGAAAAGAACATCGAAGTCAATCCCGACAACGTGCAACAGATGATAACTGCAGGCCCTGCGATTCTAGCGGAGGTGGATGAAGCACTAGAAGCATATTTCGGTGATTATGAAGTGTTTTCTTCTGAAGAAATGCTTTATGTCCCGATTGAAGACTTCAATATTTTCTTTAAAGGGTTCGTTGACGCAGTTGTTAAAGTAGGGGATACCTATCACCTCTTTGACTGGAAAACATGCTCTTGGGGCTGGGACTCCCGTAAAAAGGCAGAGAAATTGGTAACATATCAGTTAACCTTGTACAAACATTTTTTCTGTCAGAAGCACAAAATCGACCCATCCAAGGTTGAAACCCATTTTGCTTTGCTAAAAAGAACAGCTAAAAAAGATCGTGTAGAAATATTTAAAGTAACGAGCGGCCCCAAAAAAACAGAAAACGCTCTTAAACTTCTATACCAAGCAATCTATAATATCACTAAAAGATTTACTATCAAGAATAGGCTGCATTGCCACAAGCCCTATCCTTGTAAATTGCTTAACACCGAACATTGCCCATAAGGAACTAATATGTCTGATAAAATTAAGATCTTTACGATCGGAGATCATCCCTTTTCCCCCTCTGGAGTTGGAAATCAAACGCGATACATTATGGATAGTCTACTAAAGACTGGAAAATATGAAATTGTGTCATTCGGGGGCGCTATCCAGCATCCCAATCACGACCCACAGAGAACTGAAGAATGGGGGGACGATTGGATAATTTGGCCAGTCGACGGTTATGGAAACCAAGAACAGGTGCGCGCGATGGTGCGCCAACAAAAGCCTGACATTCTCTGGTTTATGACAGATCCTCGTTTTTACGGTTGGCTATGGCAAATTGAAAATGAAATTCGTGCTCAAGTTCCAATGGTTTATTACCACGTATGGGACAACTATCCCTATCCTCATTTTAATCGGCAGTTCTATGAGTCCAACGATCATATAGCATGTATTTCAAAGCTTACATACGACATTGTACAAAATGTGGCCCCTACCGTCAATTCTTCTTATCTTCCACACGCAGTAGATGAGGAATATTTTAAACCCCTCCCTCCCGAGGAAGTCCTAAAATTCCGTAAAGCTAAAAACTTAGAAGATAAATTTGTCTGCTTCTGGAATAATCGAAATGCTCGCAGGAAACAGTCAGGGACACTACTTTGGTGGTTTAAAGAATTCCTTGACCGCGTAGGAAAAGATAAAGCTGTTTTAATCATGCATACCGATGTAAAGGACCAACACGGACAAGATTTAGAAGTCATTATCCACGAGTTGGGACTTACCGACGGCGAGGTTCTTTTCTCTCGTGACAAGATAGGACTTCCTGATTTGGCAATGTGCTATAATCTTTCTGATCTAACAATTAATATAGCAGATGCCGAGGGATTCGGACTAGCTACACTGGAATCACTATCCTGTGGAACACCAATTTTGGTAAACATGACAGGAGGACTGCAAGATCAGGTGACAGATGGGGAAGGTAACTGGTTTGGGATTGGACTAGAGCCCGCGTCCAAGGCCGTGATTGGCTCACAGAGTGTCCCCTATATTTATGAAGACCGGGTGAATAAAGAAGAGTTCCTCGACGCGTTGGTAAAATTGTATGAAATGGGACCAACGGCGAGAGCTGAACTTGGCTCAGCCGGACAGAAGTTTGTACAAAAAAACTTCGGATTCTCAGACTTTATACAACGCTGGGACGATCTGTTAACCGAAGTTCATGAAACCTGTGGTTCTCATGAGGATCGAACAAATTATAAATCATATGATGTTAGGACATATTAAATGAGAAAATCCATTTTAGTCAAAGCTCCGGCCCTCTCTCGATCAGGCTATGGCGAACAATCGCGATTCGCACTCCGCGCGCTCCGATCCCGAGAGGATATATTTGACATTTATATAATGAACATTCCGTGGGGACAAACGGGACAAATCATTGGGAACAAAGAAGAAAGGGACTGGATCGATAGTAGATTAGCTTCAACAGCCCTGTTTGCTCAACAGGGCGGCAAGTTTGACATGTCCCTTCAAATAACGATCCCAAACGAGTTTGAAAAAATAACTCCAGTTAATATTGCATATACGGCGGGTATTGAAACCACAAAAGTTCCACCAGAGTGGATTGAGAAGACTAACGCTGTCATCGATCGAATGATAACGGTTGGAGAGCACGGTAAGAAAGTATTTGAGAATACGACTTATACACTCACCAACAACGAGACAGGTGAGCAACAGCCCGATTTTAAGGTCAATGTACCAATAACGGCGGTGAACTATGCCGTTATTGAAACAGAGCCCACCCCTCTTGAGATTGATCTTGAGACCGATAAAAACTTTTTGGCAGTAGCGCAGTGGGGACCTCGCAAGAATCTAGACAACACTATTAAGTGGTTTATCGATGAGTTCAAAGACGATGAAACTGTCGGGCTGATTCTGAAAACTAATTTGGCCGGTGATTCGATTATAGATCGAAACATGACCCAAACCCGTTTAGGAAATTTGTTGCGGCAGTATAAAGACCGAAAGTGTAAAGTATATTTGCTCCATGGAGAAATAACGACAGGACAATTAACATGGCTTTATCGGCACCCAACCATGAAAGCTCTTATCAATATTGCTCACGGTGAGGGTTTCGGACTACCAATGTTTGAGGCCGCGTACAACGGGCTTCCCCTAGTTACTATAGCGTGGAGCGGACAGATGGACTTCATTTGTCGACCCAACAAAAAAGGAAAGAACTTTCCCAGAATTCATAGAGTAGATTACGATCTAAAGAAGGTCCAACCAGAAGCAGTCTGGCCGGGCGTCATTAACGAAGATAGTATGTGGGCTTTCGCTCGTGAAAACTCTTATAAGCGCGCTCTACGAGCCACAATAGAAAAGGAAGAAAGGTCGCGAACGGAGGCCGCGGCCCTTCAGAAATATATTAAAGAAAAGTTTACGCAGGACAATCAATATAAGCAATTTGTAGCTGCCGTCATGGGGACGACCATCGCCTTAGAAAAGGTTGATTATGTGTTTATTAACGACCTCTTTAAAGAACAATATGTCGGAGGCGCAGAATTGAGCTTGCAAGCCCTTATGGATTCTTGCCCGGGCACACATGCAAAGTTCAATAGTACAGCACTAAATACCAACATAATAGACGCATTGAAAGATTCTACATGGATTTTTGGCAATATAGCACAAATTACAAGTCCAGATATTTTACAGTATGTTATTGATTCAGAAATTAAGTATCACTTTGTTGAATTTGATTATAAATTCTGTGAGTATCGAAATCCGTCCCTCTATCAAAGTCTTGAGGATGAAGAATGTGAATATGATAAAACCGATCAGGGTATGCTGATTACTAATTTTGTTAATAACTCTGCTCAAACCCATTTTATGTCAGAGGAACAGAGGAATATTTACAAGACAAGTCTTCCAGGTTTAGATGAAGATAAGACAACAGTTTTGTCATCGATTTTTGATGATCAGTTCTTCCATCAGATCGCGGAGTTGCGCACTAAAGCACCAGAGAAAACCGGAGCACACATAGTACTAGGTTCTCGATCTTGGGTGAAGGGCTTTGTTGAATCTGAAAAGTGGTGCAAGGAAAATAATTTGGAATATGAAGTTATTAATAATGTACCACACAGCGAAGTCCTCGACCGACTAGCCCGATCCAAAGGCATCGTGTTTAAGCCCACCGGACTCGACACCTGTCCTCGCTATGTGATCGAAGCCAAGCTCCTTGGGTGTACACTGGAATTAAATGATAACGTCCAGCACCTTAACGAAGAATGGTTTAACACAGACGATTTAGATAGCATTGTAGCGTACTTAAGTTCCAGACGAGAAGTCTTTTGGAACAACGTAACAGGAAATGAGTGAACACTTTACGATCGTTATCCCCACCTATAATAGTATAGGCTGGATAAATAAAAATTTAGGCTCCGCTTGTAATCAACAATATGATAGTTATGACATCATATATATTGATGATGCCTCACCAGACGGAACAGCTGATGGAGTCAAGAGATACCTAAACAGTTCACCATTCACAAAGGGCGACTTCGCTCTTATAGAAAATCCTTTTAATAAAGGAAAGATGGAGAACATGTTCCACGCTGTCCGCCAAGCCAAAGACAACAGCATTATTGTTGTAGTAGATGGTGACGATTGGTTAGCCCATGATAAGGTGCTCACCATACTGAATAAAGCTTATGAGGGAACGTCGGCCTGGATGACTAACGGATCCTATCAGGAAACTCCTACAAACCATGTTGTGACACCGCACGTTGATCAACATTACTGGGATGGAAATATTCGACATAAGAGTTGGGAATTTTCTCACCTTGGGACTTTCCGAAAGGAATTATTTTGTCGAATAAGACGCAAGGATTTAATGAACAAGAGTGGCGAGTTTTGGTCCACAACTAGCGACCAAGCCATGATGTGGCCAATGGCGGAAATGTGTGGACCAGATCACTTCTCTGCCCTCAGTGAAGTTCTCTATATCTACAATCGACTGAATCCTCTTTCGGACGACAGGGTTCATCGGGTCGACCAGCTCACCACCGAGCAAATAATACGAGGAAACTCCCCTTATGAGAGGCTCGCCGCGTTATGAACTTGTTTTTAGAGAATGTAGATCTGGGCTCGACTTCGGGCCCTAATTATTTTGCACGAAAACTAGTCAAATATCTAGAGCCACGCGGCGTTATGTTCACCCCGCAGCTGCCATATAACTTGAAACTTACATTCATCGAGTCTTCCGGACAACGGCAAGACCTACCCATGATCCAGAGGTTGGACGGGATTTACTTCAATGCAAATTTCGATTGTGAACGGATGAACCAGAATATTAAAAACACATATCAGAATTCTGCCGGTGTGATTTTTCAAACTCAATTTAACAAGAATTTAATTTTTAATTGGTTCGGGCCTCACAACAACTATGCGGTGATTAATAATGGGTCTGATTTAATACACATTAACGGCATCAGTCTTGATGAAGAAGTAGTTAGCAGGTTTGCATCTTTTGATAATGTTTGGTCTTGTGCTGCTCATTGGCATGTCTTTAAAAGATTGAAAGATAATGTTGAATATTTTCTTTCTTATTCAAAGCCGAATGATTGTTTGGTGGTCGCGGGACCTAATCCCGATTATAGGATCGAACATGATCGGGTCTTTTATGTTAATAATTTAAGTACCGAGAAGTTGCTTACATTATTTAAAATATCTAAATATTTTATCCATTTAGCATATTTAGATCATTGTCCCAATGTAGTAATAGACGCCCGGGCGGCAGGATGCCAAATTATATGCTCTTCTGCCGGTGGGACCAGAGAAATCGCAGGAAGCGATGCTATAATAATAGAAGAACCAGAGTGGGACTTTGGATTTTTAGATGTTAAAAAGCCCCCTCAAATCGATTATGATAAGGTGAACCATAGCGGAGTAGATTCCCCGTTATCAATGGCTAAGGTTGCAAAAGAATATTTAAGCTTTTTTAAAAAGACGGAGAGATTGAAAAAATGAAAAAATCAGAAAAGAAAAATAGGATTGTTGGGTTTGCCAATATGAATAAAGATATTGCCTACTGTGTTTTGGAAAACGGGCGCCCAATAGTGCATGCAGAACTAGAGAGATATTCTCGTATCAAAGAAGGTCCTCGCGATGCCGATCCGTATCGATTTTTTATGGAAACTTATCCTGAGTGGCGCACATGCGAACATGCTGTCAATACAGTTGTTTCAAAGCCAACGGGAGCGTATAAGAAGTGTAAGAATTCTTATCTAGCAGTGGAACGCTCCATTCATAGGAACGGAGGAGAAGTTAGTATTATTAGTCATCATCTCTCCCATGCTGCGAATGCTTTTTATTCTAGTAATTTTGATGATGCAATTATTGTTACACTAGATGGCGGCGGCGAAGAAATTGTCGGAGGCGTAACAGAATCTGGAGAGCCCAATACCATAGAAACTTCCTTAACAGCGTATATTGGCACCAACAACAAGATTGAAAATATTCGTGTGTATTCGCCGGCTCTAAGTCTGGGCACCTTTTGGACTATTGTATGTAAAGATGTATACGGAATGCCGGTAGGACCCCCTTGGGGACACAAGGCCGGCACTTTAATGGCGATGGCCGCCTTCGGCGACCCGGAGAAATACATTTCTCTATTCATGCAACAAACTCCAGATGAACAGTGGCGCCCAACGATCCGAGAAAACGTAGTAGAAATCAGAGAGGCACTTAATGAATCCCCAGAAGCCGCCTTTGATATTGCAGCAAGTCTTCAGTGGGTAACAGAGTTTATAATTTATAGTGTTTTAGATGATGTGTTCTCAGACCCTAAGGCAACATCAAAGAACCTCTGTTTGTCCGGCGGCGTTAGCTTAAATTCTGTCATGACCCACAAACTCTATGAGAGGTATGAAGGAAGAATTGAAAACATTTATTGTGCCCCAGTTCCGTATGATTCTGGTCTAGCTATTGGCAATGCCCAATATTATTGGCATCAGATATTGGACAACCCGCGAATTAAATGGGAAGATAATTTTACTCCCTATCTTGGCGAGGTATATTCTGAGGAAGATGTGCGATTGGCTCTAGAACCAGAAGAAGATCTATTGAAAGTAGAAAAGGCAACGGACACGAAGGTTTTAAATCTCTTAGATAAGCAAAAAATTGTTGCAGTTTTCGGAGGGCCCTCAGAGTCGGGTCGCCGAGCATTGGGTAATCGAAGCATTTTAGTTGACCCACGATCGCCAACAATGAAAGACCACATCAACGAAAAAGTAAAGCACCGACAGTGGTGGCGACCATTTGCGCCCTCTATTCTCCGAGAAGAGGTTGCAAATTGGTTTGAAAAGGACTATGACAGCCCCTATATGTCTTTTGTGAACTATTTCAAGGAAGAAGTCCGTGAGCAGGTTCCGGCCGTTTTACATGCCGATGGATCCGCTAGGCTTCAAACTGTAACGAAGAAGGATAATCCTTGGTATTATGGCTTCTTAAAGAAGTGGCAGAAAAAGACTGACGTCCCCATCTTGCTGAATACAAGCTTTAATGACAGAGAGCCGATAGTGGAAAGCCCTACGGATGCCATTAACTGTTTTATGACAACAAAAATAGATTATTTATATTTCTACGAATACGGAATTTTAGTATCACATAAAAAGGGGGTGTGATGACGATTGACTCTGAAAGGGTGACCCTCGACATTGTTGACTTGATGTGGAACGAAAGGAATCGTCTTTTGATGCAAATAATAGAGAGCACCCTGCTCGACAGCAAGTTTCCGCACTGGGGGGGCGAAATGCTACAAAATATTAAAAACCTCTACCAGCAGACCGCAAATCAGGGCTTTCCTTTGATAGTAACGCCGCAGTGTTTATGCGGCCGCCATCCCTTAAGCACGGAGCCATACACTGAGTTTGCCGATGCGACCATGAATACCCGAAGCGCTGCAGGATATTGTTTGGCTGCTATTCCTCGCAGCGGCTCCACCTTGGTACACCGAATACTAAATCGTCTTCTAACAAAACCAGTTACGAAGACGCACCGCTTGTTTAAGGATATGTGTCCTATGATTAATTTTCAAGGAACTATATTTTTTTCTGTTCGACATCCATACGATACAGTTTATTCTCAAATGAAATATAAGTATGGTGGGGAAAAAGTACCCGAAGAAGAAATTGATATCATGTTTGAGGATATACCTCTTCTTTTTTCTTACATACAGATTCTTAAAAACCCGATATTATGTTCCAAACTTCTAATAACGCCAGCCAATTCTATCTATTTTCTACGCTATGAAGATTACTGGAACAGCGCCGGGCACAATGTGCAGGACCTCGTTGACCAACTCTATAAATACCTCAGAAATAGTCATTTCGGTAATATACCACAAATCCCTGAATTATCTTCTGAGGAGTTGTGCAAAATTACTCATGAAACGAGTGCTGGGCCGGCGTCGACTGATCTCGCCGACGGGGAAACGGGACCTCACATAGGGCTAACGAAAGGAAGCCCCGGAGAAGGATCCAAATTTTTAGTGCAAGAGACTAAAGACTATATAGCCGAAAAATACGGATTTTATTTTAAAGGGTTGTGGGAGTACTCGTTATGAAAACCATGTCAGTTATTGGAATCGGCCGCCTAGGTCTTTGTTTTGGCCTCACCCTTGAGGGTGGAGAATATGATGTGGTTGGCTGCGACATAAATCAGGATTATGTTGATTCTATCAATGCTAAAACTTTTGTCTCGCACGAAATAGGTGTTAATGAGAAACTCGCGGCCTCTAAAAACTTTAAAGCCACCACTGATTTAAAGGAGTGTATAGCCCATAGTCGGCTTCACTTTGTTACGGTTGCGTCTTATTCTGAACCAGATGGGCGCTATGATGTATCGCAGGTCGATGATGTGGTCGACGAATTGGTGATGCTGGGCGTTCAAGAGCAAGAGAAGCATCTGGTCATCTGTACCAATGTGAATCCAGGATATTCAGATACAGTCCACGAAAGACTAAAAAATCTCAATTGGCAGGTATCATTTAATCCAGAAACTATTGCTCAAGGATCGATCCTTAAAGACCAAGAGGCGCCTGACTGTGTGTACGTGGGAAGCGATACGGCAGAACTGGCAGCTGAGATTATAAATACATATCACCGCATGTGTTCTAATTCACCGTCAATCCACACCATGGACCGGCTAAGTGCTGAATTAACCAAGGTCTCACTTAATTGTTATCTAACATGTAAGATATCCTTTGCAAATATGGTCGGCGACTTAGCTGCCAAGATAGGGGCTGATGCTGATAAGGTGTTGGCGGCCGTCGGCTCCGACAGCCGAATTAACAATAAGTTTTTTAGATATGGCTTCGGATGGGGAGGACCATGTTTCCCCAGAGACACCAGAGCGTTCATCAGACTCGCTCAAAACAATCGGATGCCCCACGACATGTGTTCGGCCTCAAACACCGCCAACGACGCGCACCTGCGCTCTCAGGTAGAGGACTTCGTCGCCTCTGGAGCAACCGAATACCACACAGACTCAGTTACCTATAAAAAGGGGACAGTAATACTTGAAGAATCGCAGCAACTAGAGTTCGCAGTTCAGCTTGCAAAGAATGGGATCGCAGTTACTATTAAGGAGTCCCCCGAGGTGGTGGCTCAACTAGAAGAATTATATGGAGACTTGTTTATTTATGAGTAACAAGGGAACAGTAGGAATATCTTTTACGATAGGGTTTGGAAACAACCTGTTTCAGTATACGTATGCTCGCCTGCTAGCTGAGAAAAATGGGCTAGCCCTTTCTCACCGCGCCATACCAGAGTTGGGAGTGGAAGCGTCACCAGTTGACTTCAACAAAGCTCTCCCGACAATTGTGATCAATGACGAGAACTATAAGAAAGCCTTCTTTATGGAAGACCTGTCTGATTGTAATGTTCTAATAAACGGCTACTTCGAAGACTACAAAATTTTGGAGAATCATCTTCCAGAGGTAAGAAATTGGTTTGACACAGTGCCGGTGACAAACACTAAAGATCTAATTTTACATTTACGCCTTCAGAACCGTCTGATTCAGGTCAGTCATAACAAAAATCACATCAGCGCAGACTCCTTCAAGGAAGTTATCAGCCAGTTTGATTACGACCGCCTTCATATTGTGACGGATGCCGAAAAATGGACTCCCTATAATATCTCAGACATTGAAAAGATTCGCCATGAGATCTCGATCGGCCCAAATCCGCCTAGTAATTCTCCGTGGGTTGACGCTAAACAGTCCCTAGAATATATGAATCACTTAATTGATGGTTTTGCTGAGCTGAATCCGATCGCTCATTGTAATGGAGCGCAAACTATAAAAGGCTCCGGAGGCCTACGTGGAAGTTTTATTGAAGATTTTAACTTGACAAGAAGCTTCAATCAGGTTATAATATTCAACAGTACCTTTTCTTGGTGGGCTGCGA
>Ga0209434_1000594_pt1 | contig 17188 bp, 17 predicted proteins | sample ETNvirnome_2_300_FD_184068 | JGI IMG/M metagenome (GOLD analysis project Ga0209434, IMG submission 184068) | Marine viral communities from the Pacific Ocean - ETNP_2_300 (SPAdes) (version 2) | ecosystem: Environmental > Aquatic > Marine > Oceanic | place: Pacific Ocean | collected 2013-06-22
GCAGGGATTCTGGTAAAAAGAGACAAGATTGAGTCATCATGCTTCACAAAATGTCTTTCTACTTGTATCATACTCTAAATTACAAAGGGTATATCTTTAGAATTAAAAATTTTGTGTTTCATAGGTTTTCAGATGTTTTACTAACTTTTCATGAATTATTTGGATCAGTTTACAACCCCAAAAAGCTATTTCATTATGCCTATAACACCTTGCCTCTAGTATATTGAAGGAATTTCTGGATCATGGTTGAGTCATTATCGCTTCGAATAGAATCAAATTTATGTTTTATGCCGACGGGAGATTCTGGTTCTCCTCATCTTGGTCATTTATGGTATTTATTAAATCTTGGATATTTTTATGAGAAGATGAACGTTATTACCCGTGAGTCTCCTTACAAGTCTGATTTGTGGAAGAATCTTTCGAACAATTTATTTATTGTTATTGACAACAGATCTAACTTAGTTCCTAAATATATAGAAGAATATAAATATTTAGTAGATTGGTTATTTCCTGGTGAGTTTAAATTAATAAAAATTACAGATTTTGAGTCACAGATCTCAGGCTATTATTTTTCCTCATTTTTCACAGATACAGACATTCATTTAAACGAAGATTGTGTAAAGCTTTTATTTTTTGAGCTTGCGAACATTCGTTACCATTTGCGAGGTCATGATCTTGATCTTGTGTTTTTAGCTCAAAAAGAAAAAGCAGTAAACGATTTTTTAAAGATTAGGCTTCCTAGATATAAATATTTAGCATTATTAAAAGATGAGAATGGAGTGCCTATAAGTGCTACTGGAATTAAGGGTGCCACCAGCAATTATCGAGTAGATGATTTATTTCATGAGTCTCCATACAAGATCATACATGCGCTTTGCAGGGCATTAAAGGTTTCAAAAAAACCTTTAGAGATAGCAAATAATTGGATTCCTGATAAATCTTCTTATGAAGGATCATCTATGATTAAAAAGCACCAATGGATATGTTCTCTTCTTATTGAATTTTGGCATGAATTTATAGATCCCTACAAACTTCCAGAGCCACTGAGATTTGATTGGGATGGAAGGTTAAATATTCCAGAAGGTTGGAGAAAGTTTATAGACTAAGAGTTATACAGAAATGATTTACGGTTTTTACATATTAGTGGATACGTCTGAGGATAATTATGAAGAGGTATTATATCTCAAGCAAAGGGTTGAGTATACGGGATATGAAAATTTAGGTGGGATATTAATATTAATTAGGAGACACAATTTATCGAGTCATCTTATAAAATTATGTGAAGAGTTAAAAGATCATGGACTGGATATAATAATTGGGTTTCATGTTTATAATCCAAAAGAAAGAAAACACGCAAAACATATGTGTTTTGCGAGAGAAGTAAGTAAAATAACAAAGAAAATAGCATTAGCATCTCACGGGATCTTAGAATGGATAGGACGAAAGGATCAAGCAGCAACTTTCAAGAGAATGGCGGATGACAATGGTTTTGAATGGGTGTGCACGGCAACCCATAAGACATTATGCATAGATTACAGTGGTGGTTGGGGATTAAGAGATTATTTATCTGAGAATAATATATTTTGCATATGTTTATGTGGATATGTATTAGCTGGGTATTTGTATGATGATTTAACAGTGCCTCACTTATGGGACACGTCGTTACGATACAGAAATTTACACGAGGAATTTGGTTTAGAGATTAGAAGATTTTCAGAATATTTAGAACCAATGAATATATTCAGTGGAGCTGGAGGTCCTCCTGGTTTATATGCTGGAACTCAAGAATACTGCAAGAGATTAAACTTCAAGGGGATGTGTACGAGTTTGCCATTTGACATACATGAGACGAGAGGGATGCAAGTAAATGGTGCGCCATTATTTTATCCTCAATCATGTGGTCCCACGTTGCAAGAGAAGGCTTACGGGCAAGACAAGTATGACATTTCAAAATTTCCCAGTGGAGTAACACCAAAGGGTCAAATTATTACATTTGCATTTGATCATGGTTATTTTCAGCCAAATCATCCATGCGTATTAAATGGATCAGTAGGTTTTGCTATAAATCCATTTTTAAATCGAGTCATAAGAGAACATTATAGGGCTGGGTATAAAACAGTTGTGGTAACAACGAGAGAACAGCAAAATTTAGAAGCTATATATATCGAGATGAAACACGAGGGTGTGCCAGTACAACACATATTTTATACGAGCGGAGCTCTAAAAGGTCCATTACTAAAAAAGATTAATAGCATATTACATTATGATGGAGACGACAAACAGATTGAATCAGCGAGATCGCATGGGGTTAAGGCAATTAAAGTTTGAATAACATTTATTCTCCAGCAAACAATCAATTTTATCTTCTTGCTTCTTTTGACACAACAACAGCAGAAGAATACATCAAGAAAGAATTTAGCATTGATTGAAGGGTTTTAATCTAATAAAAACGAATAAAAAGCATGAAGAGAAAACGACATTTCGGGTTTACGTTAGTTGAATTATTAGTTGTGGTGTCGGTTATTGCTTTATTACTTGGTATTTTGATTCCAAGTTTATCGATGGCACGAGAAAGCGGGAGTATGGCTGTTTGCGGCACACAGATGAATCAAATATTTCAAGCTTCATTTCAACACGCAAATGAGAATGACGACAGAATCCCTTATTTTGCATGGAAAGATGGGCGAGATCCACTTATAGAGTGGTGGCCGACAGAAGTTGCGCAGGCAATGAATCAGTTTGAAGAAGAGATATATACTTGTCCTACTGACAAGAATCCTCATCAGAATGTTTCAGTTTTCATTAGTGGAGCAACAATTTCATTAGTTGCCCCTCCAACTGTAACTACTGGAAGAGGCAAGAATAAAACAACAAGAAGTGCTAGGAGTGTAAGGCTAGAGATGACATATAGGGGGTCATGTGATTTAGTTGAATATACGAGAGGGAATTCTGGCGTTTTAAGGGCTAGGAAGATCACTTCGTGGCAGAAGCCAACGGAGGCATTAATGTTAATTGAGGGACGGTCGAAGATAGGAGACCCTGATCGAGAATGTTTTAGATTTGCGGGTGATTTAGGGATTTTAGCATCTGGCGCAAAGCATCCGTATCAGGAGGATTGGGAGCGTCATTTAGGGCAGGCGAATTATTTATTTATTGACGGACATGTTGAGACATTAATGCCTGTTGATGCTGGCAATTTAGCTAACAATCAAGAGCATTATTTGCCTTAGCAAATAATTTCGAGAAATTCTACAAAATCTTTACATCGTCAGGTGTTTTGGTTCCAGATTGGAGACATTAATTTGAGGGACAGCGTAAACCCCATCTTGCCGGAGCGTTTTAATGTTAATCATAATATGTTTCTAAACGATTTCAAAAAACTCTACAAAATCTTTTTGTTCTTCATTCAGTTCTTCGTAATTTTCTCGTTTTAATTTTAGTTTTATGCTTTTTCCTCCATATTCTGGTTTTAGGACAAAATTAAAGAAGAAAATATTACGATCTTGTGATATCGGTTTATTTCCTTTATGGATGCCCACTGTATTGGCGAAGACGACATCACCTTTTTTTGCAGTGGCATAAACAGCTGCGTCTTTGCCATAATATTCTGCTACTTCTTCATCTGTTCTGCTCCATTTTGTTCCTCGTGATGATGGAACGGGATCATTTTGACTTTTCGGGATAAAGACAAATGGTCCTCCATCCATATCAATATCATTTAAAAACATAACTCCCTTAAGTAGGTCTTGACAATTATCGTCTATATGAAAATAATTAGTATCAAATCTTGGTAGATTGTTGACAAAATGCCTTCTAACTTTTGTAAAGCCTAATTTACTCTTTTTCCCGAAATATTCGGAGGCAATTTCAAGAAATGGATAATTTTTAAGTACTTTACAGGTACTTGGAAGATTAATAAATGGCTCTAAAACACTTCTGGCATTTGTAAGGTTTCTATAGTGCGAGACTCCTTTTGAGAAGTGGCTTTCATTTAGATAAAAATCAGGATATTCTTTTTCAATGTTAGCTCTTTCTTCTCCATATGTTGTTAGGTGTTCAGGTTTTAGGGCCGCGACATGGACTGCTGCTCCTAGCTTTTTAGAATCATTTTCATTGAATACAGCATCTACTTCTGATTTTATCTCGTCAATTAATTTTGGGTCAACCATTTGAGGGACAGCACAGATTCCTTCTTCTCGAAGCTTTTTAATGTCGATATTCATAATATACACTCCAAAAAAGTAATAAAGATCAACTTGCCTTTATATATCGAACATTACAGGAGAAAATATTAAATGTCAGACACAGCAGAGTACGCGTTACCTCAGCATGTTAATGGGGTGGGTGTAGAAATAGAGATTCTTGATAGAATTGCACCTATTATTTTAGAGACGGTAGAAGGTTGTGTTGTAGACATAGGGATAGGTCACACGACACAAATTATTGCGCCACACGCAAAGAGGTTTAACAGGAAGCAATACAGCGTTGATTCAAACGAGGGGAAGTGTGAATTTGCAAAGCGTCCAGAGATTACACATGATAATCATATTGTATGTCACATGAAATCATATGCATTTATGGAAGAATTTAATGACACGCCATCTTTAGTATTATTAGATGGCGATCATCGTGCAAAAGTTGTATTGCAAGAAGCAAAGTTTTTTATTGAGAGAATGGCACCAAATGGGGTTATGTTTTTGCATGACACATGTCCTATGGAGTATGCTTACGTAAGGAAGATGGAGACAAGGAATAAAGAGATGGACACATATAAGGCTCGTCATGAATTAGAGAAGATGGAGGGGATTGATGTATTTACGTGGAGATATGGTGTAGGATTTACAATGGTTTTAAAAAAGGATCGTCGAATGCCACATTTTAGGTGGTGACATTACTCTCCAGAAGAATGTGAGCAGACCTATAAAACACGGACGGGCATTTTAACGTATTAGGGTGTCCATTATCATTCGTTTTGGAGGTCTATTGATGTTGACAATAACAGCGGCACGTGAGCTGGAAGCAGCGGGAAAAAAGCCAAGAATCAAGATTAATCAAAGAAAAGCAGCTGGGCAGGAGGGAGGGGTGCATCAAGCAACGGGTGTATTCTGGGGGACAAAAGGCAATAAGATTCTATATAAGCCAGCAAGGCATGGAGGAAAAATAGAGAAATGTACGGGAAAAGACATATCATTGTGGGTGTCTGAAAATGCAGAAGATGAGGAAGTTATGGATATTAATAACCGACAGGCAGAACGTTTACAAGAAGAAAAAAGGTTTATCATTATTGACACTGGCTATGGAACTGTTTACGCAGGTCCAGGCAACCAACATCCATTTAGCAATTTGTTTAATGATGCCAATGTTTATACGACGAAAGACAAAGGCTCAAGGTCTGCTCTAACCAACGCAAAGGCAGCGAGGGGGCACCTTAAAAACAGTGTTGAGAGAGATCCGGATAAATACCGAGTATCTTCAACTGACAATCTAGAGGTCATTAAGTACGAGGAAGCAGAAGATCGGTTAAAAGAAATTCAGGAAAAACTTGCTGCGGAAGTTAAAGAAGAAGATCTCATTGAAGAAGATCTCATTGCCATTGAAGAAGATGTCATTGAAGGAGAGATTCAAGCAGCGGAGACATCTGATGTGCAGCGCGAAGACAATCTTGCTTGGGTTCAAAAGATGTTTCACGCTGACGCAGTTGGTGAGGCTGAAGAATCGGCAACATCAAATGGTTGTCCTGAAGCGTTAGCTGCTCTTGGACAAGCGATAACTATCTATGGAGAGGCTATGGCTCTGGCTCTTAATGCTAGAGAGGATGTCGAGACCGCACAGCAGAATTTTGCCATTGCTATGGGAGAGATGATGGCAAAGTCTGGAAAGATGTTTACTTTAGAGAAACCGGGTTGAAATAAGTATTATTTACGATTTGCATATATTGCATTATTTTTTGTATCCACAGTTGTCCCATTCTGCTAGTGGATGGATATTTTCGTGATCTTCTTAGATGAGAGGCAAAAAGTTTATCATCTAAGTAGAATTCATGCATGACATTTGCGCCTGATTTTGCTTTTTTAGCCATCCACTTTTGCATTTTTTGAGAGCCAAGGTTTAATAGAATAGACTTTCTTTTTTGTTTTTTAGCAAAAGGGACAATTTTCTTTAATGCGTGTCCATTATATCCGTGTCGCAAATATGCATAGGGCATTCGCCAAGCAGTTTCTAAGAGGAACTTATCTCCTTTTTTATGTCCGAAAATATTTGCTAGTTTTTCATTTTTAAGTATTCTTGTGCAGACTGACGGGTCTCGTCTTGTGCCTTGATATAGATTTATATTAAGAGAATCAAAGATTTTTCGATTAAAAAGACAGAAGACAACACAGGGGAAATTTTGATAGCATTCTTTTTCATATTGTTTGCCCCATTCAAAACCCACGATAGGTGTTTTATCTGAGAGTTTTTTGAAGAGCAGGTCGTCCCAGTTTCTCAAAAGCAAACTATTATCGACATCACTAATAATGACATATGGCGCTGTAGCTTTTTCTAATCCTTTTTCCAAACAATATGCATGTTTATACCCAGATGACGCAGAATATTGGACATTAGCTACTTCATTAAATATTTTAGGAACTTTACATTTTCCTAAAGTGACACAAAGCCAATTGACAGCGTGTTTATTGCTTTTTAACAGTTCTCCTGTTCCTGCTAATACTTTAGCATAGCCTTCTGTTCTGTGATCGAAGACGGTAATAACATCGATTGTGCTCATATTTGTTTTAGCCAGCTAGAATCTCTAAATATTTTATCTGGTTTTCCAAACATTTCATTAACAGCTTGTTTAACGCCAACCCATGGTTTTTGGTAGTCATGTCCTCCAATAAATCTTTTTGGTTTTATTTTCGGAAGCCAAGTTTTAATATCAGTTAACACATTTTCATATTGGTGACAAGCATCTATATAAACAAAATCTAGGGATTCGTCTTCAATTAATGGTGCTGCCTCTACACTTGTTTTTCTTATTTTTGTGACATTTGAAAAGCTTTGCATATGGTAATCGAAAATTTTTTCAACTTCGCTCATAGGAAAGACATATGAAGACTTATCACTCGGGTCATATTCATTCACCCACGGATCGACAGCATATACTTTTTCGAAACGCTTGGCGAATAGAACGGTGCTTAATCCAGCATAGCATCCTATCTCTACCATCTCTAGTCGAGGTTTACTTATTTCCAGGACTAATCTACTAAGTCTCTTTTTTCTGTTTGCGACAGCGTAATTACTTTTTAATGAATTGAGTTTTGACATGTTATTTTATCGATCCAATCTTATATAATATTGTTTCCATATTTCTGTTTAAAGTAGAGCTTTACATTTTTCATCCAAATTTGCGCGAACTTATTGTTCATTAGATATTTTCTAGATCTTCTTAGATGAGTGGCGAACAGTTCTTCGTCAAGATAGAATTCGTGCATAATATGATTTCCAACTTTTTTAGCGACCCATCTTTTTCTGCTGCGATAAGGATGGTCGCTTTTACTGATATCTGGTTCATCCCAGGGAATTTGAGATTTTTTCTCAAAGGGGCAAACTTTCTTTAGGCAGTATCCTTCGTATCCATTTCTGAAATATCGAATCGGCATTTGCCAACCCGTCTCCAAAATAAAGTTTCTTCCAACTGGACGCCCTGCAATTTGTGCTAACCTTTCATTCTTTATATTTCTTGTGTGGAGATGAGGATTGTTAATAGTTCCTTGGTGCAAGTCAACACTTAATTTTTTTGCAACATCAGTTTTGAGCATTGAAAAAGTAATACAGGGGAAGTTCTGGTAGCATTCTTTTTCAAACTCGCCTCCCCATTCAAATCCCACAATGACGACTTTATCATTAAATTTCTGTAATAGTTTATCGTCCCAAGATGGAGTTAGCAACATTATGTCTACGTCTGTCCACATTGAGAATTCAGCATCTGAGGCATGAAGCCCTGCCATTAATCCTTCTGAGTGGACAACACCCGATTCATATTCATGAACTTCCAGATCATGAGCTTTAATAAACCCTTTGGGAACTTTCCTGCATTTTGCTGTTGTAACGGCGAGCCATGTGATTTCATGTTTTCCACTTTTGAAATGTTCTCCGGTTTTATAGAGAAGATTTGCATATTCATCTGCACCTTTTCCCAAAACTGTAACAATATTAATAGACGCCATAATATATTTATTCGACAAATTTTGATTCTCCAGCACTTTTTCACAGGGAGTATTAAAGCATGTTAAACATAACAGAAATTGACTCATGGTTTTATAAGCTTGTTTATGCGAAAAATAATTCACACGATGATGGCGAAGCAGATCGAATTCAAGCACACATTGCTCTTGCAATTGCTGTTGAGATTATAGCAAGAAACCCGAAAAGCACGATTACCGGTGCTTTCCACACGGCAGAAGCAATGATAAATCACACTCTTGAAAAACAAACAACGACTGCCATTAAGAAAGCCTTCGACAAAGCAATTCGATCTGCTTCGCCATCATTGGGTAAAGAGTCATAGAGAACACGTGCACTAGTTTAGAGTTCTTTCAACCTTTAAGGAGACCTAACACATGATGACTGACACGCAAACAATTCACAGTTTGGCAGATGCACAAGAAGCTGCCGAAAATTTGGGATATAAAACCCAAATTGTCAATACCGAACTGATTGTTCAAATGGGCAGTCAAGAGAATCCTTTTATGATTGCCATTAATTTTTCTGAAGATGGTATAGGAACAATGGGATAAAAGTATCTGGATATCCTAAATCGGCACTGGGGATAATTGATTTATTATCAATATTACCATTTTGGCTAGGGTTTTTTGTTCCTGTGTCGTGGCTGCACATGGTTAGGACTTTAAGGATTGTTCGGCTATTAAAATATTTTCGTTATAGTCGTTCATTGCAATTAATTGCTTTAGGCTTTTATCGTGCTATGCCGCAGTTAAAAGCATTAGGTTTTTCAATGTTAATTATTGGGTTATTCTGCACTGTAGCGATTTATGAGGCAGAGAGACATGCTCAGCCTGATCAATTTGGAAGTTTACTTGATGCCACATGGTTTACAATTGTTAGTGTTTTTACTGTTGGATATGGAGATCTTTGTCCAAAAACTATTTTAGGTAGAATTGTAGCAGTATTTACATTTATAGTTGCTTTGTCAATTTGTGCTGGTATAGTAGGTGTGCTTGGCAATTCTTTTGGTAAGGTTTTAGAAGAGGAGGTTGATCCCGATGTAGATCCAATCGAACTTTTCGTGACAACAAGAGAGCATCAGTTGAAAGTTAAACGTATCACCAAGGATCTGGGCTAGGAAGGTATTTGTACCGTGTTTAATACTGTTACGTTACAGGTCTGTTATGTCCCACAGCAGAATCATTTTGAGTTGCATACGCAATCTGGCGACCAAGAAACTAATGACACCATCCCATTTATGGAGTTTGCCAGAGGTGTTGAAATCTCACAAAATAATTTTGTGAGTATCAAGCTTGGCGATGTTACTATTAACAATCCAAGTCCGACATTAAAAATATATCTTAGTCACGCCTTAGACACTGCTAGGCGATTTAGGCGCGAGAACTTAGAATCTAGAAATTAATGACGTTTTGATCTTTTCTGTTCAATACCACAGCGTGTAGGCGCAGGCGAGTGGTGGCGCCTGTAGCGTGGTGCATGAGATCCTTCTAAAATTATAATTGCAGACCCTCGATCTATTTGCATTAGAATGATGTCGAGGCTGCCTGTGTTGCCTAGGATGATGGGATGCCTGGGCTGGTGCTGTCCGCGTTGCCTGTGGCGTGGTGAATGTCTACGGGGATGGTGTCCCCTATAATAGCGTTCTGGATGAACGCGAAAATGTTCGTCGATTTCACCTCTGAAATGTTTTTCGAAGCCTTTATCTTGATGCTTCTTTAGAGATTTGTCTTTATTTTGATGTCTTTTTGGAGATTCATCTTGATATCCTGATAGAGTTGTGGCACCAATTCCTAAAAAGACCATTGAACAGACAGTCACAAGAATTGCATATCGCATAGATAGTCTCCTTTTAATATGATATTCTATATCCTATACGACGAATCCTTGTTAAAGGTTTTTTTGTATAATTAGTCAATAATAATAGTAATATGCCTAAAGGAACACTATACACTATAAGTGGAGCAGCGGTATTAGCTCTTTCTACTTTTGTGGGGAGGTGGGTTTGGAATACAAATGCGGACGTTGTGACTTTAAGAACAGAGATTGTGACTTTAAAAGCTGCTCTTGCGGAGAAAAGAATTATAGATTTAAATGAGCGTGTTTTAATATTGGAGAACGAATCTGAGAATCAATGGGCTTTATTAAGAGACTTAAACGATGGAGTAGAAGATAGAGAAGTAGAAGTTAAATTACTAAACAGGATAAATACTTCATTGGTTTTGCCTTTTATTTCTGGAAAATTATCTGAACATTTTGAACCTAGCAATCCTTCTGCTGCTGTTTTATATCCCGATGTGCTCGCAGAAGAGTCTACGACTCAGCCGATGGTGCCCAATCGTTCAGTAGCTCCTCATACCGCTGTAGCTCCCAACGCTGCTGTAATTGAATTAAAAGAAACCATAGATGACGCAAAAGCAGTGACTGAGCGTCGTAAACGCAGGAAGACTGCTGAAGAATTTAGGAATGATTATACGCAACAACGCATATTAAAAAGCGAGGCTGGTAAATGAATTGGTATGCTCATTCAATTATTTTAAGTGGACATGGTTCATCATATAGTATTATACCGGCTGTAAAGATTGGTAACTGGTATAATAAGAAGATTGTGCTTGCGTGGGGTGAACCCTTGATAGGTGAAGTTAGGACAGGCACTGACGAGCAGCCATGGTTTATCATTTCTGGTGATTCTCGCAAAGCTTATCAGCAGTTAAAACAACTTGGATTTTTCGGTAAGAAAACTGGGGATTACGCATATGAGTGGGGGATGCCTGTTGCGAATATCACAGGCAATCCTCAGATTTTAAGTGATCTCCAGACAATGGGTGTTGGTAATTTAGATTTAGTGGGTGCTCAGCCTTCTGCTCAACCTGCTCAGCCGCAGGTGGAGGCTCCTCCTCCTCCTCCTCCTCCTCCTCCTCCTAACATTACAGCCTGGATTCTTGGAAAGACAACAGGATTCGAGGGTGATCCTGTTGGCAAGCCTGCTGTCGTTGGCAAATCTCCTGATGGAAACTGGATTGTCATGAATCGTAGTGGAGATCAATTCCCTCTTTCTAATGAACAAATTGGTGGTGCTATAAAATCTATAAAAGATGATAACGGGCAAAGCATTCAATCAGCAGATCCTGCTGAATTATTTAAGATATTTGATGAGATGCAGCAGAAGACACAAACGCCAGAAAAGAGTTTATCTAAAGAAAGACCATCCCCAGAAGAAGTTCGTTTGCCTGATAAATTTATGAGTGTCTACAATAGGGCGATTGAGCAGAAGTTTTTGGAGGGAGTTAATCCAGATGGAACCCCAGAAGATATTATGATCAACGCCTTAGCGGGAACGGGAAAAACGACAATGCTAAAACATTTGTCATCTTTCATTAAAGAAGGAGAGAGATGGCTGTATCTCGTTTTCAATAAAAAGAATCAATTAGAAGCAAGTACAGAATTTCCAGAAGGAGTTGATGTCGCAACAACTCATGCCTTTTTAGGATCGGTATTAAAAAATTCGGGGGAAGAAGTAGGAGGTGGAACTAAGCTGCCGGGGATGGATGAGAAAGGCACTAAACTATCTAGAACTTTAGACCAATTAGTTCCAAGAGATTCAGGAAGGGGCAGAAATAGAAGATATAATTCAGTATACAGACAGTTTAGATGGAATGCCACCTCTCGTATTAAAAGAATTGCAGAGCTTGCAAAAGCTTTTGCTATCAATCCGAGTGATCCTGATATCTCTCAAAAATTACTCGGTATTGTAAAAAAATATGCTATTGACATGGATTTATCCAATGAACGACAGTCTCAGGACAGAGATTATACGCCAGACATGCTAGAGCATGCTAAAGAGCTATTGTCTTATTCTTTGCCCGGGGCCTTACCGGATCAATTTGACAGAAAAGACGCAAGAGTAAGAGACCAAGATGATACGTTGTGGTATGCCGCTGTTCATGCAGATGAAATAAATTGGAGTGGGCTGGGATACAATGTGGTTTTAATGGACGAAGCACAAGATTTTAACATGTGCCAATTGGTTGTTGCACAAAAACTAAAAGAAGCGGGAGTAAGAGTGATAGGCGTAGGAGATCCCCACCAATGTGTAATTGAAGGCACACTCATTACAGGGGCAGATGGCAAGAATGTTCCGGTAGAAGAATTAGCCTGCGGTATGAGTGTCTTGGCAGCAAAGGGCAAGGGGAGGACGGGCTGTTATAAGATAAAAGACATTTTTAAGAGAAAAATTAATGATGAGCCCGTTGTCGAGATTACAACTGAATCTGGTAAGATATTGACTACAACTCCGGAACATACTCATTTTGCTGATTTTGACTGTAACTATACTACCTGTGGGCGCAAACAGGCAAAAACTTGGTTTGTTTATCTGATGTATAAGGCTCCGCTTGGGTATAGAATGGGAATAACGCAAAACTATAAATTACGTCGTTCAGGTGAAACAGCAGATGCCATGTGGATCATAAAAACATGCGATACTGAAGAAGAGGCAAGATATTACGAGCAATTTTATGCCACTACCTATAGATTGCCCACGTGGCTTTTTAAAACTGAAGGCAGAAAAGTTGGATATAATGCTGATTTAGTAAAAAGATTATTCAATAACATCAACACGGGGCAAAATGCCATTCTGATGGCAGATGATTTAGGATTTTCTCTTGCCCATCCTCATTATAGGCCAAAATGTCAGACAACGCGAAAACGAAGAAATTTCACTATCATATTATGTGGAGACCCTCGATTTCAACCTCTTCATTCCTATGCTATATCTGGTTCAGATATGCAAGATTCTCAAAAAATACAACATCTTGGTTTAAAAACTCGTCCTGCCAGAGGACGTAAGGGGTGGAGATCTGAGAGCGCTCATGCTAACTTAGGAGAAGTATATCAAATATTAGACAGAGTTAAGACCTCAATAGATCTGAATGTAATAGAAAAAGCTAGATTTATTAAAAATAAATCATTGCCATTCTGTCAAGCAAGAAACATTCTACCTGGCATGGAAATTTTTACGCATTCAGGCAAAGACATTATTATTGATAAAGTAAAATCTATCCGTCGTTTCAAATATACGGGGTATGTGTATGACTTAAATATTGATAGAGTTCATAACTTTATTGCAGGCAATATCGTCACGCACAACTCAATTTACGGCTGGAGAGGAGCAGATGCAGAAGCTTTCCAAAAACTTGAAGACATAGCTACCGAAGGTCGCAGCCCATCAATGCCACTGCCTATTAACTTTAGAAGTTTACCGCCAATTATAGATTTTGTCAACCAGAACACACATGTCAATGATTTAGAACCTGCTCCTCAAGAATTTTGGGATGCTAAAGGCATTGATCCAAATTCTGCACAGATTAGCGTTGATATTCAAGATGAAGATTTCATGAGACAGATACAGAAAGAATATGCAGGCGAGCGACATTTAGAGCAAGAAACAGCTATTGTATCCAGAACAAACGCTCCCTTAGTTGAGACTGCTTTATCAATGTTAAAAAATAACATTGATTTTCAAATTTTAGGCAGAGATTTATCTAAAGAGTTAATTGATCACATTAACAAGGTTACTTGGTATAAGCCCATGATGAAAAGCTTACCTGAGCTAGATAGAGACCTGGCTAAGTTTATAGATGATTTACAATTCGAGTGGTCTGGAAAAGTAAGCAAACAAGAAGAACTAAAAGAAATAGAACAGACAACAGAAGCTTTACAGGGCGTACTGCGTCATGTTATGGATCCAGAATTTATTAGAAAAGAAAAGAGAAAAGTTACTACTGCTAGTGATTTTATAGCATATATCGAAGAAAAATTAAGTGGGCAAGATCCAGATAATGCCCGAGATTATGCCAAGTTAAAAGAACGCCAACGTCGAGACCCAACGGCATTTGTTACTTTAACAACTGCTCATAAATCGAAAGGGATGGAATATGAGAGGCTGTTTATCATGTCTCCAGGATCATTTGATCCATCTAGAGAGCAAATCAAAACAGAATCAGAAGCACAACAAGAACGAAATCTTTGGTACGTATCACTTACTCGTGCCAAATCTAACTTAATTATTGGATCTGATAAGGAACCAGGTAATTAGCGGCATGTATTACTTCCCGAGGGGCGATAATCTATGAATTGGTATTCTTTTCTTAAATTTGCCGACTATGCTCAATGGGCTGAACAAGTTGAAGGACTGTCTCAACAAAATCCATATCCTTTCTCGTCTTGGTTTGACCAAAATGGACGAACATATGTTCCATTTGTTTCTGAAACAGCACAAAATTTTGACGAAGATGTCAAGGACATACTAGATGACACAGGATGCCAAATAACAGACTATCGAGGTGGTTATTGCCAAAAGGGCAAAAATACTTTCAGAATTGGTAAAGTATTAGGACAGGAGAAACGCCGAGTATTAAAAGAGCTGCAACAAAAATATCAAGCAGGAGAGATATACAATTTAGAACGTGAAATACAAGAAACTACTAAATATTATGACGATATTATCAATTCATTTGTAAATTCGCCACTTAGAATCCAAAAAGATGAAAACCAATTCATGATAGCAATTAGTCAAAATCCGCAAGATGTAGCAATGATGTCTACAGATAGAAATTGGGGAAGCTGTATGACACTTGGAGAAGGCAGCCATCACGAAGATGTTTTTTGTGAGGTAGCAAGCGGGGGACTGGTTGCTTATTTGATTCAAGCAAATGATTTAGATATTCAAAATCCTCTTGCCCGTGTACATATTCGTCGTTTTACGAATCGCCAACAACAATCAATAGCAATCCCTGAAGAGTCTGTGTATGGAAATGAAATAGCGGGTTTTCTGGATAGAGTAAAAGGGTGGTTAGCAGAAAGACAGGGAGACATTACTCCAGGAGCGTATCAGCGACAAGGAGGCTCACATTCAGATACGTTCCAAGATGAAATGCTTGTTGCCCCTACTAAACAAGAAGACGTTGTTAAGTGGTTTATGGGAGAAGACCCAGAAGCCCAATATACCACATGGGTGGTTGAAGATGATATGTATGGAGATTTAAAGGAATATTATGAAGATACTGGATATTCGCAAGATACACTAGAAAATTTAACTAAAGAATTTTCTACTAAAGAAGAAGCAGAAAGATATTTAGAGATTGCAGAGAGACTAGAAGCAACCGATTTTTATCGAGAAATGTTTGCTGAAATACGAGAAGAATGGAATGAATTTAATGAAGAAACGGGGGAATGGGTTGAACCGCGGCTATCTTTGCGAGAAAAAAAGACAGATAATCGTTACGACATGAAAAGGCAAGCAGCTAAGCAGATTATAAATGCTGAAAAAGGAACATATGAGCCAGAAATTCTTCAGCAAGTAAAAGAATATGTTTTTCAGCACGCTCCTCTACAATCGGTATCTTTTATCAAAAAATATCCTGAGCTATTGACAGAAAATGAAGTTCAAAGCTTAAGCGTTAAAAATAACTTGGAATATATCATGTCGTTGCCTCCAGAGCAGCAAACTCAATATAAATTGCAATGGCAAGATGTAATTATTAACAGTATTGATGGTTTGCTTGGGCAGAAAATAAGCAACAAAGACGAAAGAGGATACGATCTACATCCCGATACTGCACAATATCAAGCAAGGTCTTCTTTCAAGGATCAAGTATTAGACCCTATTCAAGTTTTATTTAAGAAACAAATCCCTGAGCCTATTATACAAAAACTGATTCAATATGCTAATTCATTAGAGCAGATGGGATATACTAGTTCTCAAAAGTTAGATAAGCCCGATCCTGTTGGTAGAAATCAATCTCCAGACCATGCCACTAATATAAGAGCGCAGATCGTACATGTCTTAAGCATGGCTGAGGCAGACACCCCTAGTGTACAACAATTCTATGAAAGTTTATTACCATTATGGGATGATGATTCAGTAACAAGCTTAAACAGTTATTCTGTTATTGGTGTAAATATACTAGGGCATTCGATTGCAAGGCTAGGTGAAAATGGCAGACAATTTATGCCATTTATTCGCAAAAAGCTAGAAGAAGCGCAAAGAAAAAGACAAGAGAGCGCAGAGAATCCTGCAACGTGGCAGCGCATAACCTCGTTGTGGGAAAGGCATATTGAAAAGCTGCTTTATATAATTGATGCATTAGAGAGTGGGACAGGAAGATCTGATAAATATAAATTTTCCAAGTCTACGAATGTTATCAAAACAAGTTCCAACTGGTATAAACGACAAAAACATGCTCAAGACAATACTAAAGAGATTCAAGCCCAACTTGCTAATCTATCTGCGTCTCTTGAGTCTCAATTCCCAGGTTTAGATTTGTTTGTCTCTTATTTTGCAGCTGCTAACTATATTCATCTAGCGAACATAGAATTGCCTCCCGAGATGCAAAGTCAAGGAATAGGCAGCATAGTTATGCAGAGAATACAAGAATTCGCACAGTCGGTGGGGAAGCCTATTGTTCTAAGCCCTCAACATAACCCTCGTAAGAAAAAAGCGCTTGATACATTTTATAGAAGATTGGACTTTGTTCCAAATAAGGGGAGAAATGCAGACCATCGATTATCTATGCCTTTTGCTCCGACAATGTATTGGAGACCTAAGATAGAATCTTAAAGAATGTTTTAAAAACATAAATCGTCTCTGGGTAGAGGATTTTGGCATTTTAGATGATAAAATAATGATACTATGAATTGGTATCGCAAAACTATCTTAGCACAAGGTGTTCAGTCTCTTGTTCAAGAGGGAACGGGAAGAGGTAAGGATAAGTTCTTTTTTGTTGTCTATGGTAATACATTTGATATTAAAGACGATCTAAGAAGGCTAGGATTCCGATATTTTCAGGGACGATGGAGCACATTTATAGAAAGAGCACAATCTGTTCGTGAGCAGCTAGAACAATTAGGCGTTAACACATCTCCTTTAGACCAAGCATTAACACCAGCAGCAGCAGCAGCAGCA
>Ga0209434_1000595_pt1 | contig 17173 bp, 25 predicted proteins | sample ETNvirnome_2_300_FD_184068 | JGI IMG/M metagenome (GOLD analysis project Ga0209434, IMG submission 184068) | Marine viral communities from the Pacific Ocean - ETNP_2_300 (SPAdes) (version 2) | ecosystem: Environmental > Aquatic > Marine > Oceanic | place: Pacific Ocean | collected 2013-06-22
CCGTGGGCGCCGGGCCCCTGGATAAGAGCGACGGCGCAACCCTCGTCTGGCCCGAACATGATTTCGGACGTGCCATCTTCGTGGCGAAGGAGGTACGCGTGGGGCCTATTCATCGTCGCCCCCTTCCACCGGCGAACCGTAGGGGCTGCAGTACTCTTCGGGCGCAGACGATTGCTCGACGTATTCGGCATCGGCGCCGCACACCCCGCCATTCTCGAAAGCGCGCTGGGCGTCTTCCGCGCTCACCGCTTGGATGAATACCTCGGAGCGAAACGTGATTCGATAGGTCTTAAGCATTGTGGATCCCTCCGATGTAGTCGACGCCGCGACGGAACGGCAGATCCGACGAGTCGTTAGCGTGGGTGAACGTCTGGACGTTCGCCGCGAACCAAGCGCGGCACGCGTCCGGGTTATCTCCAACCCCGATCGCCTTGAGCCATCGGGTAATGTCGCAATCCTCTTCCAGGTAGGCCATGCCGTCGCGGGCGTAGCTGTAGACACTGATCCGATCCAGGTGAGGCCGCACTAGCTCAATAGGGACAGCAAGCCAGCCATGGCCCGGATCGCTGTAGAACGTAAAGGAGCCGCTAAGCATGATCATTCTCCAAGGTGTCGAGGTAGGACCGGGCCGCAACCGCGGGATCCTTGTGTTCGTAGTGGGTAAAGACCGCGACCGTTGACACGTCCGCAACCTCGCCCGTCTCGTCGCATTCGAGGTATCGCACAACCTCGACCATCGTCGGATGGCTGCGCGTGTGAATCATTCCGAAGCTTTCGATCATTCCGTTCCTCCAATGTCGCCCCATTGCGACAAGGCAAGTAGGCCTGACCTCAGATGCAGCTGTCAAGTTAGCTAGACCGTCGGGCGCCCATTCCCCTTTAAGGTAGACAAAAGGGCGGCGCAGCTTGGGCGCAAGCTCGCACCGTTGCGGGGACCGTCAAGGCGGGTAGACCGAAGGGGGCGCGAACCCCGTTAGCCTCGCCCCCTTGTGGGGCACAATCGACAGTCAGGCATGTGTGAAATCGCCGCCGGGCCTTTGTTCATGCGGGTTAGCGGCTGATCCAGGGGTAGCTAACGGACGGTCGTTACCCTCGGAGGCTAGCGTCTATGCCCCGCAAAGCCGCATGGTTGCTAGGGATGCGGCGCTTTCGGTGGGTGACCCCCCCCGAGGGCGCATTCGACCTAGGATCATATTCAGATTGCCCAATCTCCAGAAAATTGGAGTTGTATCGCGTTGGCTTTGAGATCAACTGGGTGCGCGAACCCTACTTGTGGTTTTTGGTGTGGAGTCAAGGGTTGGTGTGGGCGTTGAAAAAAAACGGGTAGTTGGGAAGGTGGTGACGTGAGGCGTTGGATTGTACTAGTGTGTGGTCACGGCAACTCGAGAGGCTTTTGAAATGGCACTAACGACCACAGATGCTCGTAGTCCGCTGGGTACTTCGATTGTTTACCAGTCAGATGCGACGACGGCTGGCGACGACGGATTGTTTGGCTCTGGTGCGAGCACGCTTTATCAGGTGTCGATCGACAATTCGGCCAACAGTTCTGGTGCGCCTTGCTACGTGAAGTTGTACAACGGGACAGCTGCTTACGGGAACGATCCCGTGATGGTGTTGTTGTGCAACGGTGCGGCGAAGAAGACGTATACGTTTGTCGAGGGGATTGCGTTTTCGGGCGCTTTGGGTTTGCGTTGCGTGACGGCTCCTGCGACGAGCAGCGTTGCCGACCCTGCCAGCGACGTGAAGGTCTACTTGGTCGGCGGCTAGGGCTCGTCCTTGCCTTGTTTGTCGAGGGCTGCCTCGACGGCTTTGGCGACCTTTCTGTCGATGGTGATGGTTGCTGATGGCGCTGGGGGTGGGGGTGGTGGTGCTATGCCGACCTTGTCGAGCAGTCGGTCCACCTTGGTTCCGATCTGCGTGGTGAGTTGGTCGATGGTGCGGTCTTGCTTGTCGACCACCGAGTCGTAGCGGTCACGGAGCTCGCTAATAGTGGCGTCGGACCGTTCCTGCTGTTTGCGCTGACTGATGATCAGGTACAGGGCGAAGCTTGCGAGGGGCCCGGCCTCCTGCAGCACCTCTATTCCGAAGGCGTCCATGTCGGCACGGTAGCCGATTCAAGCCCTTTGGCTCAACGCCGCTTGCCCCGACAGCTTGTAGCGTGAGCCGGCCCCGGTCATGGTTTGGAACACCTTGCCTTGTTCGAGCATGCGCTTGAGCACGCGGTAGGCCCGGTATTCGTCTGGGTTCTTCTTGTACTCACGGATGGCGGACGACCGGAACCATCCCAGGTGGGTGGCAATCCCGGTGACGGTCAGGCCTCGTCGTTGTGTTGCGAGCAACGTCACAACGGCAGTTTCGTCTGAGGTCATTCGCACAGTCCGTATTGGGACATGCAGGTAGGCATGTCGTCGTTGTCGTCAAACAGGGGCAGGTTGTCCGTGCCCATGAGGTAGGCGTGGGTGGCCTCGATGGAGGCGTAGGTGTACTTGCGCCCGTCCTTGGTCTGCCCCTTGCCGTCGTGGAAGCGGATGGGGGTGTAGTCGGGCTCGAGGAAGGTGGCGTCTGGCCGGCGACCTTTGGCGATGTTGGCCTCTCGCACCTCTCGCTCGTATTCGGACAGCCTTGGCAGCAGTCCTGGGTCACGGCGGAATGCGTTTCTCAGCTCGCCCTTTCTGACGTGGATGCACGGCCAGCAGCCGACCCTCCCAGCGCCCATCTTGTACAGGTCGTTGGGTTCGAGGTCGTGGCGAGCGTGGGTGGCGAAGACCTGTTCGACGGACCAGCGCAGGATGGGGCGCCAGATGTCGTAAAACCCGCCGAAATCCCCCAGGGTGTCGTCCCAGACGGTCATTTGGGAGCGCCGTTCGGACTCGCCGGCCCTAACCCCTTGGCATAGCACCGGATTCTTCAAGTCGTGGGCCTCGATCCACCGCTGCATGGGCAGAACCTTGAGTTCGGTGGTGCAAAAGCGGGCCTTGGCGGAAGGAAACCGCCCCTTGTGCTTCGCCAGAGACAGGAAGTCGAACTTGGCCTCGCTTCGCTCGACAGGTTGTCCGAGCTTGTCGGCCAATACGTCCAAAAACTCGTAGGTCAGGGCGTGTTCATGCCCCGTATCGTTGAAAACGAAGCGCATGGGGTTGGGCAGGCCCGACTCAAACTTCAACCACAGCGCCATCGCCGCAGAGTCCTTGCCTCCGCTGGTGGCAACCACGAGCTCCTGCTCCGGGTCGGGGAGGTCGCCATCCTTGCGGACCGTCTTGGGGCTCTTGGCCGGCTCTGGCGGGTCGCAATCCCTCGGTGCTTCCTTGAACAGGGCGGTCTGGTGCGGATCTTCCCCCCCCACGTCAGTTCGCCTCCAGGGGGTTGAGCATGTCGTGGTCCCCCTGTGCGAAGAAGTAGCCCTGGTCCGGTGCGTTTGTGCTGGGCTTGTCGAACGCCGGCTCCCCAGCCCTCTTCCAGCAGGCGTAGTGCCAGACCGCCTCCATGCAGTCGCCCGTGTCTCGGTTGTAGGTCAGTTGGTATCCGCCGTCAGTATCTCCGCTGTCCAAGCCGGGATGATCAACGTCCACCACGTTTCCGTAACCGTCGTAGATCCCAGCTGCGACCACGCCGTCGTCAGGCGCAAGCACAACCGTGTTCTCCATCCAGTCGTTGATGTAGTTGGTGGCGTATTGCGACAGCAACGGGTGCTCGCAGCCACGGCACCTGTACGAAAACATTCCCATCAGCCCTCTCCTTGTTTGGCGTCCTTGAACGCCTCGTTCAGATCCTTGATGGACACCTCCACCGTATGGAATACGAGGCTGCATCCGTTGCACGACCGCTTTCGCACCCGGTAGTCGGAGGACCACCAGCCGAAGGCCCTGTCCCCCCGCTTGCTCAAGCAGCCCCTGCTGTCGGTGCTAGGCATCCTCGAGTCGATTACCTTTGTGGCATCGAGGCACCTGGGGCAGGTCATTCGGCGTCAGCCCCGCAATGGGGGCAGTTGCCGTTCGCCTGGCGCTGGTCCCCGCATTCGCCGCAGATCTCGACGGGCGGGTTTGGGTCGGACCAGCTCTGCCCGGTGCGAAGGTTGGCCATCTGTCGTCCACGATTGGTGCGGGTGTCGCCCACGGTTCTCCGCACCGAGCCGTCCTCGCTCTCAAGCGTCACCTTGACCTCGAACATGGCCCCAGACACCGCCACCACCGTCTCCATGCCCTCTCCGCACATACAGTCCTCGTCCATGTCGCAGTCGATAGCGTGCGTCTCTTTGCCAAACGTCCTGTCCCAGCCAGTTCGGTATTCTTTTGAGTTCGGCCGGCTTGAAAACTTATCTTTGAGAAACTCTGTCATCCTCGATGTCCAATATCCTTTGGGCGATGTAGGTGGCGACCTGGGGCACCACGGCGTTTCCTAGTCCTCGCAGTCGGTCCATCCGATGGGGAATCCCATCAGGTAGGACTCGACCCACGTCGGGTTCAACAACCCTTTGTCGCTTGGGTCGCGGCCATGCTCTGCCGGCCAGCACCCGTGCCGAGCCATTGACTGCAACGAATGGCGCACTGGGCCCACCCTGCCCGCCCCTCCCCCCTGGTTGCTTCCGTAGCTGCTGGCGCTTGGCGTAGGCAACAATGAAAAGTCTGTCACGGCGATGAGCGAAACCGCAGGCCGCCGCAGGTATACAGTCCCACTCCGCATCGAACCCGCTCTGGGAAAGCTCTCCGAGAACTGCTCCCATCCATTCGGGTCGAGCAAGGAGTGCTGGGACGTTCTCCAGCAGAACGTATCTTGGTCGTAGAAGGCCAACGCAGCGCATGAGTTCAAAGAAGAGGCCGGATCTTGCGCCGCTAATTCCGTCTCTGCCTCGATTGGCGACTGACACGTCTTGGCACGGGAACCCTCCGGTGATGCAGTCGATGGAGCCAAGGGATTGGATGGTGTGGTTTTCGAGCTCACCAACGTCCCCCAGGTTCGGCACATCGGGCCATCGCTTCGCCAGCACACGACAAGCGTAGGGGTCGATCTCCGACTGCGCCACGATTTGGAACCTGCCGGTGGCTTCCAGCCCCAGGTCCAAGCCGCCGATGCCCGAAAACAGACTCAAGCACCGGATCACCCCTGTTCCTGCGCCCTGTTGACCACGCCCCGCACCGCATTGGCGTGCCACTTCCCGCCCCGCTTGCTGGGGATGTCCTGGTCGTTGAGCCCGTTGGCGATGCGCTTCCAGCCCCAGGCGTCCTCGCGCCGCTCCAGCATCCAGGCGATAAGCTCCTGCTCGTACTCGTTGGCGACCAGATCGTCGTCTTCCCGGTCGTAACCAAAGGGCGTGGGCCCGTAGACCTTGCCGTTCTTCCGCTTGAAGGACAGCGCCTCGACCGTGCGCTCCGCAGTCTGCTCACGCTCCCACTGGCTGATGACGCCCATCATGTTGATGATCATGCGCCCAGACGCCGTGGTGGTGTCGATGTGCTCGCTGATGCTGATGAGTTCGGCCTCGCACTTCGCCTTGGGCGAAAACCAGCCGTCGATGAGCGCAGACAGGTCCGCTACGCTGCGGGTGAGACGGTCCAGCTTCACCACCACCAGACCCTTGGCCCGCCGGTCGCAAAGATCCGACAAGGCCGCCTCGAGTCCGTCCCGGTTGGTGGTCTTGCCCGAGCCCACATCCTCATGGATCCCGACCAAGTTGTAGTCGTACAGCGAGCAGTAGGCGGCAATCTTGGACCGCTGCGCCTCAAGAGAGACGCCCTCTTCGCTCTGCTGGTCGGTGGAGACGCGGATGTAGCCGATGACTGGAATGCTCATGTGGTCCTCCCTGTTCCCAACACCAAGGGTAGTTACCCCCTTGACCAGAGTCAACCCTGTTGTTACGGATGTCGTGTCTTTGACCACAACGCCATGTTCAGAGCACTATTTCCAAATGGCAAAAACCGGAAAAGCGCCAAAGCCTGCGACCATGAGGAGCCCAGACAAGCTCATCGTGGACAGGGGGCATGGCGCTCCAATGCCGCTGCAGATGGCTCATGCAGCTGCAAAGGGCCAGGTCGAGCAAGACAAACTGACCGCCACGCAGGGGCGGGTGCTCTCCCTGCTCAAGACGATCTCGCCCGCGGGCATCGAAGAGCCAGACAGGCTGTCCACCGAGGACATTGTCGAATGGCTGCAGCGCCCAGACTGGCAGGACGGGATGGCCGAAAGGCTGGAAGAACTCGTCCAGGCCATCGACGCCCAGGCGCTGTCCACGCTGATCCTGTTGCTAGGACCGGACAATACCAGTAGTCGAGTGAAGATGAGGGCGACCGAGGTGGCCCTCAAGCTGACCGGGCGGCTCGTAGAGCGCCAGGAACATCAACACACCATTGGGCTGGCAGAACAGCTGCTGGCAAACGCAAACCCGGTCATGCCTTCGATGCCTGACGCCGAAGCCAGGATCATCGACATCGACCCCGTCTGGAAGAAGGACTGAAATGCCATTGAAGAAGAAGCGAGGGAACGGAGCCGCCAAGAACCCCAAGGCCCCCGTCAGCCTGACCCCGGTGCAGCAGGTTCAAGCCCGCATCGAAACCTACGACCAGGCCCTGCAAGAGCGAGCGGTCAGCATTGAGGAGGCCAAGAGTCAGGTGGACCGGTTGACCGCCGAGATCCTGCAGATCCGTGGCGCCATCGGAGAGGCCAGGGAAATGCTGGCGATGCTCAACCCGAGCGGAGAGGCCGTGCTGATGCCGTCCGATCTTCCAGGCGAGGCCAAAGCACAGGTGTGAGCGAGCAACTCGAGCGCACAGCGTCTATTCTAGGGACGACGCCAAGCGCAGACATCGAGTTGCCACGCTACATCGTCACGCAGACCGAAGCGGACCTGTATCAGGCGGCGATCCAGGCTGAACATCCAGACGACCGCATGCATGCGATGGCGGCGCTGGGCAAGGCCTGCCCTGCGTTCTACATCCACGCCTTCCTCAAGATCAGGGACGAGGACAGGAACCTTCAGCCATTCAACCGCTGGAACGATGGCCAGTGGGAGATCTACACCCGCATAGCGCAGGCGTACTACAACAAAAAGCCCGTTCGGCTGGTCATCCTCAAGCCCCGGCAGATCGGGTCCACGACCTTCCTTGGGGCGCTTGACTACTGGGCCAGCGCCACCCGGTTTCGCTCCAACGGCATCCTGCTCGCCCATGAGGACCAGATCACCAAGCGGATCTTCCGCATCCTGCGCCGCTACCATGAAAACGTCCCCGACTGGCTGCGGCCAGCCACGGTCACCACCTCCCGCCAAGAAATGTGCTTTGACCAGAAGGGGGGAGGTGGGCTCGACAGTTCGATCTTCATCGACACGGCAGGACGGTCCAAGGAGGTCGCCTCCAAGGTGGGCCGAGGGGACACGCTGCACCTCGAACACCTGTCCGAGTTCGACCATTACGCCCACCAGGACGAACTGCTGCTGTCCATGCAGCAGGGCCTGCCCGATGTGCCAGAGAGCTTCGCCTGGTTCGAGTCCACCGCCAACGGAGCCGGCGGGTTCATGGACAAGTTCTGGCAGAGGAGCCCAGAACAGACAGGCTTCGAGAAGATCTTCCTGTCGTGGAAGCACATCCCCTGGCGACCCACCTCCGATGGCGGGTGGGCTCGCAAGTACAGTCGTGAGCTCCCCATCCCCGCCAAGGAATACCGGGACACCATCACGGCGGAAGAATATGAGCTAATCAAAGACCACAGCCTCACGCTCAACCAAGTCGAATGGCGGCGCTACACCATCCGGGTCAAGTGCGTTGGCGACGAGGACTACTTCCGGCAGGAATACCCGCTGACCGCCATCGAGGCGTTCATCGGCTCTGGCGAGTCCGTGTTCTCCCAGTCGTGTCTGCGCCACTATGAACAGCTCGCGGACAAGATTGAGCCGGCGTTCATTGGCAGGATGAAGGAGACGCCCACGCAGATCTTCGCCAGCCCCGAGAGAAAGGGGCCGGTCAAAATCTACGAGTACCCAAAGCCCGGTTACGAGTACATCCTGGGCTACGACCCGTCAGCGGGCTACGAAAGCGGCGACCTGGCCGCCATCAGCGTCTTCTGCAGGGACACGCTGACCTTCGTCGCCCACTACTACGCCAAGGACGATGTCCCCGTCAGCGCCGAGCAAGCTGTGCTCCTTGGGCAGTACTACAACGAGGCGCTCATCGTGCCCGACTGCACCGGCATCGGCATGGCCGCCGTCTGGGCGCTCAAAAGACTCGACTACAGGCGGCTGTATATGCGCCGGGACATCGACAAGCGCAGCAAGGGTGGAAGGAAGGACCGCTGGGGCTATGTCATCACATCGACCACCAGGCCCATCCTGATCTCCGACCTTCGCAACGCCATCGAGAACAAACAGGTCGTGGTCTACGACAAGGACTTCATCTTCGAGGCCCGACGCTTCGCTGTCGTCAACGGCAAGGAACAGGCGTCGAGAAACAGTCACGACGACCTCCTGTTTTCAGCCGCACTCGCCCTGAGAGGTCACGCCGAGCATGGTCGCTACATGCACCGACTCGAGGAACAGGTTGGCAAACAGATAGAAAACGGCTTGAATGCCAGAACGATGATGGGCGACATGGGATATGCACGTCCCCTGCACGCCGATGACATACTTGGGGATCAGTGGTAATCTCGGTCATTCCTTCTAGCGGAGAGTGAATATGCGCGGCGAATCGAAGAAGCGAGTCCATGCCAACGACGATCAGGTTGGCAACAAGGGAAAGATGAAGGGCGGCGTGGACAACGCCAAGAAGGGCTTCGGCAAGGGGATCGACATGCGTTCGGTCCGCGACACGACCGGCGGCAAGTACAACCCGTAGTGGACGGACTCGCTGCCCTGGCGACAGTGGCGGCGTTCGGGTTCGTTTCGCTGACGTTGGTGTGTGGGCTGGTGTGGTACGCCATCCGCAGCATCCGGCTGGAAGCCGACCAACATCGGCAGTACACCGAGCGGCTGGTCGCCGTCGCACAGTCGAGGCGTGTGGCTGACTCGTATCCGATACGACAGCTGCCCGCCACCAGTGCGCGCGAGGTCACCCCAGCCAAGGTGGCGACCGACGACGACATCGTCGCCCGTGAAATGGAGGCGATGGGCCTGCGTCCCCAGAACGAGGACGACCGACTCGAGTTCATGGACCGCATGGCGATGGAGCACTGATGCCCAAGAAGAAGAAGATGACGACGACTTCGCCCTCCACGCACGCGAGGAATGTGAAGGCCAACCTGGAGGCCAAGAAGGCCAAGAAGGCCAAGAAGGATTCCTTCCAGCGCACGGTGGCCGAGTCCACCCGCACGCGTAAGAAGACGCGTGGCGAAGCCATCACGGGCGAGACGATGAAGCTCCACGGCGAAGCGGCGAAAGAGGACGAGCTCGGGCGCAAGGCTTCGGCAAGGGCGAAGAAGTTGAAGGCCGGTGGGCGTCAGTCCTATGGGGCGCTGACGGACACGATGCTGCACATGCACAAGGAGTACGAACTTCGGGACGAAGCCAAAAGCCTAGCCAAGCGCCGCAGCCCATCGGCCACCGTTGGCAAGGCCGGCAAGGAAATGGAAACCCGCCGACGCAAGAAGAAGGACGACTACTAGGTGGCCCAGCCGCTCCAGAGCAAGCTCGCCTCGATCTTCAAGGGGAAGAAGGTTGACCAGAGGGCGGCCATTGTCGAGGAACGCTACCTAGAATCGCACTACATCAGGCGCAAGCTCGAAGGGGTCTGGTTCACCAACATCGCCTTCTATCGAGGCAACCAGTGGGTGACCTGGAACAACCGTGCGCGAAAGCTGACCGTCAAAGCCGTGCCCAAGTGGAAGGTGCGGATGGTGGTCAACCGCATCCTGCCCACGGTCCAATCTCTGCTCTCCCTGCTCGTCCAAGACGACCCGAAGTTTCGGGTGGTCCCTACATATAGCTCTGACAAGGGTGAGCAGGCCGCCCGAGCCGGCACCGCATTCCTGCAACACCAGTGGGAGCGGGACTCCATGTACCGCAAGGTGCTCATGGCGCGTCTGTGGGCGCTGGTCACCGGGCGCGGCTTCATGAGCGTGCTCTGGGATCCAGACGCAGGCGAGGACATCGAGGTGCTCGACCTCGCAGCCTACGACCAGATGGTCAGCGAGGGGCACGTCCCCTTGGAGGCAGCTGCGACCCAACAGGGTCCGATGGGCGGGATGCAGCCGGGCCAGGAGCCGGGGATGCAGCCGGGAATGCAGCCGGGCCAGGAGCCGGGCCAGAAGCAGAATCTTGGCCCCACGGTACTGCCGTTCAAGCCCGCCAAGGCTGGCCGCATCCGCACGGAGGTCGTGTCTCCCTTCGCGTTCCACATGCAGCCCACCGCCTTGAGCCTCGAAGATGCCCAGTGGTGCATGCTCGCCACCCACATCCACCGGGATACGCTCCGAGAGCAGCACGGCAGCAAGGTGGACAAGATCTCCTCGGACAGCGCCCTCGACTACCGCAACTATGAGCGGCGGCTGCTGTTCGATTTCGGCAAGATCAACTACCCGAGCAAGGATCTGGCCGATCTGGTCGTGGTCAAGGAAATGTGGGAGCGACCGACGGAGCAGTTCCCCGAGGGGCGCTACTTGGTGGTGGCTGGCGGACAGGTGCTCGAAGACAAGGAGAACGTCTACCGCAGCCTGCCGTTCGTTGACATGGGCTGCTACCCCTCGCCTGGCTCCTACTGGGACGAGGCGGTCATCACCCATCTGCGGCCTCTCCAGGTCGAGTACAACCGAGCTCGCAGCAACTTCCGTGAGATCGCCAACCTCATGGGCAAGCCCAAGTGGCTAGCTTGGCGTGGCTCTGGACTCATCGACGCAGCCATCGATGACCAACCCGGTGAGATCATCGAGGTTGACGACACCGCACCGTCCTTCCCGCAGCGCATCGATCCGCCACCTCCCCCCGCCCACTACCTCCAACTCATGGAATTGGACCTCCGTGACATGGACGATATTTCCGGGGTCAACGACGCCATGCGGGGCAACCCGCCGTCTGGGGTCAAGAGCGGCAAGGGGCTGGCCATCCTCCAAGAGGGCGGGATGAGCCGGCAGTCGATTCTGATGAACGACCAGTCCGAGGCGCTCAAGAAGCTGGGCCGGATGCTGGTGATGCGTGCCAAGCAGTTCTACGACGAGGAGCGCCTCGTCCGCATCAGCGGTCTGGACAACATGCCCGAGGTCTATGCCTTCTCGAGTCCGCTCGCGGAGATGTGCTACGACGTGGAAATCCAGGCCAACCGGATGTTCCCGTACAACAAGATCGCCCGCATGGAAATGCTCATGGAAATGTGGGTGCAAGGCCTCATCGTCAACAAGGACGGTCAGCGGGATCCACGCAAGGCGCTCGACCTGTTCGAGTTCGGAGACACCGAGAAGCTGTGGGCGCAAGCGGACATCGCTGACAGGCGCTATGCCGAGTTGGAGATCCAAAAGCTCATGGACGATGGCGTCAAGCCAGAGCTGAAGGCTTACGAGAACCACTACTTGCACGCTGAGATCCATCGGTCCTTCCTGCTGTCCGCAGAGGGCAGGGCGATGTCCGCTGAAAAGCGCCAGGTTCTCGAACAGCACCTCGACAAGCACATCGAGATCATCGCTATCTCGGAGCGAGGGACCGCAGAGCTTGAAATGAACAAGATGCCGGTCGGTGGAGGTTCACAGGGCTCCCCCGCTCCTGCTGGGTCCACGCCGGCACGCTCTCCCCAGCGCACGCCAGACCGGGCTGTAGTAGACCGCAGCGGCGGTTCTAACTCGCCTCCCGGTCAAGGCAATCAGGTTCAGTCTTCCGGCAGCTGAGCAAAGTAACTTGACCGTATATCAGGTTCCCTTTTACCCTTATCGAGTTAGTACCCCTGTTCTGGTTTCGTTTGCCCAACGATATGGGCCCAGAATAGGGCGTTGGTAAAACCGGCAAGGGCGAGCACGGGGTCGCAACCCCGATAACAAGCGGCTGGTCGGAGCGGGGAAAAGATGAATGAAGAGCAACGAGGCCAGATCCTGTCAGCGGCAGTACGCTCGCTGAATGAGGATCAGACGGGAAAACCGGAAGTGGCGGCGGAAACGTCGGCAGAGCCGGAAGCCGAAGTGGTCGCAGAGGCTGATGAAGCCGAAGCGGCACCGGAGGCAACGCCTGATCCCAGGATTCCGAAACGAAGGCTGGATGAGGAGATTCGCAAAAAGCGGGAAGCCGAGGACCAGGCGGCATACTGGAAGGGCAGGGCGGAAGCCACAGCTGCCGTCCAGCACCAGTCGCCTGCTTCCGAGGACGACGAGGATGACGATGACGACATCCTTTCCCGCCTCGACCGTCGTCTCCATGACATGGAGGCGCGGCAGCAGCGAGTCGATCAACGTCGAGCCGTCGAGGACGAGACTGCCAAGCTCAAAGCGGAGATTGCTTCCGCGATGACCGACGCACCACTGGCCAAGGCGGAAGATGTAGCCCGTGAAATGCTCTTGGACCCGAGAATGAGTGCGACGGAAGCCGCACTCGCCGTTCACGACCGAGAAAACCAGCGCGAGGCCCAGATCCTCAAGAAGCACAGTATCGCCAAGCAGAGAAAGGGCGACGCGGCTCGCCGGCCAAAGACGACGGGGTCACCCGCCATCGCAGCCGAGGAGAAGCAAACCCAGACTCGAGACAGCGCCAAAAGGGCGTTTGCGGACGCGTTCAATCGCTTCAAGGACGAAGGCCGGTAGCGCATTGCCGCCGAGGTAAACCAACATGGCCGTTCTAGCAACTGGCAGCACCAACTTCCCGACGACTGCGTCGTTTTCGGGGTTGGCAGCTGCGATGAAAGAGGTCTACGGCGACTACGTCTACGACCAACTCTCGCAAGAAACCACGCTGTACCAACTCTTCGCGGAGGCGACCGATACGGAGATCCACTCCGGTCGCGTCTTCATCGAGGCGATCCACACCGCTCGCAACCGCTCCGCGGGTCCGCGTCCCGAGTCGGGCACGGCGCTGCCGGCGGCCAAGACCCAGACGTACAACCGTTTCGAGATCCCCATCCGGCGCTACCACGCGGCGGGCGGCTTCTCGGCCCAGACCCTCCTCGCCTCCGCGCGGGACGAGGGCTCCCTGGTCCGAGCGATGGATGTCGAGGTCAACGGCGCCATGAACGACATGAAGCTGGAGCTTGAGGTCGACCTGTTCGGTCGGCCCGATGCGGCTCTGGCTGTCGTGGAGCTTCGGGACGCCGCTGCTGGCGGCAACTCGTTCATCAACCTCGAGCCCGGAGCCAACGCTCATGAGTTCGACGGGGGTCACGCCGACAACCAGAACTACCTCTCCATGGCCGGTTCCCGGTTCCTGAGCAAGGGTCTGGAGCTCGACATCGGGGCGGTCGATGCCGACACGGGGGTCATCACCTACCGCGCGTCGGCTGGCGTTGCCGGCAATCCGTTCGTGGTCGCCTCCAATCCGACGACCCTGCAAGGCGTGTCCATCGTGGGCGATCAGGATGCGTCGGCCATCGCCCCTGGCGACCTCGTCATGCGCTACCGGGCGCATGGGAGCACCACCGGGACCGACACCGCCACCAACGGGCTGTACGGGATCGAGTACCTCATCGATGACGGGTCGCTGTTGCCCGCCTACCTGGACAACCTCCAGGGCCTCGACCGCACGTCCGACACGGCGCTGCAGTCGGTGGTGTTGAACAAGGGTGGTGGGGGCGGTGCTGCCGCAGCCTTTGACGAGGGCGACATCATCAACATCGTCTACCGGATTGAGGAAGCATCGGGGACGTACCCCGACCTCATCCTGACGACCCGTCCGGGTCAGAAGGCGCTGTACGACCTGTTCAGCGACAAGGTGCGCTTCACGCCGCAGGCGTTCCCCGGCGGGTTCAAGGGCGAACTGTTGACCATCAACGTGGGCAACAAGAACCTCCCCGTCTACGTCTCGAAGCACTGCGCCTACCGGACGCTGTACTTCATCAACCTCAGCAAGTTGAAGCGGTACATCCAGACCGATTTCCACCTTGCGGAGGAGGGCGGTTCGGTGCTGGAGCGGTCCAGCACGGGAGACGACACTTGGGTCTTCCGCATCCGCTGGCATGGCAACGTCGGCACCGTGCAGCCCAATGCTCACGGCAAGCTCGTTGATATGTCCGAAACCCAGATGGACCAGACCTTCGGGGCGGCAACCCCCCTGATCTCCTTCTAGGCGATCCCGGTCTGTTCACCGAGTCGGGGGGTCGGCCTGCTCTGGCCCCCCGACTCGACTTTGTCCTGATTGCCGTCAGATTGGCGGTCGTGGTACGGTTACGTCATGTCTGAACGCGGCAAGATCACTGTGCTTGGCGACGGGCCGCACGTTGAAGACTGGCTCCTAAAAGAACTGCACACGCTCGACCCACGCCTCGAACTGCACTGGATTGCAAAGGACGGCAACTGGGTCATCAAGTACAAGGCGAAGGACGACGGCAGGCTCTGGGGCATTTCCACCTGGCCTGCTGACCAGATGGACCGGCGTCTTATCATTGCTCTGCATATGTGGGACACGCACAGTTCCGAAGCGCAGAAGCGTGACCTTCTCGCAGACATGGAGAAGAAGAACGCCAAGACGGTGGCTGCTGCCAGGCAGACGAGTTGGGACATGAGGGATCACAGCAAGGTGGCCCATGCCCTTCGCGGAGAGGCGAACGCTCTCGCAGGCTACCCGGTGAACCCAGGCCCCATCTTCGTACCGCAGAACCTCGTCACACCTATCAAGAAGAAGCCCAAGAACATCATCCTTCCGGGTAGCTCCTGATGGCGGCCCTGACCCTTGGCGACATGGTGCGCCAGGTCCAGCAGGATCTTGACGACCGCAAAGAGCGACAGTGGAAGGTCGAGGAGATCCGGCGCTGGCTCAACGAGGGCTACAGGCTGGTCTGGAGGGAGATCCTCCAGGTCGATGAGCACTATGCAGCTGTCGAGGCCACCTTCTCGTATACGGGGAGCACCAGGCACCTCAACTTGAACACCGCCGTCGATGCCGCTGGTGGCACCAAGATCTACAAGATCCACGGCATCTGGGATGCGACGAACGCCAGCGGCACCCACGTCGGCACGTTGCTTCGGCCCATCAAGTACATCGATCAGGCCGACTACGCCGACAGCGGGCTCGACCGGCAGACCAGCAACGAGTCCAGCCAGCGGGCGTACTTCGTTTTTGGCGACCCCATCAGCTTCGGTCTGGCCCCAGTGCCAGCAAGCGCCCGCACGATTCGGATGCTGTACACGCCGCACATCACGGCGATGAGCGAACTCGACAGCGCCCCCACCGGGGTTCCCGAGGACAACCAGGACGCAATCGTCGCCTATGCCTGCAAGATGGCAAGGGCGAGGGTGAAGGAAGACACGCAGCAAGACGAAATGCGCTACGCCCAGCTTTCCAACATGAACAAGCGGTCCACAGAGGACCGCAGCAGGCAGCGCAGCAGGCACGTCCATGTCGCTGACCCGTCGGACTACTCCGACTATGGCGGTCAGTACTACGGCGAGTTCACATAGGGGTACGATGCACATTCTCAAGAATCCAAGCGACACGACAATCAGCTTCAAGCAGTTTGGGACGAGGTACATCATTGGGCCAGGCGACACGGTTGAGTTGAGCTCCGACAAGCGGCGCAAGGCCGTGCTTGCGAGAGCCAAATCCGTTGGCGTGCATCTGATTGACGTGGGCGGAACGGCCACCGTCGCTGAACTGCACGGAGCGGTCGAGGGAAAGGTAAAGGCCGCCTACGAGGCTAAGCTCGCCAAGCTTGAGGCCGAAGCCGCCTCTCTCCGCACGGAACTCAGTGCCGTCCGAGCCGGGGTGCCCGACGGTGCCCCCTTGCCCATCGAGGACAGCCCGCCTCCGGTGAAGAAGAAGGCGAAGAAGAAGGCGGCGAAGAAGAAGTGACATGCCGCAACGCCCCCAGCGTCAGCAGCAGGAGAGGATGCCGGCTGCGCCTACGCAGTCGATACGCATTCCAGTACTCCGTGGGCTGACGGACTACCCGGAACACGCTGAACTGGGCGAGTCGGAGGTCTGCTTCAACGTCGACCTGTCAGAGCACCGCGCCAAGACACGCAAAGGGGCTGCGTGGCACGGCGACTTGACCAACTTCGTCAGCCAAGACGTTCATAGAGGCGCACAGCAGATCCCGGTTGGTTTGTGGCATTTCCGCTCACGCCAAGGTGTGCTCTATGAGATCCGAGCCATCACCAATGTCGATGGGAGCGGCTTCCTTGTCGCCCACTACGGTCTTGCAGGCGATGTGGCGCACTACTTCCAGGTGGAAACCGGCGACACCAAGCTAGACCACCTCGCCCGGTGGTCAGGCGTCGAGTTCAGCGACAAGTTCGTCATCGCTGCCCCGCCCAACGACGACGACGAGCAGCGAACGCTGTACATCTTCGACCCCAACGCAGGCTTCAAGGCCCTCGAGTCCACGGACAGGGCAGTGACCCCCCTTCATGGTTCGGCGCTGTTCTGGGGCGTGGACGGGGACGACGAGGGCCCATACCTGGGCCAGCCCCCCAAGGGACAGCTGCTGACCACGCTCAACGGCAGGCTGTTTGTCGCAGGCTTGTATGATGAGCGAGACGCGCTCCGGTACAGCAATCTGCTCGACGCCAACGGCTGGCCTGGAAACAACATCATCCGGGTCAAGACCCACGACGGCAGCGCCATCACCGGTATGGGCGGCATCGGGAACTATCTTGTCATCTTCAAGCAGCGGTCCATCCACATCGCCTCTGTGCTCTCGCAGTACGACGCCAATGTTCGCCGCGCCGTCGATGGCACTGGCTGCGTCAATCACGCCACCATCCAGAACATCGGTGACGGACTGATCTTCCTTGGCGAGGACGGGGTCTACCTGTTCAACGGGCAGCAGAACTCCTACCTGTCGCAGAAGATTGAGCAACGCCTGCGAAGCCTCAAGCACAGCTTCAAGATGGCAGTGTCTGGCTACTACAGGAAGCGAGCTCAATACTGGATAGCGTTTCCCAGTGGGCAGTATCAGCAGGGGCGGGTCTGCGACTTGGTGTTCGTTTACGACATCCGCCGCAAGGAATGGTCCGAGTACCGGTTTGGTACGACGGCAGGGCTCGATGAGCCTGCCATCAACGGCGTGGCCCGGATCGGCTTCGGTGCATTCTCCAGCGTCCTGACCGAGTCTGGGTCGGAGCACTTCGTCGC
>Ga0209434_1000599_pt1 | contig 17125 bp, 25 predicted proteins | sample ETNvirnome_2_300_FD_184068 | JGI IMG/M metagenome (GOLD analysis project Ga0209434, IMG submission 184068) | Marine viral communities from the Pacific Ocean - ETNP_2_300 (SPAdes) (version 2) | ecosystem: Environmental > Aquatic > Marine > Oceanic | place: Pacific Ocean | collected 2013-06-22
TAAACCGTCAACACTTTCGTTCCGTAAAATGCTGCTAACCTTTTCGCGTCATTATATTTTTCGCACGCAATGGAAGATTTCGTTACCAAGTAAATTTCTCTTGAAAGCATTGTCATACCCTTCAAGGCAATGAGGGAGGGAACAAATAAATGCTCCCTCGCCTCGCCTAAGTTAGGGGAAATTTCTAATTGCGAAAGGTCTTTTCCAATTTGCCCCAATTAACACTAAAAAATTCATGGGCATTGGTTTGGATTAAGATATCTAAGATTTTCATTTTCGCATTGTAGGCTTTAATTTCCGCTTCCTTTTTGGTTTCCATTAATTCGCCAATAGCTCTCATAGCATCGTTATCCATTGTACTCTCCATAAGGCAATGAAGGGCAAAGCGTAACATTGCCTTGCCCCTCGCCATTGTTCAGATGAAAGTTTATTGTTTCGCGGGAACGGCTTTAGATTTCGCCATTTCAACGATGCCTTCTATCTCCGTTTCAGGCACGCCAGCCTTGCGAAGATCACGCCGCAATGGGGCATACCCATCGCCACTTGAAGCAGTGCCGTCGGCATTTGGCCGATAGCTTTTCATATCTTTTCCTGCCACAAATGCCGAACGGCAATCAATTGCCAAGGTCTGGCTGATTGCCCGAACAACAAAACCAATGCCAAGGCCAGCAACGGCATTGCTGATAAACGTTTCCCCATTGCCTTTTGGCCAACAAGTTACGGGAAAGGTTTCCTTGACAGCGCCTTTCCCTCTGCTGGCGGCTTTGCTAAGTGTTTTGGTTGTCAAAGTGTTTTGTTCGGTTGCCATTATAAAATCTCCTATAATTGGCAGAATGTATGGGCAATATTGCCCGATAAAATCCAATTGTTGTTTCGCTCGCCATTGGCATCGCGTCACAAAAGGCAATTGAAGCGGTTTTATCCGCTGAAACAAAAGTACCAAATTGCACCTATGACTTCAATAAAATTATTTCATAATTGGGTAAATAAATTACTTGACAATGCCGAGTATTCATGGGTGCGAACATATGTGAATGGAATAGGCACCTATCAGTGATGACGTTGTATATATTGTTATTGCATACACTAATACGTGCATTGTCATTGCTCCCTGTTTGCATAGAAGATGATACTCATTATCAATGATAATCGTTTGCACAATTGCGGGAAAAGATGCAAGTAATAATTAATTTCATCACGGGCGCAGCACTTGCAATTGATAATCAATCGCGCCATGGGCAGCAAACAAAAGCAGTTAAAAATCATTCGCAAGTGGCGGCGGCGGGGGGTGGGGTATGCTTAGGGGTAGGAGTCTGTGTAGGTATCACTCTCTCCAATTTGAAGAGTCCCTATGTTTCCAAGTTCCTTATGTGTATACCTCTTTTTGTGTATGTATCCCCTCTTTTTATATGTACTTCTGGGTTGTGTCGAGCATTGTTTTCTTATATGAGCGGGGGTATAAAAGGAAGATGACTGAATTAGGACATAGAGCGAGGCAAGCTCTCGAAGAGAAGGCACTTCTATCGGGGGAATTGCTTCGACGCCGTCAGGGCGACCCCCTCACTCTGTTTGATCTATTCTCTCCTCAGCGGGAGTTCGTAACTGATATACTATCAAAGCGGTATAAGGAGTACTACTATATAGGAGCCAACAGGTCAGGGAAGAGTGATGCAGGTGCAGTGGCTGGGGCAACACTTGCTAGATTTGGATACAGAGGGACGCCACAGGAACAGAATGTTAGGTTCGTAGGAGGAACTCGACCGCAAGAAGGCCGTTCGTCAATAAGTGTGCGAGACTTTGCCACATCGGGTTGGGTTTCAGCGTTGGACTTTCCTATAAGCAGGGATACTATTCAACCGAAGTATTTTGACAACGGATTTACTCCTCCCAATGCAACTCACGAGCCTTTCATCCCCAAGCATGAGATACACAGCTGGAGGGTTTCTGACGGAATATTGAAATTGAAGAACGGCTCTATCATTGGGTTTAAGTCAGCGGATAGTGGGAGGACAAAGTATCAGGGGGCTGAGAAAGACTGGATACATTTCGATGAGGAGCATCCTAAGAGTATATATGATGAGGCCCTGATCCGGGTGGGGAAAAATCCTCTGCATATATTCACCACCTGTACCCTGTTACCCCCAGAAGGAATGGTAGGCGGTGTTACTTGGATATTCAATGAAATCGTTAAGCCGTGGAAAAGGGGGATGCTGGAAAATGCAGAGATTTATAATGCCTCTATCTACGACAACCCCCACATCCCTAGGTCAGAGATTGAGTTTCTTGAAAGCAAATATCCTGAAGGAAGCGATCAGAGGCGGATCAGGCTTAACGGAGAGCTTATTGGAGGAATTGGAGGAAGCCGGATATACTCAGGTTTCCACTCTCAGCTCAATGTCAAGCCTCAGAAGGAGGTAGCCACAAGAAGGCCGCTTGCATGGATTTGGGATTTCAACGTTGAACCTATGGTCTCCTTGATAGGTCAGAGGAATGGCCCTATCTTCCGTGTGTTTCAAGAACTCATCCTGGAAGAAGCAAACATCCCTGAGATGTGCAACTACTTCCGACGCGTACATCCAGTGCATCAAGCTCCTATCTGGCTCTACGGCGACGCTACAGGGCAGGCAAGAAGTGCACAGACTAAGAAGACAAGCTATCAGATTATCCTCAATGAAATGGCGCAATATCCCGTTCCCTTATTTATGAAGGTGCCTGAGAAAAACCCAGGGGTTACAGATAGAGTAAATGCTGTGAATGTAGCTTGCTCAGGACCACAAGGGCAACTCAACCTTGAGATAGATCCTGACTGCGATGAATTGATAACAGATCTTGAACAAGTCCTCGGTGATGGGAAACAAGGCATTAAAAAGACCTTCAACAAGAAGGATCCTTACTTCAAGCGAACCCATACATCGGACGCCCTGGGATATTGGATAGCCTTCGAAGCGCCTGTCGCTAATAAAAAGTGGGATGAACAAGCGCCTCGTAGCGTTAAAATGCCGAGGCCTTCTTACCATCGCAACTGATCTATTCGTCGCGCAGTCGCGACTGCATAAAAGGGGATATATCAACTATAGCTAAAAATGCCCCAATCTCGGGCAACCCATGTTGCTATATTATAAAGAGTGCCGTATGATGAATAAGATGCAGGAGGAAATCCGCTTATGTATCTCCTGTGGTAGAGAGTTAAAGCCCGGACCTCATCGTGCTATAGGCATCTGTGTTTGGTGCGTCCTTGAGGAGCGAGAAAGTAAAACTATTATAAAAGGACAAAGGTATGGCAGAGACAACTCTGACGACACCAATCTCGAAACGGGCAGGTGATGACGCTCCTTTAGGTAAAGGTGGGGATGGGGCCGCTCTTACTGTTATGGAGGCGATAAGGGAGAGTAAAAGAGAGGCTGTTCGGGCGCGGAAAACGCGGTTGGCGAAGAACAGGGAGAATAGACGCGCCTACCTCGGTTTTCAAGACTTCAGTCATAAACAGAAGGGCCAATCTAAGGAATTTCTCCCCCAGACGCCTATTGCCGTTGAACAGCTTGTTGGGTTTATAAAGCGCGCCCTAACACAGTTCGGAGCGTATTATACCATAGATCTGGCGAAGGACAGTAGCAGTCCGTTATCGGGAACAACTCTACGCTCCCTCCTAAACTGCTTTCTCAGTGATATGTTGGTTGAAGACAACAAAAAGCTCCCCTTTGAAACGCTGCTTACAGATGGGATAAAAGTTGGTTCCTTAGAGTCTCTAACTATTTTCAAAATCCACGGGAATATGCAGAAAGATAGGAAGTTTGTTGTAGAGCAGGGAGATCAAGTCCTGTCTCCTATAGGCGAAGTCGTGGAGGATAAGAGCAAACTTGTTGCTATTGATCTAAAGAACTGGAAACTACGAGTAGATCTTATCCAACCGGAAAACTACGCGCCTGACCCAACAGGGGCTGGACTATATGAGATACATAGTGTTGAGAGGGATCTTCACTACCTCAAAAAAAGAGCCGCTGAGGGGGTATATGATAAAGCCGCAGTTAAGAGAATAGAAGATGACTTTCGGCAGGAACACGAAGATAAACGCCATGCCATAGATAAAGGCCAAGACGAGTCTAAGCATCCATCATTTAGGAAGAGGGTTAAGATAGATGAGTATTGGGGTACTCTGTTGGATGGAAACGGCAACGTTATACATGAAAACATATTCTGTGCAATGGCAAATGATAAGTATCTCATTAGACGTCCAACTCCCAACCCGTTCTGGCATCAGGAAAGCCCCTTTGTCGCAGTGCCCCTTATCCGTGTTCCTTTCTCCGTCTGGCATAAAGCTCTATTCGATCACGCCGTCCAGCTTAACTTCGCCTCAAACGAGATTTTTAACTTAATCATAGACGGCGGCATATCCAGTGTCTGGGGCATTAAACAAATCAGGCCGGATGATCTTGAAGACCCTCAGCAAGTAGCTGACGGGGTGCAACAAGGTGACACCCTTGTGGTAAAGAACACGCTGCCTCATGGACAGAAAGTATTAGAAACAGTATCCGAGGGTGAGGTGCCGAGAGACGCAATGGCTGTCCTAGAGATGTTAGAGAGACAGTTTGCTAAAAGTGCACTCTCGACGGAACTCAAGCTTGGTGCGCTTCCCGCCAAGCAGGTGAAAGCAACAGAAGTTATTGAACTTTCCCAAAGTCAGGCTGTTACCCTAGACGCTATCATGGGAGACATAGAAAGGGGTCTTATAGAAACTACCCTTAGAAAGATGTTTCTGACTGTCATGCAAAATATGAGTGATGTTGCAAGCGATCAGATTATAGACGCAATAGGGATTACTGCCGCCTTCAAGCTGTCGAGGATGTCTCCAGCAGAGCGGTTTGCAGCCTTTGCTGGCCCTTGTTCATTTAAAGTAACTGGCCTATCCGCCATGCTTGCTAAAGTAAGAGACTTTCAAAAGCTTATGTCCCTATTGCAAGCTGTCATAAGTAACCCCGTTCTCTTCCAAGCTTTCTTTAAGAAGTATAGTCCTGATAAGATATTAGCCCATTTGATGAAAACCCTAGGCGTTAATCCTGAGAACATTGAACGGGACTCAGATGAGATTGGGCGTCTCGAGAAGGACTTAATGGAGCTCCCGCAATTCATGGCCCTGACGGGACAAGGAGGGAATAGTGGACAGGGGGGCGCTGGGCTGAGTGCGCAGCAAGTAGGTGAGCCTCAACTCCCGGCGGAGATTAATGCGTTGAGCAATCCAACTTCATCCCTCGCGGGTGCTGGCAACCAAGGAGGTAACTAATGCCAAGAGGTAGATTAATGGGTGATTCGCTTACTGTAACAGTCAAGGACCGAAAAACAGGAAAAACTGATATAAAGAAAAGCTCTAGCTTAGGCGCTAGGACTGGAATGTTTGACCTTAGTGTTAAGCATAGGAGGAAAACGGGCAAGGCACATGGCCATACTATTGGTTCTATCAATAGAGCAGCTAAAAAGGCTCTTGATAAGGAGTAGAACATGCCCAACGCTGTTACTCCAACAGGCGCCTATTCAATTTCTTTCGAAGTAATATTAATAGACGACGACTAAAGGAAGAACAATGAGCCAAGATGGACAAATAACAAGTGAGTTGGTAAACAAACTAGAAAGTATGAGCAACAACTCTAACTTACCCTTAGAAAAGCGTCTTATAGACCTAGCGGTATGGTTTCATAAGAATAAGGACTCCCTACCTAAGTATGAAGTAGTAAGAAGGATTGACTTCCTAACAAAGACGATTGATATACAATTGGAACTTGTAGCGATGCTTATGGATAGATTGCAGCAAGCAGAAGGCAGGAAGAAAAGCAGCTCCCTTTGGACTATCAACGGGGCAAGTTTCGACGGCAAGCGATTTGACTAGGTAAGAGAATGGCTGAGTTAACGCTAAATGACCTATTTGGTCAAGGCAAAGGCCAAAAATCGTTAGATAAGCCAGGAACATTTGGGGATTTTATCCCTGAGCGCCCTCCAACTAAGTCTGAACTAAAGTTTTTCAAAGAAAATCCTACGATTGCAGGGAGAGCTACGGAAGACCAGCGAATTACTATTAATCCTTTTTCCCCCCTCTCAAAAGATGCCTTAGACGCTGTTCGTATTAATGAGAGGGCTAGAGTATTTATGAGGCAAAAGAAGATATTTCCCCGATTTGAGGTTACTCCAGAACAATTAAACTCCGTAGTCGGAAAAGAGGGGTCTATCGACGCTATTCGTCAGACCATTGTAGGTAGGATTCTCTCAGGTGACCCAAGCGCTGGGGATATAACAATAGAGCAGGCAGACTTCGCTGACCACCTGCGTGAAATAATGAATACAGAAGGGCTACAATCAAGAAAGCCTAAATCTAAGCAGGATGCTTTGAAGCCTAAATAACAGGAGAATAAGATGGCTGATATAACCTTGGATGATATATTCGGTGCTGTTAAGGGGACGCGACCTCTTTCCCCTGAACAAAGACAGCAAATTATTCAGGGAGGGAGGGACATTGGAAACTTTCTTCTTGAAGGCTCTGGACTAGGAATTGCCTTAGAGGGGGCTCGGCAACGAGAAGTTAATCCTAACCTATCTTTAGGGGAAATTCTATCAGCTGCTGGACTTGGAGCTATTACCCGAGGTAAGAGCAAAGGTGGGTTTAAGCCTAAGATAATAAAAGGGGGGAAAGGCAAGAAAGTAGAAAAGGTTACTAAGGCAACGCTTGGGGGACGTCAAATCCCTCTTAAAGACCCTGTATTTAAGTCTCGTGCAGAGCTAAGACCGGATCATCCATTTCTTGTATTTGATGCTCGGAAAGATACCGGCTTTGAGGGGGTATTTGACTCTGAAGAGGAGGCTATGAAATTTATATCTTCGGCACCTAATAGCAAGTTCCTTGATTTTGGGACACCCCGAGATATAGAGTCGCTAAATCCAAGTGGGCCAGAAGATATTGGGTTTATGATGCGGAGGCTACGAAATATTATAGATAGTGCTCGGGCAGCTAACGAGCCTTAAAGTTTGTGAGAAGAACACAGAGGAATAATATGGCTACACAAGATCAGAACCTCGACAAAGTAGGGGAAGGACAACAAGCTAGAATTATACGTTCAATAACTGAGGAATGGTTAATAAGTCAGGAGGAAGATATCTTAGATCGCCTGATAAACCATCATAAGGCCGATACATTGACGGATACTTTATTAAGGGGTAGTATTGGCGGCATAGCTGAGTTGCGTGAGTTTAGAAGGCATCTGGAAGGTAAGATTCGGATGGGCCGCGCAGCTGCTGAGATTGAGCTAGGAGGATAACAATGGCTAAGAAAACAACCAAGACGGTTATAGAAGAAGTAGAGGAAGGAACTCGTGAGTCGGGGGAGGAGATTCCAAAGAACGACACCGAGTTGTTTGCTCAACAGGGGTTGGACACAGATGGACGGACCCCTTTAAGAAGTGCTGGCGGAACGGTAACAAAGAAGACTGTTACAAGAGAAGAGGATGATCTTGTAGACGTTATTATCGGGGGTGAGATTTTTAAGGTAACTCAAGATGTTGCCGACGCTCATGCAGCGGAGCAAGAGGAAAATAGGGGAGGGGCAGTAGCTCCTGAACCTGAGCCTGACCCTAATGAGGGGGAAACAAGAGAGGCTGACTATTCAACTGCTATTTTTGCAGACCCTAATGCTGTTCTAAAAGAAGTTGGGGATAACTTAGAGGAACGGATTGTTAAAAGAATAACTGGCGCCTATCAACAGGACCAAGCACGTTCAATCTTCTGGGACGATTTCTACCGCGATGCACCGGAACTCAAGGAGGAGGCCCACCTTGTAAATATGGTTCTAAACACAAACTTTGATGCTATCAAGGGTCTTAAAGGTAAGTCAGCAAGGAAGAAGTTGGCCGAGCTTACTCAAGCTGAGATCATAAGGCTGACGAATAAGCAGAAGGGGATTACCAGCAAAGTAGGTGCTACTACTACATCACTTGAGGGTGATACCCAACCTGCCATGACTCCTGCATCAGAAGAAGATCAGGCGACGGCAGCTATCCCACAGACCTTGAACGCTGCAATCAGAGAACGTAACAGAGTGCGGCGGGAAAGATCAACCACTAAACAAGCATCATAGGAGGCCATAAATGGCACAATTTCAGTGGACTCTCGATGCGCCTACAGGTGTCTTTAAGAGTCATGCTATGAGCAAGCGCTTATACATGGCTGCCCTTGAAAATGCTGTGTTCATGGATTTCGTTCAAGGAGTCGATGGGTATGGTAGGAAGAAGGGTGACACTGTAACATTGACGCGCATCGCAACTATTGCGGAGCCTAGCTCTCCAGACTTGACTGAGGGGAATAGAATTCCAGAAGATACCTACTCGATCTCAACTACCAGCATTACAGTAACTGAGATTGGGCGTTCTGTTCCCTTTACTTCGTTTGCCGAAGATCTTACTTTCTTCGATCTTGACAATGGCATTCAAAGGCGTCTGAGGGATCAGATGGGTCTTTCTCTTGATACCAAAGCAGCTACCGCATTTAAGACCGGTAAGGTAAAGTACGCCCCGACTGGTCTTGCTGCTGGCACGTTCGATACCGACGGGACGCAGAGTACAACTGCTACAGCCAACTGGAACGTGTTTCACGTTGAGGAGATACGTGACTATCTCTTCGATACCCTTCATGCCCCCGCTTGGGAGGGTGATGATTACATTGCTATCTTCCGCACCCTGGGCCTTCGTGGTATTAAGAGGGATCCAGCTTGGGAGGAGTGGCATAAATACACCGATCCGCAAGCGAAGTTCAACAACGAGATCGGTAAGATTGAAGATGTTCGACATATCGAGACCAATCATGCAAATGCACTATCCAAAGTTGGCACCGGCTCGGTGTTAGGTGAGGGTGTAGTGTTTGGCAGCGATGCAGTTGCGATGGCCGAAGTCCTCACTCCAGAAATTCGTGCTCAGGTTAATGTAGGACATGACTTTGGCCGTTCCAATGCAGCGGCTTGGTACGGTATCCTGAACTTTGGGATTATCTGGGATACTGCGAACGCCGGTGAGGCGCGTATTGTCCATGTTAATTCTGCCTAAGAACTCTTAACATAAGGTCCAAGACATCTAACGGAGATACCCTCTGGATTAGGTTGAGGACCACTGATTAGGAGACTATCAGTATGTCTTATGTTCATAGTCGATACGAAGTCGAAATGGTAAGAAGTCAGGCCGGGAGTGCTTCTTTAGGAGGCCAAGGTGGGCCTACTATGGCTCAGGCTTTTGGCGTTGATCTGCTTCCTACTACCTATAACGCTGCATGGGGGCCAGGATACGTTCCTCACATTATCAGAGGGGCCGCAGTTATCCTTTCTGCTTCTAACGTCGCTGCCTTTGGTAACGACGCAGTTGAGATTAAGTTCGATGCAGACATCTCAACACCGGGAACTCCTAGTAATTTGTTCTCGATTGAGTTGCCGTCAGCCGTGACTGATCACAGTAATAAGGCGATCTATTATACTCCGACTTATTACATTGAGATCAAGCCGGGTATGACGGTTAAGGCGAATACGGCATCAGCTGCGACTGCTGGCGTCCGTGCCCGTCTAATGCTCTACGTCGAGCCGCGTTGGGAAGAGCCTGCTAATGTCACTACGATGAAGCAGACAACCTAACCATTAGCCGACCTTCTTAGCGTTTAGCAGCCCCTTGTATCCCGAAAGGGGGAGGGCGAATAGGAAGGTAAAGGAGAATTATCATGGCAGCACTTACTGCAACTTGCTGGACGGTTACAGTTGAAGATCGAGTGATCCAAGGCAAGAAGAAAAGGAACCGATGCAGATTGGTTGTTAATAATGGAGGTGCATTTTATCCATCATCTGGTGGTTGGCCTCTCCCTACTACTCTAGGCATGGTCAGAAACGTTGACTATGTTATCATCACTCAACAGCTTTATCCCCCTTCAGGCGCAACTGGCGCAGCGGGTACTATCCGCTGGAACTATGTCGCAACTGAACACGCGATACATGGTTATTGGGAGACAGGCGCAACCTCAACTTCAGATGCTGCACCAGTGATGCAAGGTGAGCTTCCCACTACTTGGAAGCCGTCTGCTCATTCATCTACTGGAAGTGCAGTTATGTATATAGAGGCAGTCGGCTGGTAACAGCCCTATTTAATAACGGAGAATAAGATGAATAAAGGTAGAAAAAGACCCGACGCCGATGGCGGAGCTAACGTAGAGGCTCTAATGACCCGGCCAGATAGGGTTGCTATCGTCGCTCTGGGTAGAAGTATGATAACCTTTATAAAAGAGGTTATGACTAACTCTCAGTTCGACGAGCCTTTTGATGAAGTATGGACGCTTAATAGAGGGATCAGAGGATTTCAACATGACAAGCTATTCGTCATGGACGACTTTAGATGGATCGAAAAGCGGTCGCCTGGATATGCTAAGTGGCTTAAAAAACACGATCGTCCGATTATTACAAGCACCGTTTATCCAGAATATCCTGAGGCTATTGAGTATCCACTTGCAGATGTTGTTGAGACAATTACCGACGACGTATTTGCAGTTAACACGGTCTCTTATATGGTCGCTTACGCTATTCATATCCGCGTTAAAGAGATTACTATTTACGGGGCCGACTTTATATATCCCAACGGTAATACAGCAGAATTTGGAGGGCAAGCAGTCGCGTATCTATGTGGTATGATGCGGCACTTTGGGCTCATCCATAGAATTCCGCAGGAGAGTACACTTTTATATGCCGACAAGTGTAAGTTAAATCCACAAACAGGGCGTATCCAACGACCTCTTTACGGTTGGCATAGAAAGCAGGAGATGGCGGAAGTCGAGGCAAGAGAAGCCAAGATTAAAGCGGGACAAAAAGCTAGTTTGAAGAAGGAAAGAAAATAATGGGATTTACACTTGATAAGGTACATAACTTTGTACGGGATGAAGAGACTAATAGAATGGTCTTACAGTCTAAGTCTCCTTATAAGAGGTTTGTGCGAGAAGGGGAAGTTGCTGTCATTGCCCAGGGTGGTAGGTTCTACTCCGACGGGGGGCAGTCAATTAAGAGGGTTGATGTTCCCAGGCATGTTTGGGATGTCCTCAGAGAGAGTACAAAAGCTGGCGTCGAGGCCCTTGGTTTATCCTCAGATGATTTAGGCCCTACTAGAGAGGGAGAAGGATCAGTGATAGAAGCCCCAATTGCGGGCGGGGATCAGAGGACGCCTACCTTATCAGAGGTTCTCATGAGCCTCGACCATAACAACGACGCTCACTGGACAAGGACTAACCTTCCCGAGCTGAATATAGTAAAAGATAAATTCGGCCGCTATTGCTCTAGGCAGACGATAACAGAAGCAATTGATGGATTTAAACGACGGGAGTAGAAAATGGCTGTTACAGATGTTAAACTAACCCCCGGCCTCCCAGGCTCTTATTTTGGCGTCTTTGATGTATTTGCTAGTAGTGCTACTAACGGCGATCTAAGTAATGTTCTAACTCTTGGACATTACGATAATATGTCCATTGCCTTTTATGGCCCTACAGGGGGGTCTTCCAGGCTAGGGATTAAGGGGGCTAATATGCCAAGCGGCCCCTATATCGACCTTATAAGTGTTACTGGAGGCTCTTTAATTATTTCTAACGCAACGGGGGGACAGATATTTGAGGTTGCTGGGCATCCCCGTTGCGTTAAGTTCTCAGCCAGTGCTGCTGTAACAAAGGATATGCAGTCTGTCCTATACATTAGCTCTCACGTAAGCAACATGGACTGGCCCGGCCAACTACATAACCCATTACCAACAAGGGCTATCTAAATGGCTAACTATACAACCGGTGCAGACCTCAAAGCGGATATACTATTTAGGGCTAATGAACCCACAGATGGTACGTCTGATTTTGATAGTGCCGCGTTACAGTACCTTAATAGGGCCTACCAGGGTATTTGGTCAGGGGGAAGCGAGCTTGACCCTGAAACTATGGAGGTGTGGTGGTGGTTGAGGAAAGACGATCAAGGAGTGCTAACTTTAGATCCAGTGACGGATACTGGCACGATCTCTGTAACCAACAATTCGACTACTATTACCTTCAGCAGTGCTCCCGCTGCGAGTCAAGCTGGGTTTCACTTCAAAGTGGACGGCCATGCAGATGTGTTCATTATTTCCGCGCATACTGCTACAGAGGCTGGCGCAACACTGAACACGGTGTATACAGGGAACACTGATGCAACCGCGGCATTTAAGGCTATGCACCTAGATTATGATCTTGCAAATGACTTGTTATATCTTACAAGTCCTTTCCTTGCACATCAAGATAATCAAGATCAGATCCCTATTATTCCCTTGGATACTTTGAGGACAAAATTTCCGCTTCGGAATATAAGCCACGGTGTTCCTAAAAATGCGGCTATGATCGGAGAGAAGAAAGCTCGCTTTTCTCATTATGGAGGTCTGAAGAGTACAGATCTTATTAAGGTTGATTATGAGTATTTAGCGGAGCCATCTGATTTGGCTGATGATGCCACTGAACCCTTGGTCCCGAGGCAGTATCGTAGAATACTTGCTGATTGGGCCTGCTCCTTTGTATTAGCAGACAAGGATGATGAGAAAGCGTCTGCTTATTTACGGATAGCTTCCAGCGGGCTGAAGGCAATGTCCAGAGAGAATAGAAAGCGTATGTTCCTGGCAGCAGGAAATGAGAACTTCGGCAAAATACGAGCAAGACAGCGTGATATGCTTAGTGGCCCCCTTCGCACAGAGAGTGGCCTTATTATAGGATCGTTCTAATGGCATTTGCAGGTGAAGTTGCGGAACTGCCGCTTGGCGTCGACGGGCTAACAGGGCAGAAGAATATATCTGAGATTGGCCCTGGGCATCTTCTTGTTGCTGAGAACCTTACATATCAAGCAGGGACTTTACAGAAGGAGGGCGGGTCAGCTAAGTTTAATAGCTCCGCAATAGCTGGCACTCCTATTGTTCTTGGTGGCCATGACTGGCATCCGACAGGGACGGTCACTCAAAGGCTTATTGTTCTCTTAGGTGATGGAACCTTAAGAAAGGATACAGGCGCGACAGACTTTTCTGTTACGCTAAAGAGTGGCCTGACAATATCAGACGTTAACCCGGTTTTCGTCGAGGGGGGCATTGAAGCTGCAGGGAGCGATAAGAAGTTATTTGTATTCACCGGCGTTAATGTTGTTCAAGTTCTAGCTGCCGACGGGGCAACAACAGGGGATATAGCTACACCTGCAGCAGACTGGTCAGGGGCTAATCAGCCTACATTCGGTGTTATTCATGAAAATAGAATGTTTGCAGGCGGCAATGCTAATGATCCTCATAGAGTTTATTACACCCCTGCGTCAGATCATGAAGATTTCACAGGTGCAGGGTCCGGCTCACTCTCTATATATCCTGGGGAGGGGGAAAGGATAACGGGAGGTATTTCCTTCAAAGGACTTCTTATCTTATTCAAGTTTCCTAAGGGTATCTACCTTGTTGATACCTCCAGCGTGACACTTTCCGAATGGTCTGTCGATAAGCATAGTACTGATATAGGTGGCATATCCCCGAATGGTCACACTGCAATAGATAACGATGTTATATTCATAGATGCAGGTGCAACCCTTCATCTTATTAGCGCCATAACTGCATTTGGTAATATAGGAACTCGATCATTATCAAGCATAGCTAACTTGACGGAGCTTCTTCTTGACGAAACAAACATAGCACAGCTCCCTAATTGCCAAGCGATATACTACACAGCTAAGGCTGAAGCACATATAACTATGTCCTCGTCAGGAAGTAACTTTGATCGACGCCTAGTTATTGACTTTAATCGCCCAGACTTCCCACGTTTCAGGCTATCTACTAAGGATATAAATAGAAGTATGTGGCTCAATCAGGATGCTAATAGAATATCTCGGCCATATATAGGAGACAGCAGTGGGACTATTTGGAAACTGGATCAAGACACAAGGAATAAGGATGGTGGAGGTTATAGCGGTAAGTTTCAAACCGCTCACCTTGACTTCTCCCATCTTGACCCTGCACTAGGAGTTAAAAATAAGAACGGGAAGTTTCTTGAGTTAGTCATAGAGCCAAAAGGTAATCACGACTTAACAGTTGATGTTGTCTGGGATACCATAACGATCCAGACGATAACCTTCAATATGGGGGAGTCAGGAGCCGCTTTAGGTTCATTTGTGCTAGACACGAGCAAGTTAGCCGGAACTGGGCTTACGAATAAAAGGAAGCGGATGGAGGGGTCAGGTAAGAGGCTATCTCTAATAGGTAGGAATAGTGCTGCTAACGAGAACTTTTCCGTGTCTAGATTCTATGTCGGCTTTACCAGAGGTACAGATCGTGGATTATAGAGGGCATATTAATAAACGGATAAAGAATGCCAAGAAGGGCTGTAAGTGTAAGTGCTTTGACTACATGCCTATGGGGAAAGGCTTCGAGGCTTATGAGATTAAATGTAAGATGTGTGGCTGCTTAGTAAAGAAGCTCTGTGCCATCCCTGATGCAGAATTCTTTGACGAACATAGTGGGCAAAGGACGTTGATTCGCCCTGTCATCTTGCGAGAATTAAACATCTATGCCGAAATTACTATTGAGTTTGATGATGGAAGCGCTCATACTACGATGATCTGTAAAGGATGTGCAAGTAAATTGAAGGATAAAGATCTTGAAGATTTATATGCAGCCGACTTGGCTCAATTTGCTAAAGAGGAAGATCATACTAGGATAAAGGTGCCTTGGAGGTCGATGGCTCATCGTAAACCTATAGGGTTTAAAAGGGATAGATAAATGGCAGGTGGATACTCACATACAACAAGAGCTTCTGGTATAACGTTAACTGCTGCTATTTATAATGCAGATCACCAGAACCATATCGACAACCAAGACCCTGAACAGATGGATGATTACAGTCCTGATGTTGCTACAGCCCAGACTCAGACTAACCCCGGTGAATTTGGGGGGGAGAGTCTATCAACTAATCTTTCTGGCGAGCTAGAGAGGTTGAGGTTTATAATTGCTGAGATGAAGGGCACACTATACTGGTATCAATCCTCTGCTGTCGTTGCTAGTGGAGACAGTAAAGTAGCAATGGAGGCGTTTTCATAATGGGAACTTGGTCGAAAATCATGCTTAGTGGGGCTAGTAAAGGGCAGGAGATAGCTGTAGCCGCTACTTCCCCTTCTGCAGCGGGTGTTGTTCATACCCCTATAACTGGCTCCAATAATAGCTTGGATGAAGTGTATGTTTATGCCCATAATACAGTGACAACCGCAGTTATGCTGAAGCTAACAGTATCTGTAACAGGAGCAACAGGCAGTATTATATCATATCTTTTACCTGCTGGAGAGTTAGCAGGCTTACAGCTTGTTATTCCTGGTCTTCCCTATAACGGCGGCCCAAGTGGGGCTGTTAGGGCATTTGCGACGACAGCTAATCAAATACTCCTGTATGGCTATGTAAATAGGTTCTCAAGCTAATGACTAGAAGACTTACTCCTACCGTACTTGGCCATCTACTTAAGTTTGTTAATAATCCCCCTTGGGGATTAGGTGGGCTTAATAATATTGTGGAGGATGTTACCCCACAATTAGGCGGTGCGCTCGACGGCCAGGACAACATCGTTAGTGAAATAAACCTCAAGGATTACGGCGAGATAACGAATGCCCTCGGTGATCTAGCGGGCGGTACGGACGACATAGACCTGACTGTGGGCAATGTCGTAACCGCCACTGTCTCGACCGGCACCCAGACTTTCACCTTTTCCAATCCTACAGCTAGCGATGAAGGGTGTTCTTTTACTCTCATCCTTACCGACGGCGGGTCGCAAACGATAAACTGGCCTGCGAGTGTTGATTGGGCAGGTGGATCAGCGCCGTCGCTGACCGCTTCTGGGGTTGATATTCTGGTTTTCTTAACGACGGATGCAGGCACAATCTGGCACGGTATGGCAGCTTCGTTGGATAGTTCATAATGGTTTGGATACCTAAATCACCAGCAATCATTCATGCCCCTGCCGAGGCGCTGGATAAATACGGCAACTTACGCATCGGAGGAGGACTGCCTTCGCCTCGAAGAATGATGATGGCGGCGGCTGGAGCAACTGTAAACGCCACCCTTACATTTATTGCTATGACGGACGATACGACAAATCTTACTACCTACACTTTTTCTGGGCAATCTTTCTCCACTGCTGCTGCTGATAGGCAAATTGTTGTATGTACTCAAGGACCATCAAATGGAGGCAGAGCAGTTAGTTCAATGACGATCGGAGGCATTAGCGCCACCATGATGCAACGAGTTGGGACTAGTAGTAATTATCCAAATGAAATATGGACAGCAACAGTCCCGACGGGGGCTTCTGGTACAATATCTATTCAATGGAGTGGTTCTTCATCCAGGTGTTCTATTGGTGTCTTTGCTATGTATGGAGCATCTACAACTAAAAATGAAGTAGGAAGTTCTATAGCTAATCCTCCAACCGATGATGTTACGTGTAACGCTGGAGGTGTAATGATTGCCTCGGTTTCAGATGGTTATACCGGTGGGGCAGATGCTTCTAATTGGGCTTGGACTGGACTTACGGAAAGAGGAGAAATAGATAGTGAGAGTACACAATTGCATGGCGTTGCTGGAGATGCCTTTTCTACTTTACAAACTGATTTAACTGTAACCGCTACACCTACAGGTGGGCCAGATGAACCAGTGTTAAATATCGTTTCTTGGGACAAGGCATGATAATAATAAGTCATACAATATCAAGCTATAAAGACGACAGCTAGGGAGAGCAGGCATGCATTTCTGTCACCAAACGAACGACATTATTGATATCGCCCCCCGGTCCCTTCCACGATCTTGGCGCAACATCAGTGGCCTCGACAGATCCAGTAATGTTGAACTCAAGGCTGTTGGCTGGTTGCCGGTTGTATATGTTAACGTAACCTACAACTCTGCAACACAGATAAGGACGGGGCCGACTGGCTGCAACGTTGGCGATGCCGTGCCAGCGGGGGCGGATGAAGTGACGGGCGCGTATGCTCTGCGCGATAAAACGCAGCAGGAAGTGGACGATGATAAACGTGATCAGGACTTAGCGACGTTGCGCGAAGCAGGCAAGGACT
>Ga0209434_1000600_pt1 | contig 17112 bp, 22 predicted proteins | sample ETNvirnome_2_300_FD_184068 | JGI IMG/M metagenome (GOLD analysis project Ga0209434, IMG submission 184068) | Marine viral communities from the Pacific Ocean - ETNP_2_300 (SPAdes) (version 2) | ecosystem: Environmental > Aquatic > Marine > Oceanic | place: Pacific Ocean | collected 2013-06-22
GAAGAGTATGAGAAGCGTGTTGCACGACTCAAAGACATCGAAGTGGTAGTAACTGGTGAGGTTTTAGAGGGTGTGGAGTGTGAAAGCGGTGCTTGCCCGATTAGGTAGAAGTGTTCTACCTTATCTCAGGAAAGGACTTTCCCCACTTCTTCTTAAACTTTCTTATCTTTGCTCGTCGTTGCATCTCTGCTCCATTTGGTTCCTTGTTTGTCGGAAGTGCTGCACCCCTCATTATAGAATCACCAGTTCCTATAAATTCTTGCAAATACTCTGCAACCGCATCAGCAGTCTCTAACAATTCATCAAATGCTTCCATGATGTCTTCATCGGATGTGGATTCGTTTAGTTCGCCACCGAAGTAACCTTCAAGGTACTCAGAAACCACACTCTCGTTCTTTTCCTCTGCTGGCATAGTATTGTCTCCTGTACCTTATTTATACAGAAAAAACTTTCTATTTTTTATTTGACACCCCCATTTTAGTCACTACAATGGGGGACTTATATTAACTTGGAGAGTTATAGTAGTCTATATAAGAGACACAATCAAAAAATTAATGGGCAATTATGCCCATTTTTATTAGAGGAGCATTTCGCTCCAACCCTCTAGCCAGGGTACATTCTATTAGAAGGAGAATCAAAATGGCTAATTCAGATAAGTGTTGTTCTGGTGGAGATGACTGGATTACTCGCACGTTGGGTAAGGTCGGTATCAATCGTAGTATGCTAATCACGCTTGCACTTGTTCCATTCGCATGGGACGGTGTTATGTGGTTCGGTATGGCTCTTCATGATCTTTGGAATGCTGCTACTAATGCAGTCGGACAGTGAACCTCTTTTGAGGAGATAATCTCATGAAAGTACATTCACTAAAATGTAACAAATGGCTCATTGCCGCATTAGCAATTGCTGGTGCAGCAGTTCTTACTACCGTAGTGGTAGCAGATGAGTCATACGACGAATTGCAGAGTAGACTGGATGCAGCAGAAGCCAAGATCGCTTCACTCACAGCACCCAGCCATATGGACATTCAACGAGCAGAAGCCACGAAGGCAATAATCGCTGATGTTCTCGCTGATGCTGATTATAGAACAATGATGCAAGGACAGGCGGAAAAGAATCCTGTTACGGTCAATGTTCACGGTTTTGCACAATTCCGTTGGTCTTACAATGACACCAAAATGACTGGTGTTGACGAGACTCACGGCTTTAGTGTTCCTCGCGTCCGTCTTATCCTTGAAGGTGACATCTATGATTGGTCATACAGGGTAAGTGGTCAGTGGAACGATGGTGGTGCATTTGATCTTAAAGATGCATACGCCGATTGGAATGGATTCCGATTTGGTCAGTTCAAGTCCCCGTTCATGCGGGAAGTTCTGACTGCACAGGTTGACACTCTCGCAGCAGAGCGTTCAATCGTTGCACATGAGTTTGGTCAGGGTCGTAGTCAAGGTATCCAGTATGGACATGACTTCGGCAGTGGTTTCAAAGTCACTGGTGCATACACTGATGGGTTCAACAGTGCCAATGGTGCTGGGGTTCAAAATGGTTACGCATTGACCGGTCGCGTTGACTGGGATGCTGCTAATTGGCTTGACGTAGGGTTTGCTGGGTCGCATAATAATCTTAATACGACCAGTTATAACACTTGGACTGCTGATGCCGCCATCAACTGGAAAGCACTCGCGTTTACTGCTTCATACACTGCAACGAGCGGTGATATCGGTGATAGTTGGGGTGCTGTTTTGAATGCTGCATACACAATGGATAAGTGGGAACCATTTGTCCAGTATGAGCGTGGTTCACTTGATGGTAGCACTGAAGACCTCAGTGTCGCTACCTTCGGTGTGAACTATTACTTCAATAAGAATGTCAAGTGGACAACCGATCTTGGTTATGCACTCAATTCTATTGATGCTGGTTGGAGGTTAGGTGATACTGGTTGGAATACAACCACTGAGGATGGAGAGTATCTCCTTCGCACCCAACTTCAAATTCAATTCTGATTCGGGAATATTCCCGACACTTTAGCAACCCCTCTGTCTTCGGATAGGGGGGTTGTTTTATAGATATAATATCTAAGGAATAATATATTGAAATCATTCAAACAATACACCACAGAAAGTTCATTGAGTTATAAAAAACATCAACGACTGAGGGGGAAGAATCCGGGACGGGAAAGAGCAATGCAAATGAGAAACCAAGTGAGAGGCACTCAAGCAGGAACCATATCATTTCAGTCTGGAAAGGCTAAAGAAAAACGAAGAGAGAATGCTCTTATAAAACAAGGCGAAACGATGGGTATAAAGACACCTCTCAGTAATACTGATCTAGACAGAGCGATTGATCTGGAGACAGATAATAAAGCAGCAATGTCTTCGGCAACCCCACTCCAACGGAGAAAGCGATGAAATCATTTAAGAAATACATCTCAGAACTGAACGTGCCTGGAGTAAGCAAAATAAAAAAAGGATTTAAATCTAGAAGACGGGGAAAGGAATTAACCCGTGATATAGAAAGAACAAGAGATTCTTATAATAAATTAAAGAGTGAAAGAGCAAGGGGAGATTTATCTCAAGCGGAGACTGCTCCTAACCCGATGAGGTGGTCTTCCGAGAGTGAACCTGAAACTTCTGCCTTTGATAGATTACACAGGTTAAATAAAAAATTGAGACATCATAAGTCGGGAAATCCTCTTTCTCCGGAGCAAAGTAAGAAGATTTCATCAACCACACCCACACCAGAAGAATTAAAACAATTGAATCTTTTCAGCAAACAGAGTGGGATCAGCGGGCGCAACAAATCCTTCAATTTGTACCCCAACAGGCGTACAAAAAAATCATAGTGATTTTGCTAAAAGGTACAGATGAAGAGTAAGTCGTCTTGGTTTTTTTTTATTAATAAAATATAAAAAAAAGCCATTTCCCATATAAATAATATATGGAATGGTTAATAGAAAAATTGCATATGTTTTAGCGTCTGTATTATGTTTAGCAAGTTGCACCGCAACTACATTTACCTCCACCCCCAAAACACAACCAAAAGAATCTATTGTTGATGCAACAACACTTTCCGATTATATGGATGAGTGGTTTGTCCGAACAACAATAGAAAAAGACCCATATCCATCTATATGCAGTTTGCATTTAGAGGATGGTAGTCTACTGGGAAGTGGAATCCTTATCCGTCCAGATGTGGTTCTAACGGCAGGTCACTGTATCGACGATGATAATATCTTTTCCGTAGTCCTTGGCGAAGAAGAGATACTAGTCAAAGATATGGTAATACATCCCAGTTACAGCCATACATTTGGGCGGGTAAGTAATGATGTGGGGTTGATATTTCTTGAATGTGATTCATCACATGAACCTGCAAAAATGGGTTGTGTAGAATGGATGGAAAGATATCAAAATATTACAACGGTTGGTCACTCTTTACGATATAAGAAGTATAGCAAACCAGGCGTATTCAGATATTTTGGTGTCGTGATAGATGAACCAAACTATATGAAATTCCTCCCAAGACCTGCATCAATTATGCCTGGAGATAGTGGTGGGGGTGTGTTTGCCACATTCCAAGGAAAGGAATATGTTGTAGGAATTATCAGTAATTATGTTATGGTTAACATATTTAAAGACGAATTGGTAGTATCAGAATGTTCTGCTACAATTATTGCCAAATATTTGGATTGGATTAAAGAGGAAATTCTAATTGAAGGATGGATTACAAAATAAAGGATAGGGTATTTAAGTGAACGGTAAATTAACAACAGCATTAATTTGTTCAGGAACAATGATGTTCCAGTCCATTTATAATATATTAACAGACTCCTATATACAGTCTGTTTTTTGGTTTGGACTTGGAACATTCTTCTGGTTTTATTCGTATAAGAAATTCTATAAACCAGTATGACAGAAGCACTTCTTGAAGTAGGGATAATTATATTGATTCTCATTCTACTTCGAGATGATGGAAGTCAACATAAATAGTTGTAGGAGATTCTACAATGATTATTGCAGGAGTAGATTATAGCATAAGAACACCAGCAATTTGTGTGTTCGCTGCTAAAGAGAAAGAGGCATTCACATTCAAGAGATGTCGCTTCTATTTCCTCACCGACACAAAGAAGTATGCTGATTTCTTTTTGAAGAATATTTACGGTGAACGATCCCAAGATTGGGATTGTGATTTGGAACGGTACAAGAGCATTGCTGATTGGGCCGTAGATAAGTTGATCGGTTGTGATCAAGTTGCTCTTGAGGGATATTCATTTGGCTCTAAGGGGAAGGTGTTTCATATTGCAGAGAACACGGGTGTTCTGAAATATAAAATTCATAATATAGGAATTCCATTGGAGATTATTCCGCCTACCACTGTTAAGAAATTTGCAACCGGAAAAGGGAATGCAGATAAGACGATAATGCACAAATCATTTGTTGAGGAAACTGGTTACGATCTTAAGAAACTCATTACACCAGATAAGGGTTCTGTGGATAATCCTGTTTCTGATATCGTCGATGCATATTTCATATGCAAGCACCTACATGATAGCATATTGAGTTCATACAACAGTTAGTGAACGTCATCCCCAGACCACCTCTTAAACTGTTTGCGAATATTGGAAACTTCTTTTTGTGTTGCTCTGGATTGAATCATGTTTGAGGTTTTCTTAAATTCGCCGTGGTCTATTACATCGCCACCATTCTTTGCAGTTTCCACACTATAGACAACTTCTTCTAATGCTTTCTTGTCCTTTCTGAATTGGTATATGACAATACCGATACCAGTAAGTACACCAAGTCCTGCAAACACACCACCGAATATACCAACATGTTCCATGTATAGTGTAGCGTAGGTTCCAAGTCCACCAGTGACAGCACCCATCAGGAACAATAATGCACCTAATTTGGGATTTACGAATATCGCTATTGCAATACCACCAATACACAATAATAACCCCGCACCTGCGGTCACACTTGCAATCCAGTATAAACTCTGGACTGCTTCCTTGCGTTCTGCATCTCTAAATTGTGAATTTTCTACTTCCAGCACTTCTACTTCATCTGCCGCAACATCTATTTGGTCTGCAATTACAGGGAGTTCGTCAGGTTCCGGTATTTGACGAACATCCTCTGCAATATGCTCAAGTCTTTGTGAGGTATCACCGCGAACTACGATGTCTGGTGTTAATTCGCATGCTGGTATTAATAAACATAATGTGAGGAGAAATTTCTTCATTTTTTCATCTTTGTGGTGGTATTAAATATGCCATAATTCCTGTTGTACTATCTTTAATGATGACTGCTTTGTTTGGATTTTTATGTGAATATGAACGCATTTCTTGATTGTATATATCATCCATATTTAGTTTTCTTGACCAACGTTCATATTTTGTTCTTCCTTTTAAGCAGTTATTGTACTCTTCGGAACTGAGAGGGAAGACATCACACCCTGCGAACGTATCTCTGTTTTTCTTCTTTCTGATTGCTAAACGATCTGCTTCTCTGCCTGCAATTTGTGGTAGATTGTCTGTTGGCACTACGTTTTGGTGCATTCCTGCTATACCACCCCCAGCAGATGTCATTGTTTCTTGTAGTTCTTTATATAAATCCATTTCTTCTATCAATTGTTTAAATTTTTTCATTTATTTCTATACCTTTCCCAAAGCATTTGATTGGTTTCTTGCTTCTTTTTAAATTCTGTTATTTCTTTACGTCTCTTTAAATTTTCTATTTTAATACATTCACTTCTTCTTTGATTTGGTGTAATTTTCCTTTTTGGTTCTGTGTTTGGCGAGAATCTAGATGATTGTCGTTTAAGTTTGCTTCTGTTTTTATTGCAACCACACCCCATTACAGATTCCTTGTGACATTTAAAAGTTTTTGTATTTGCAAATCACATTTCGCCTCTCGTTCCCCACCGGGCCAATATAGGTAATCTTTTTGTTTATTTTTCTTTAAATTTAACAACAACGGCAATGATACTTTTTCTACTTCTTCCATTTTGACTTTTAATAGAGCGTCATATTGTTCCTTAACTGCGGTTGCACCATCACAAGTAGAGTTCATCTGCAAAATTAAATCTAATTTTTCTTGCATTTCTTTTATTTCATCTGGTGTTGTTTGATCGTCCAGTTGAACTAGACTGTTGAGTTCATCTTCATCTGCTGCTGTGAAACCAAAGTCAAAATCACCATTTAAATATTCTTCTGATATGTCTTGATTATCTACCATGGTCATTTTCCTCCGACAATAACTCAAAAGATGCATCTAATGCAAGTTGATCAATGTCCACATTTCTTTCTTCTATCATATGCTTTTTTATTTCATTTAAAACATATTCACCATCAGCCCCAATTTTTTCTGCTTCATCTTTTAACAGTAGCATTGCAGTTGGGAGAGTAGTGAGTCTTGTTCTAAGTGTGGGATCAGGAACCAATGCGATAATTTTTTTAATATTAATAATTAAACGATTGAATGGGTCCACTGATTCTATTTCTTTGCTTGTGGTAAGAGTATCAATCTTTCGGATAAAGTTTCCTTTACTATCTATTATACCATACTTATATGCAGGCATTCTTCTAAAAGGAGTGACTATCATTCTAATAAATTTATAAACAGTAAATGCATTAATGACTTTGTTTAGTTCGCCCATATTGGCATTTGTTTCGTTTATCATCACATTGTCTCCAGTTTCTTAATTACCTTATAGTCGGTGGGAATGTCCTCAATATCAACCTCTGGTATAGAGTAGGGAAGATATTGTAGATATTCTAGAAAAGATTTAAGATATGGGTAGAACATATCGTCTATTTTATAGAATAAAATTCTGCAACATACTCTTGGTCCAAATATGTTATTTAAAACTATAATATGGTTTAATATTAATCTTTCTTTAAGTAATCCTTTATTGTGATATCTTCCCAATAAACGTTTGATATATTTGACGCGATTCAGGTCTTCTTGAAACTCTTCAATACTATTACACTGAGGATTGTTGTAGTGCTTCATAGCATACATTTCAAAATTTTTCTTAGTGAGAATTGTGAAATCCATAATATAAAAAAGTTTTCAATCTTCGTTTGTGTCTGGGACAATTTTGGCATCTAAATCATATAACCCATCATCATCTTGGTATAAATTGACCTTTAATGAGAGTCCCATTCCGTTATTAAATTCTGAAATATTATCACTAGTATAGAACCCCTGTTTCATAAGATTATGGGTTGGGGTTGTACCAAAAGAACCTCCCCATCTTTTTAATGTGAGGTTTTTAGTTTCGTCAACTGAAATTGTTGATGAATTGTCCCAATCGAAATCCAACCCAGCAAGATTTAATTTATGACGAATCTCTGAAATTGCATTTTTTGGGTCAAGGAATTCTCTTTGAGTATATGCATTCAGAAAAGAGTTGAGTCTCGCAACTTGTACTTGAGATTCAATTCGATGAACACCAAAATCGCTGTGCGCACCTCTTGCAGCACCACCAGCAACCACTTGGTTTTCTGTTATTTGTGAAAGGGTTTCTTTTAAGTTTTTGTATGTTTTCATATTGTTCTCCCAATATTATAGTTATCCGTTATTATTTATTGTTTTTTAATACTCTAACCGAAATTTTTGGTAAATATGCCATCAATTGTCATATTAGGTGTATCTTTTATGTACTGTCTGAGCAATTTCTTTGTTCCCATTTCACCGGCACCACCTTCTTCATTTGCTTTCTTCTTTTTCTTTTTGGGAGGCTGATGGAGGTCTAATGGTTTTGCAGGATCACCAATTTCCCATCCATATTCCCTGCCAAGAGTTTTGTCAAACAAATTTGAATCAAATTGGGGGGTTTGAATAGGATAATCTGGTAGAGCCATGATATAATCTTCGTCTTGGTTTTGAAGTGAAGATGTTGCAATTGCATACGCCTTATCTTTTGACATTCCTTTATCTATAAGTCTTTGGACGTATTTATCTAGTATGTCAGGTTCAATGAGCATACGAAAACTTTCATCTATATCGTTGTTTGTTTCATTATTTTGTGCTATTTGACGGAGGAAATGATTACCATACTTAACAGGAATTTTCTTTTCTTTGCCGTTTACGGTGATGGTATTAAATTCTTTAGAATCTTCTATGTTGGGATTATTTATATCAATATCATAGTCATAAAGGTCTGTAAGAGAACGAGTGGCGAATTCGTATGGATTTGCTAACATATCCTGTTCAACTTCTGATTTATCAACGAGTAAATCTTCTTCGTTTTCTTTTGTTTGTTTTGCTTCTTTAATAATAGAGAACATTTCATTGAAGCCTAATAACCTTCCAGATGATAGAGCATATTCGTCGCCTTGATCGGATCTGTTTTTGATTATAGATGTTCCGTGTCCAGTGAGTTTACCAGAATCTGAAGTAATAGATGGTTGTGTAATATCAGTACTGAATACAGATGATCCTATACCTTTTCGTGTTTTACCACGAAAACGAACTGATACCTTTTCGGCATATCTTGCAACTGTGGGGCTGTGGAAAGGATCTTCCCCTATTTCTTCAAATCCATGTGGACTTAGCATGTGTGATGCTGCTGCTTCTGGAACACCCATTACATCATATTTGTTTGCACCAGTCATATTTTCATGGACCATTGCTTGAGCAAATTCTGGATTGTCTTTAATAATTTCAAGAACTTCTTTGGTCACTTCTTTTTGTGTGGTATCCCGAAATGAATCATAATCATATTCTTTTTTAATTTTTCCACCACTTGTGAACATGTATGCCATTTTTGGATTATCACGAACTCTATCAGCATTTTTTGAAGATACTGTTTTTGTAGGAAGATTTTCAACACGTTCAATTAACTTATTGATGACTTTTGTTTTGAATTTGGGGTTACGTTCAAGAACAGTTTCTAATGAAGCCCTAAATCCAGCAGCAGTTGCTTTTCCTTGTTGACTTGAAAGTTGGAAAGATTTATCATTTTTTAGTGAAATTTTATACTTAATGCTACCGTCTTCGTTTAATATTACGTTGTCGGTTTTCGGTTCACCGTGTATTTGAATACCTAATTCGTCCCAATGATATAGGTTGTTTCTATCTTCTTCTGGAAGTTGACCCAATGTCATTATTGCAACAGCAAACATTGCTTTACTGAAAGATAAATTCTTCCCTCCATTGGCTTCACTTTTTCTAATGACATCATCAATGCTCATTCCGCGAGACAAATCAGACGCAACGGTTATGGCATATTCAAATTGTTTTCCTTCGTTTTTATCATGAATGGTAATGTGTGTTTCTAGATCGTCCCACACATCTGATAGAGCGGAAGCATTTCTTGGCTGCAACACCATCTGTGGCTGTTCCCATGCAGATGCTTCGGAGTTATATGCTTGTGCTTCAAATTCTGCTTCTTGTTTTTCAGCATCCTGTTGTGCTTTAAACTCCTTTTCAGTAGCAGAAATTTGCATTTCTTTCTCTTTGGTATTTAGGGTCGCCATGTCTGCCTGAGCCTTTGCTGTTTGTTTTTGTTCTGGGCTTTGCTCTGTGTTAGTTTCTTCAGATTCACCCTCACCCTTAACACCCCTTCCAGCAGTAATATCTTCTTTCCCTTTATTTCTAGTTTTGGTTTCTTCTTTTGATTTTGCAATCATCTTTTTTGCAGTCACTGTCCACACCCAATCGTCTTCTTGTGCAGCAGAACCAGCAGATCCTCTGGTTGGTTTAGCGTTTATTACATCATAGTCTCGTTTGTTCAACTCGTTTTTATGAACGAGCATTACCTTTCCTTCGGTCTTACCTTCTGTGCCTCGGACAAGACGAAGATCTTTCCAATTGGGCATACCCGTATTCTTCTCAGTTTCCCTTTCTGCCCTTTTCCGAGCAGCATCTCTTCCTTTAGGATCGCTTGTCCCAACACCACGATTGTTTTCTTTATCCTTAAGTCGTTGTTTTTGTTCTTCTCCTGCTTCAATGATCATTTCATCGAACAAAATATCAACACTCTCCTTTACCTTTGATGGTTTAGTGTCTGTCATTCTTGCTTGAACTTTTTTTAGTCTCTCTGTTTCTGCTTTTTGCATATTTGGTAACAACCTTTTTGATAATCTTGCAATTACGCCTTTCTTTTTTCTTATTTTTGCATCAATTTTTTCTCTTTGCAAATAAGGAATATTTTCCCATTTCATGTCTCTAATTATTTTTTTTCTCATTTTCGACATTGCTGCTCTTTTTGATTTTGATACCAATTGTGTTTTTGTTTTTTTATGTTTTTCTTTTCGTTTACGAATCCTAGCACGTTTCTTTGCAGTCCTTTTCATTCTTCTTGCTAATTTTCTTCTTGATGCAACACTCAATTCATTCAAAATCATATCGTCTTCTGAGGATGATACTTTACCATTTTCGTTAAACTCTTTAAATTCGTCGTAGTCGAACCAAGATTCTGTTATTTTACTTTTAACTCCCATATTTTTTCGTAAAGAATCGAACATTTTCAATGCATCCCCCCGTGAGACATGGGATGGCATTCCCAATCGGAATGCACTCATATTACCGTCTGATGCTGCTGCTCTCATTTTGGATGCAGACATACCCGAGACACCATCTGCATCTGGATCTCGTTCCCCCGCCGATATCACCTCAAATTTGGAAAATTTCAAGTCTTTATTGGGTCCAACATACTTATTAATAATTCTTCTGAATTCTCCAACACGATCCGAACCAACAACTAAAACAACTTCACCGTATCCCTTATCGCTAAGATCTTGTAATATTGAGAAAATGGTATTATATTTTCTATTAACAACAACATTAAATCCTTTGAGTACCTTTTTCATAAACAAAAACTTATCAGTGGGGGATAGGGGATTTTTCTTTTTGTCTTGTGTCCCACTTCCATAAATTTTATGTTCTGCACCACGCTTTCTTGCTTCCATTTTAACTTTAGTAGCAAGAAGTAAATGTCCGGTTGTCGGAGGGTTGAATCGACCAAAAGTAAAAACCATTTTTTTCATACAAATACCTCCTATGGTACGTATTTATATGTATAAAAAACAGGAGAGCATATATATCTCATACGCTCTCCTGCAATAAAATTTAAGTAACCCCACCGATTTTCATGTGTAGGTCTGATTTACTGGACCACCTCCTTCCAAAAAGAATGGAAATCGGTGGGGTTTATCTTATATCATTTGTTCCATGGAAGTTTAGATTTTAAATAATTCCATGTTGGAGTACCAATCAATGTGCCCGCAATGAATATTACGATGCTGTAAAATATTGTTCCTAAGACTGTTGAAAACATATTGATTCTCCTTTGTGATTAATGATAAACCTTTTTACAGGTAAATCCCTTGTGGTGTGATCTCTCACCATTCATAACCTTATATATGGCAGATTTGTTTAATTCGTGTTGACGGCAGAATTTCATTAGATTATCTACTAAATAAGTCCCGCCGCTCTTGTCCTTAAACTCATATAATGGTGTTAGATCTTCTTTACTAATAGTATGTATGGTTTGCCATTCCCAGAACCTACCATTTTTTACAAATTCTCCACCATGTTCTGTGACAAATTGATCTCTGTGTATGTGTGATTTGCTGTTATCATTGCATAAAACCCATGTTCTGCTGTTTCGTTTGTTTATCATATCTTTATTCATATTTTATCCCTTCACCCAATCCTTTGCAACATTGAAGTTTGCTCTGCTAAATGTTAACCTATCCACAATTTTTACTGCATTATTTGAAATTTTATCAACAGCAACAAACCCTTCTGGTTTTGTTACATCAAGTCCCTTTGAAGTTTGAATAAAGGTTCCTATCGATTTCACAGATTCCATTTTTCTTAGGAGGATAAGTTTACCTTTAGTGAGAATCGCATGCAAAGAAAAGACTGAATCCATTTCTTTATTTTTGTTTTTTAGATAACCTAGCATTTGTTTTCTTGCTGATTCTCTCTTCTTTATCGCTGCTTCTGACGTAAGACCATCTATCTCTCCCTGTATTTTGTCGTTCGTCCATGTCACGAACTCCTTAGTTGAAAGAGATATTGTGCCTTGTTTAACTTTAGAATTAACATAGATGTTCAAGTTAGATATGATCTTTTCTTGATTTTTTAGATCATCCATGAATGATTTTACTATTTTCAATTCTGATTTTGCTTGAGACACTATAGCATTAATGTTTGTAGATTCTGTTGATGTTAGAGTTGCTGTCCCAGATATATCTTTAAAGTCTGCATCATCTACCCAAACAGAACTGGTGTTCTTTAGTCTGTTTACATTTACATTAAACGATGCAGTCATATCCTGTATTGATTTTCCACTATATGTGGTATGAAACACAATACCCATCTTTGCTGTTTTTAATTTGTTACCTAAATCAGAATTAACAGGCACTGCGTACATGATAGTGTTTGGTTTGAATGTGTAGTGCATTACCCCATCAATATTTTTAGTTTTGATGTCACCTGGTCCGAACATCATATCACCTTGTAATATACCTTTGATTGGTAATTTCTTTAGATACCTTAGTGCTGTTTTTAATTTGTCTGCTACACCACCGGGGTGATTTTTCCGAACATCTGACATCGTATAGTTAATTTTTGGTGTTTTATTAAATATGCTCTTTGTACCAACAAAGAATTTTCCATTTTCAGGATCAATGCCACAAAATATAGCAGGTGCGCCATCCCATTTTACTGTGCTGTTGGTTTTAGATTTAGAATTTCCATTTAACATTTTTGCAATTTCTTCAAGAAATGCAACTGCTTCTGCCGCTCGTCCACCACCCTCAAACACTAAATCTTCAAGGTGCGTTAGGTGTGTGTTCTTTCCGGTTTTTGATTCTTCAATGTATTCCAAATAACCTTTTACATTCATGCAAGTATGTAGTTATTTTGGATCTTATATTTTTTGATTGTCTCATACAGCATTGGAACATAATCAATCGGATCACCAGTAAACACTTTACATGGAAATCCGTTTTCTGCTGCTATGATTATGTGAAATTCACGAATCGGCGTTCCTGTTCTTTCGTGCCACATTATTGAATATGCTGTCCCCTGTAACATATAATTTTCAATATCATTTAATCTTTTTTGTCTGGTACTTCCCTTAAAATCTATGACGCTCAATTTTCCTTCATATTCAGCAACACAATCCACTCTACCAGCAAGTCCCAGAGCATCGCTCCAGAGGGGGACTTCTAGCGCATGAATGTTGTCTATTTTGTCAAGACTTTCTTTTATTTGTACAAAAAGAGAAGAAACTATGGGCGATTCCAACAAAAGATCAATATCTTCATTGTTTAAATAACGTTCAATTAAATCGTGGAGGTCGTTGCCCCTAGACAAGACTCTCTTAGATTCTTTTGGATTGTTTTTTCTCCATTCTTTGAAGAATTTTTGTTTTTCCCATCCCGTCACTGTTGTGACACTTGGGTACTGGTTTCCTTCAGGTGTGTGATAAAACCTTTTTCCCGACGAATCCGAAATAACAGGAATGTCTTCAAAAATCATATTCTGATGTGTAAACTTCTTTTGCATGTTCATATTATACTTCCTTTTCACTCCACAGTCAATAATAAAGAATAAATTTACTAATTATATTTAATCTCATCACGATCCTTTACCCTTCTTCCATCTGCTGAACGGCCTCTTCTTCTACCCGCTCCCCCTCTTCTTCTGCCCGCTCCCCCGCCTGAATCGCGTCAAATATATCAAACGTTTATGCGGCCGCGATCATCATTGAGTCGTGTCGGAAAGAAACCCTGACCTCGAATCTGCTGGATAGCGTCTTCGCTGCTGTCGGCTTCCACAGTACCGCTGGTGCGCTTGCCCGCCGAGTCAAGTGCATCGTATCGATAGGTGGTAGGCACATTTTTTTGTCTTCTTGGAACAGCAGGGGTTGCTGCCGCAGCGGCAGGTTTAGAATCTTTTTTCTTATCGTCAAATGTTCTTTTTGGGGGTGCCCCTGCTGCGGGAGGAGAAGTTCCTCCGGGAGAAGTTCCTGTAGGTGTAGTCCCAGCCCGTTGTTGATCTCTTCTTGCTAAAACTTCTTCGTCATCGTGTCCGACCGGTTTACCGAATCCAGTATTATCAGCCCCGCCATGATTATAAAAACCTTGAGATCTTCCTCTTGCTCCGGCAGCAACTGCACCATATTCAGTACCACCCCGTGACTTTTCCGCTCGCTCGGCACCCTGTCTTACTCTACTTACGCCTTGTGATAATTTTTTTCGCATTTTATCTATACCACTAAAAAACCCACCTTCGTGTAAATCTATAGGTTCTTTAGAGTTGGTTGGAGATTTTGTTTCAGTGTTTTCGACGGGAAAGTTTTGTTTTCCATGACGCGAGACACCATGTAACCAATTTACATATTCTTGTCTGTTAAACATTACCCTTCTTGGTTTCCCATAGCACTACCAACATGGGCAGCAACCTTTCCAACAGCACCAGCGACTTTAGATCGGACGAATCGCTTGGCTAATGCACCGACTCCTTTTTTAACAGCCCATCTTGCAGCCATCCCAAGTAAAGGTGCGAGTTCTAAGAGTTCTTCTTCCGTTAGATCATTAATAGTATCAACATCCTCTGGAAGAATACCAAACATTTCGTGGTTGTTTTTTAGTTCATTTCTTAGAGATTCAAAATCATGTTCAACACCAGCATTGATGTTTCTTGTGTATTTTGGATTCTTTCGTGAAGAATCTGGACCAATTTTCACCAAGGGTTCTGTGGATGGATCACTTGGATCACTCAATCTCCTCAGTTCGTTTGATAATGTATCTGGTTTTGGTTTTTTATTTGTGGTGGCCTTGCGAAGTTGATCGGGAGATGGTTTAAGAGTATGAGATCTATCTTCTTTCATTGTTTTATCAGTCCACCCACCAAATGTTTTACCACCACTGAGAATTTCTGCTGTTTTGGCAACTATTTCCTCAACGTTCTCTCCGCGCAGGGTTCTCTTGTTTTCTCGTTCCATTTCACTCTTTCTCCGTGCTTGCTCTCTTGCGTTTGCGGCTTTAAACTTTGGATTTTGAACTTGATTTTCCATTTCTGTTCCTTTCGGTCGGACCTGTTTTATAAAATCTAATATCTAATATTAATATATAGTATATATCCAAAATCAGGAGATAATCATGGCACAACCAATGTACAATTCAGCAGTAAACATTCCTACTAACGCAGATACCACTGGAAAATGGAAAGCACTATATGCCGGTGCCGCCGGTGATATTAAGGTAGATATGTTCAGTGGTGAAACTACATCTTTCACTGTAATTGCAGGGGCTCTTCTTCCTGTAAAGGTCACAAAGGTGTATAACACAGGCACTGACGTAACAAATGGAAAACTTATTGGTCTAAATTGACCCACCTACTCCATAGTTCTTTACCCGAACTATCCAGACCCACTAATTGAAGAGCAAGTCTCTTTGGTTTGGTGGGTTTGTTTTTTAATTTCATGTTACATTCCTTGAGGAGTTTGTGTCCCTTTTTAGAATTACATGTTGGACATGCAGCAACAAGATTAGTCCATTGAGTCCCACCACCTCTTGATTGTGGGTGAATATGATCTATTGTGAGTTTCTTGGGATTCTTTGACGAGAATCCGCAATACTGACATGTCCAGTTGTCTCTTTTGAACACATTTCTTCTTGTTGGTGAGTGGTCTTCATAAGGTAGATACACAAAACGAACAAGGACGATTGCAGCGGGTATCTTGTACTCACCGCGAACCGTCCTAATGGAATAAGTTTTGTTGTAGTTATAGGGCTTCTTTGCTTTCCCTGTGGATAGTAGTTTAACCGCTTTCTTCCAGCCAATCACTTTCATTATCTCTTCGCTGGAATTGAGTAAAAGTACTTCTCTACTCATTGAATCTCCTTTAATTTATTATTTTTAAATTCAGATATTAAAATATTTATCGATTATGCTATACGTTTCTATTAGTTCTTCAATTGATTTGAATATATCTTCATCGGATATCTCTTCATTTAATTGAATGTTATTAAAATTATCACCAAAGTAACTTTCAATATATTTTTCAAAAACAGGTTCTAATTCTTCTTTTCCTGTGTCTAAGTATTCCATAACATCGATGGCAACGTTGTTTAGATTAATAATTGCTCTATCGATGTTGTTTTCGTTTAATTCGTTTTCGTCCTCAACAAAACACTGAAGAAAATTATAATGTTTATCTTCGGTTAGCATGTCATGATCTTGCCCGGTCGCTGGTTGTGGTTCGGGTGATTCCGCCTCAGCAGGAGATACATCATGCATAATGCCCTCTTTAGGTGTGTTATTAAGGTTTCGTTGCGTAGTGTTGAGGGATCCGTTTATATGTTGCAGGTGTTGCCTGAAATCGTTCATATTCATATTTGAATTCATCCTTTTGTTTAATGTTCTATGTTATATATAAATTACCTTCGTAATTTTTTTATCAATTAGTCAGTATATTTTAATTTTCGGTATACCACATAATAGAAATTACAGAGGAGTCTGTGTAGTATGGGTTTTGATAACTGGTTTGAATTGGCGGGAATTGTTGTGGCTGTTTTAGGTGGCGGTATTGTCGGTGGATATAAGATTGCAAAATCGCAGGGAATAAAACTACTCAACAAGAATTTTCCCAATAGTGATTTTTGGTCAATCCACACAAGAATACATGAAATCCTCACTGAATTGAGACTTAAAACAAATTGTGCAAGATCGCAACTTATTCAGTTTCATAATACTGGGTATTTTCTTGATGGAATATCAATGAAAAAAATGTCATTAACTCATGAATCCTTAGAATCGGGAATTGCTTCGGAAATGAATGGTCCCGACACAAACATTAAAAAAGATGTTTTGCTTACTCTTGTGGTAGATTCTATGAATCTCATGATGAAAGATGATGCAAAATTAAGAATTACCGAACAGATAAACACATGTTATATGAAAAATCTTTTATATTCCAATGCTGTGGTGGGTTTTAGTTTTCTTCCAATTCATGGTATTAATGGTAATATAGTCGGCTATATTATGATTCAATGGTGTAGTTTGGGTAAAGTTGATGAAATTGATGAGGAATCAATGATGGTTGCAATAAAAGACGCACGATATAATGTGGAGGTTGAGTTGAATATTG
>Ga0209434_1000602_pt1 | contig 17105 bp, 23 predicted proteins | sample ETNvirnome_2_300_FD_184068 | JGI IMG/M metagenome (GOLD analysis project Ga0209434, IMG submission 184068) | Marine viral communities from the Pacific Ocean - ETNP_2_300 (SPAdes) (version 2) | ecosystem: Environmental > Aquatic > Marine > Oceanic | place: Pacific Ocean | collected 2013-06-22
AGATCACCGACTGAGCCGTCGTATGTAATGATCTGCGCCCGGTCTACGCCGTTGGTCCAGATGACCTGATCATTCATCACAACGTACTGGTCTGGATACAGCGGCACTGCCGGATCGTTAAGGCCCAGCTTGATGACTTCATCTGCAGGTGACGCGCCCCCGCCGTGAGAACCAAGGAAGCGGTACATCTTGCTGCCGAATCGATACAGCAGAATCGATGCTGCCCCCGCCTGCAGGCCCGCATGAAAGACGCTGTGAGGTCGGCCTGTGTTCCAGTACTGAGTCGTAGGAGCGCCTGCCGTAGCCACATCACCTGCGTCAAGGCTGCCCGCCCTACGAGTGATGCGCAGAGCGGCAGGGCCTGTGATGCTCTTCAGCGTGCCGTCCAGTGTCGTCTCGAGATTCTGAATCTTCCAGGCAAGAGCGGTAGACTCATAGGTCTGTCGCCCCTCACCAGGGGGAATCACGATTGACTGCGGCTGCTGTTGTGCGGGCCCTGCCACTACTGCGCTCCTCGACTGCTACAGCCGAACCTCGTATTCCTTGTTCTTCCACGCATCTGAGAGAAGCGCGCCCGAACTCGAATGCTTCCGAAGGGCCGGTACAGACTTCACTGCGCGACTCTTCCAAGACATGAACTTCTCATTATCCCAAGGCTGAGGAAGGACAAACACATCGGTGTTGGCCTCCTTGATCGCCTCCTCTGGGTCCTCGTCCACAGCATCTGACTTACGGAGCGTCTCCGCTGGGACCGTCCAAGTGGCGTTCTCCTTGTCGTACTCCCAACCCTTCGGTACCCAGTTGTGGATACCGCGATGCTCTACATCACCACTGACAAACTCGATGCCATTCTTGGTCATCAGAGTCGCCGTCCAGTTCACCGAGTCAGGGTCTCTGCCAATGATGCTGACGACGAGGGCTTCCTCATACTGATGGACCAGCGTACGTCGGTACATCTGGTCACCCAGCTTCGGTCGCGGCAACGCAAACAGATGGGGATACTTCTTCGCTTCGGCCATTACTTCACCTCATGTTGTTGTTCTCCCCACAAAAGCGCGGGGACCAAGCCAATCATTGACTGTTTGAGAACTTACCGTACTGGTGCCGACTATGGTAACCCGTAATAGGCACCGGCTCGACGATACCGCCCGGACTGCCGTACCTCTGGCGATACGTTTTCGCAAGTTCCTGATATCTCTGAAGATGTGCCTGAGCGCCAGTCTGGTCGTTGCCATCAACAAGAGACACATAATATAGCGTCAGTTCGATAAGCGCCGGTACAGCATCTCGCTGAATCGGTGCCGTATCCTGGTCATCGATGTACTTCCTCGGCAGCCTCAGCACACGCAAGTCGAGCTCATACCGATTGTTCTGACGCGGGTATGCCTTCCATGCGTAGTAGCCAGTGCTGTGCTTCAGTGGGCGATGGTAGTCATACAACTGGTCACCGTTCCACACGATGCGCCCACCCTTTCGAGCGCCTCCGCCAAGAGCAGACACGCTCGTCGGGGTTGTCTTCCCTGCCGTGGTCAAGGCATCAACCTGATCATAGGTCGGCTCGACCTCACACAGCAGGTGGTAGCGGTAGTTGGTCTCTACGGCGTTGAAGTCACCTGTGTTGCCTTCTGTGCCAAGATGCGCCACGTAGTAACGGATACGCCTACCTGTGCGGCCAAAGCGTGTCTGGGCGCTATCACCGAAGCCCAGCATCGCATCGATGTTGGTCGCGGAGAAAACCAGGGCACCGCTGCTGGTCTGCTGCACAATCGTCGCCGGAGAGGGGGCACTCTCCCACACAGGGTCGTGAACGCCTGAATACTTGTTCACACCTGAGACCACCGTACCTGCAGGCTCATACGCCCAGGTCAGCTTGTACGAGCTGTCCTGCTCTGTGTTGCTGCCCGGCGTGACAAGCGGCGATTGCTCCCACTCTTCGTCACGACGACCCCATACATATGTGTATCGAATCGCCCAAGTACCCGCACGCAGTGTGTTGGCTGTGTGCCACTGATAATCAGAGTCGACTGCAGGTGTTCCCGTGGTAGACCCAAGAACCGAGGCGCCCGGCCCCGAAGCACCCGAGACAAGCGGGGCAAGGGCCGCCGTGCCCGCAGTTCCTGACGTCCCCGCACTCGTGGTTCCAGATCCGACGACTTCAGTCACAAAAGCAGGATGGTCGTCACCACCAGGCTGCACCTCAGTCGGAGAGCCAGGACTACCAATCGGCGTCGAGACGGGCTTACCCTCTTCCGTCACTACATTCTTGGGCACCTGATCATTGAAGGCTTCTATGACCTGAGGCGGCTCAGTCGGAGCCGGTAGCTGGAAGTGGCGCCCTCGCCACATGCGATAGGGACGACCACCTGAGTCGCCCTGAAAGTCCACCATGTCCTGGCGATACGCACCAGCCGTGTCAATGGCCCAGACCTGCTGCTTGGTACCGTCCCAGATACGACCAGGCTCCAGCAACTCCATCACATCATCCTGCACAAAGAACTCAGGCTGATGGATACGGAACGTCATCTCCGTGTCTGTGATATTTCTCCATGGGCGGTCGAGGCTCACGTAGTAGCGCGTCGGGCTACCCGAAGTGTCCTTCCACCACTCAAGACTCTGACGTCGATGTGCGACACCATCAGGGTCTGTAATCTCAAGGTGCATGATACCGTCCCACTCACCTGTGATGGTGGGCCGCCATGTCGTAAGAGATGCACCGTCAGCGATGCCAGCACCTGCTGTGTCAACGAACTCCAGCACCCGGCGGTCAGTCGTAAACTTGAGACGCGCATCGACTGTAGACGTCCCAGAGTCCACGTCCGCGTACAGGACAATGTGCTCCTCGTCGGGTACCAAGGCTTCTGGTACATCGCCAGCAAGGCGGTCCAGTGCAAGGTTCAGGGCAGCACGAATGCGGTTGTTGAGCGTGTCACCGCTGCTGTCCCATGAACGGAGGTCGAGAAGCCGGGCTCTAAGGGCACCGAGGGATACGTTCACAAGACCTCCAAAGACGAGGGGCCGAGACTATATAAGCCCCGGCCCCAAGTGTATCACGCAGTGATTGACTACGGCAGTGTAAGGTACACGGTACCGAGAGCCGTCGCTGCTGTGTCGAGCGCAGTGCCAAGAAGGAAGCGAGCAGTGTCGTCGGGACTAGCGACGTCATTAACCTCGCCAGATGCGGCAGCTACAATGTCTACGCCTTGGGTCACCGAAAGACAATCCGCCTCGGCGCAACCGCGACGGATAACCCAGCCATACTTGTCCGTAGCAATCGCATAGTTAGCGATGCCAATGACCTCAGCAGTAGTGCTCGTAGCAGCGCCGTCGTCTCCTGTGAAAGGAGAAGTGCCGGCTGCACGCGCGACTACCGAGTTGGCTGTGATACCACTCGCACCACCCTTCACGTAGACCCACAAACGGTCACCCTCATGGGTGCTGTTTGCTGCGACGACGTTATCCGCCGACTCAACATAAGTAGAGCCCAGCGGGTAAAGCGAATCATCATCAGCAGTAGTGATGTCGCTAATCGGAGAGGACTTGAACTGATTTCCATATGCCATGATGTACTCCTATGCCGCACCACCAGACACACAGCCCTGGGCTGGAGTCTTGGTGCAAATGATGTTGCCTTGCATGGAGAACAGCGCAGTCACGACGTCCTGATCACCAACTCTCTCCTTGAACTCGGAGATGGTCGGAGCCTCGAGCATCGGGAACTCCAGATAGTCAGTGTTCAGCATGTAAGTCACGCCGTCATTGGCTGGCGTACTGAAGTCCGAGGTCGCAAGATCAATGGAAGAATGGACCTGAGCGAGACCGAGGGAAAGACCCAGGGTGTTGCTCTTGTCGATCTTCTCATCAACGATGCTGACTCGGACGTTGTCACGTCGGCTGTCCTCAAAGTTCGTGTAGGTATCGTCGTCCATGATGACGAGATCCGGTCCCTTCGCGGTACCACCAGCGTAGTGAGCACACTGCCGATAAGTCTTGCGAAGCTGGGTAATCCCGTTCGCAGACCACGAGCTGATGTCAGCATACTGGTTGAAGTGGAAGGTGCTGGCACTCTTGGCGACACTCTGAGTAGTCTGAGTCTGAGAGCCAGTAGCCACGAACTCGATGAGACCATTGGTCACACCAGTTCCGACACCGTCAGTCTTCTGACCGTTCAGAGTAAGGAAGCCCTTGAGCTCAGCGGACTGGAAGACCAAGCCACGACTCACACCAGTGAGAAGGTACTTATTAAGGTCACCCTTGACACCGTCCATCGTGGTCTGAGGATACTCCTCGATCAGACGAATGATGGCAAGCTTGCCACTGTTCTGGTTGAGTTCCCGCTTGGGAATGTTGATAGCGACAACGATCCGATGCGGTTCCACCTGGAACTTACGGATTTGCTGACGACGGGTCATGTTCAGCAGCTCATCACCGACGTAGACACCGACACCTCGGGCAGGAGCACCACCGGAGAAGGAACGCTCAATATACGTTCCGCCTTCCATGGGCATCCGGGCCTTCTTGTCAAGCGACTCGAACAGTTCATTGCTGCGAACAAATGAGTTCACCAGGGGCTTACGGAGATCCGCAAACGTGGTGTTCAGAAGTTCTGTGCTGATAGCCATTTTAGCCTCGCGGTCGGGTGGCGGACAAAACCGAAACCCCCAACCATAGTTGAGAAAAGTTTACTGGTTGTCGCCTGCCCTGCGATGCTTTGATGCCGGACCTTGGTGGCTACCCGACACACCTGATGGGTGCGTACATCTGGTTTACACTATTGCAGCGTCAAGTGCAAGTCTCGACTACTGCTTCTTCTTCTCATCATCCAGACGGGTCAGCTCTTTGTCGCGTGCCTTCTTCCAGGCACGTATCTGAGCAAGTGTCATGCCCTCAGGCATCTTCAGGGTGCCCCGAGATGTCTCTGTTCCCCCATACTCGCCCTTACCCAGGTTGACACCGCCCAGCTTGGGGCCGCCGCGTTTCAGCAACTTGGCCTCTGCATCTTGCGCCTCTCTGCGAAGCGCCTCCAACGTCTCTTTGTCTTCGTCGGACGGCATCTCGGCTCCCTGATTCTTGTCAGTAAATCTTTGTGTTGCCGGGCTTCGGCTTCGGGTTCTTTTTAATATAACTCTTGACGAGCCCACGGAGCTGCTTCCGCTTGCTATCCCGCCCGCGCGCCGACTGGAGGTCCGACTGCGTCGTCGCGCGAACGTCGGTTCCTGTTGGCATTACTTCATACCTCGGAGTGTCTGAGCCAAGACAACGCGGCGCAGCTTCTTACGATCAGCGGCAGACAGCTTCTTCTCTCCCTCACCCTTCTTACGAAGGCGGGTCTCTTCTGCGTTCAGCTTCTTGGCAGGAATCTTCTCGCCCTCTTTGACGCCCATCTCCTCGCGCAGAGCGCCCGGCTTCTTGATAGCCTTCTTGATCCATTTATCCGCCATCGGGGACTCCGGGCACAAACCACACCTGCATGATAACATTCCTTATATGCCCAGTGAACCCAACAGACAAACACCGTCGCAACGGATCCTGAACCAGAAGACACTCGGCGGCGCAAAGTTCGCTGACTGCGACGTTATTCATCCGACCAAGATGCGCGCCATGTTCGCGACACCCGATGCGTTTGTGTCGATGTGTCAAATCGTTCGAGAAGACGAGTCTACAGGTTTCATGGAGCCGACCAGCACACAGCGCCAGCTGCTTGAGACATACGACAAGCACCGATGGATCATGGTCAACAAGTTCAGGCAGGCCAAGATTACTACAATCAGTGTCATGCTCCTGCTCCGTGACTGCATGTACCTACAAGGTGTGAAGGGTCTGCTCATCGCAGAGCGCCAAGACACAGCTGAGGACATCTTCGAGCGCATCCTGTTTACGTACCACCGCATGCCTAAAGACGTGCGCATGCCTCTCGAGGCAGGGCGCAAAGCAGGGGCTACGCAGATGCACTTCGCGCACGGTGGCGGCATCAAGGTGCTCACTGCAGGTGGCCGCTCTCCGGCCATCGGTCGCTCAATCGATAGACTGGTCATCACCGAGTTCGGTGAGGCGCAGTGGCAGCGTAAGGCAGCCATCAATATCTTCCCGACCGTGAATAAACGACCCAACGCCAGGGTTATACTGGAGTCGACACCTGGGCGTGCTGGCAGCCACCATGAACAAATGTGGCGCTCTGCTCTTGAAGGCGGCAGCCGCTTCCACCCACTGTTCCTCGAGTGGTGGAAAGACGAGAGCTGCCGTGAGCTTGAAGATGGGTTCGACCCCACTGCCGTCGAGGGCGAGTATCAACAGCGCCACGAGGGCATGTCACTCGAGAATATGGCCTTCCGTCGCCGTGCGCTGGGCACCGAGTTCGTCGGTGACGCGCGACTGTTCTCATCCAAGTACCCCAGCGACTCTTACGACGGGTGGCTCGGCACACTGAACCCAGTCATGCCTGCCGAGATTCTCAAGCCTGCGCTTGAACGGGCCGTACCTGAGCCAAGGCTGGGTGACTTCGGCTGCCATGAGTTCGAGAAGCCACTGCCCGGTCACAAGTACCTCGTCACCGCTGACCCTGCCGGCTTCGGCTCCACAGGTGACAAGAGCGCGCTCACTGTATGGGACGCGACTGAGCGTAGAGAGGTTGCCTTCTGGGAAGACCGAGAGACACCCGACCGCTTCGCACGCCGCCTCGAGCGTATACAGAAGCGGTACCTCAACGCCATGATCGCAGTCGAGTCCAACGCCACAGCTTGCATCGCCATCTTGAAGGATGGAGGCGCGCGCAACCTACTCTGGACAGACCGAAACCACCCAGGCTGGTACGCCACCGACAAGCGACTACAAGAAGCGGAAGCCAGGCTGGTCCAGATGCTGCGCCAAGAAGACCTCGACATTCGCAGTCGCGGGATGCTGCACCAGCTACTGAACTACGACGGCAGCCGCAAGAAGCGCGTCCGAGGGCAAGACGGAACGGTTCACCACTTTGACCGCGCGCGTACTGCTGTGATGGCCGCCGATATTCTTTCCCGCCGGCATTTCACAAGTCTGCCAGACGAGGTAGTCTCTGAGCGCGTACCTGGACAGGTTACTATTGGCGACCTTGATAAACACAAGACACAGAAGAGCCGAGACGCACGCTCACCTTATCGACCTATTTCACGAAACTGGATGTAGACATGCCTGACAAGAAGACACCCCCCTCGCTCGATCCCATCAACATTCATGTGATGCAGAAGCAAGCTGCGGAAGGTGACCGGAAGCGTCGCGCTGCCATCGAGGCCATGACGCCAAAGGAGCAGGAGAGATTCGGCTCGATGCCCAAGTCGCGCCAGGATGAGATTCTCGGGATGCCCGCAGGTGAGCGGTCAGGTGCCATCATGGGCGTCAAGGATCCAGGCGCCCCCGGTGGCCCGATGGACCCGTTTGTGAAGGGTGCGCCCCCCAAGGTGGGTAAGCGACCTCAAGCAATCGTGCCCGACGAGAAGAAGAAGGAAGAGAAGAAAGAAGAGAAGAAAGAAGAGAAGAAGGAAGAGAAGTAGCCTCGGCTGCATAGAAGAGGTTCACAATGCCAAAGCTGTCAAAGCTCATCGACCAGCACGTTCGGTTCTACCGTCAGAACGAGAAGAAGAACTTCGATAAGGCCCGTCGGTTTTATCGTGGTGACTTCTACTCGATGGCTGATAGCGATGTCTCTGCCGCCAGGAACTTCCTGTGCAGCAAGAACCTCATCTATGCAATCGCTGATACGGCGGTGAGCGCGCTGCTGGGACCCAACCCAACAGTCGCGGCAGTTGCGCGCAACCCCAACTCTCAGCCAAACGCTGTAAGTGTCACCGGTCTCGTCGAGTACATCTTTGAGACCAACCGCTTCCGTCGTAAGGCAGCCACCGCTCTTATCGACTCGGTACTCTGTAAGAGAGGCATCTTCAAGACAGGCTGGGATGACAAGCGTGACATCCCCGTCGTTCGTGCAGTGAACCCGTCACAGATCTTCTTCGACCTCACCGTCCGAGACCCCGACGACATCCGCTACTGGATTGAAGCCACAGTCATCTCGTACGAGGAGTTCAAGCGCCGCGTCGAGACGGGCCAGTACAAGGGCGAGAACCTCGCTGATGTGCGCCCCGACCGCTATCCGAAGTGGCTGCTCGACCCGAACCAGAAGGAGAGCTCCCAGAACCTACGCGACGTGTTCGAGTGGGTCACGGTCTACGAGTACTACGACCGTGAACAGGGCATCATGCAGCACTACGTGAAGCAGGCTGATGCCGTCGTCTTCGAGCAGAAGATTGACTACATCCCCTACTCGATGTTCACGCTGAACCAGTCTGGCGTGGACTGCCTGGGACTCAGCGAAGTCCAGCTTGTGCTCCACCAGCAAGAGACCGTCAATGACCTGCTGACACACATGAAGCAGATCACCTACCTGATGATCCCCCGCATCCTCTTCGACTCAGGACGCATCACCGAAGAAGACCTCAATAAGGCTGTCGAGGCTTCCGCAGGTGCGTTCGTCGGAATCGCCCCTCAGAACAGTGAGGCACTGCGCACACTGGCGACTCTCTTCTATGAGATGCCGATGCCGCAGAACCCCGTCGGGGTCAAAGAGTTCATCGCCCGTCAGGAAGATGACGCTGCATTCATCTCGGCCCTTGCCGAAGCAGCCCGTGGCCAGGTCACAGGTGCTCGTACAGCAACTGAGATGGCCATCATCGATGCGCAGATGCAGACACGACTCGCGACCCGCGAAGGCCACCTCAATGACGCCATCGAGGACGTAGCCAAGAAGGCTTTCTACCTGTGTAAGAAGTACATGAGAGAGCCGCGTATGGTCCGCATCTCAGGCAACCGTAAGTGGGCCGAACTCACTCACTCAAACATCCGCGACGTGGACGTCGACTTCAAGATGGTCAGCTACAGCCCCATCCGTCAGAACCCCGCTGTGATGTCAGAGACGCTGCTGCAGCTTCTCCCGTTCCTGGCGCAGAACCCGAACATCGACACCCGCCGCCTCACTGAAGAAGTCGTGGCAGGTCTCAGCCTCCCGTCTCGAATCATCATGCCTGAAGAGGATGTGACGCAGAAGGTCGCAGCCGAGGCAGCCATGGCACAACAAGCGTCTCTCGGCGGCGCTGCCGGTGGTGGTATCCCGCCCGAGATAGCCGCCATGCTCGGCGCTGAGGGTGGTGAGGCTCCCGGCGGCCCGCCGGCTGAAGCCAGCCTCGCTGCTGGTGGCGGCGCTCCCATCCGTGAAGGTGCACCGGAAGCATAGTGGCTGAGTACGATGACATGATGGCAAAAACATACGAACAATACATGCAAGAGCTACGCGCAGGGATCCCTCAAGGGGGTACCCAGTCAAGCGTGATGAAGCCTATCCAGCAAGGAGTCGACCTCGAGGCAGACCTCGACGTGGATAGCGACAGGCTTCAGGACCTCGACATCGATATGGATACTGATGCACCTGCACAAGAATCTGTAGCGGCAGGGACGCGCCAGATGGCAGGGCAGCGACCTGGAGGCTCCGCCACATACGTGCCCGGCAGCGGCTCTTCGAGCAAGGGAGGTACTTACGGGGGCGCCACGACACAGGGTACCAGCAGCGGGGGCAAGGGGGGCGAGTTGCCGCCAACCAGGGGGACGCCCAAGGACTTGAAAGAGTATGAGAATCGGATGGTCGCTGAGTATCGCGACGTAGGTGAGAAAGTCGTGAGAGACGCTCAGGGCAAAGACGCCGCGACTGATTTTCTACACGACGAAGGCGCTCAAGCTGAGTTTGCCCAAAAAGCCGCACTGCAGGAATACGATAAAAAGTCGCAATCCGAAGCATACGCGTCTCAATACCGTACGATTGGCGGGGCTGAAGTTGAAGTGTTCGTGTTTGATGACGGGTCGGAGTACTACGTCGATCCAGACGCAGACCCCAATGATTTGCAGTCCGGTGATGTGATCCGCATCGAAGTGCCGAGTGACGCCCGATGAGTTGGATGATGAATGACCTTGTCTGCCACGACTGTGGGCATCGAGAATACGAAGTCATGTATAGACGCAAGGATGGCCCTGACAGCTGCCCTGAATGCGAAGTGCCCATGTCGGTGAGCCTCAGCGGTATGCGCTTCGCTATCCATGGCCAAGGCCCAGGCTCATTCGCTGCTGTAGACTTCGGCGTGCTCGGTAAGGCTGAGACCAAGGAAGACTTCGACCGATGCGTCAAGACCATCGAGACACGCTTCCCCGGCAAGAAGGTTCACATTGAAAGTGAGTCAAATACCCAACGTCAACAGCGACTGGATGCCATCCGGCACCGAAGCTGGAAGAAAAAGAGGGACAGCAGCCTCAATGAGAAGATGGTCAAAGAGATTCGTACACACAACAAGCGACTCAAGGCTGAAGGCCGTAAAGAAACCAAGAGCGCATCACAGCTCGCCAAGGGGGAATGACATGCCGGATCCGTCTATGAAAGGAAGACTCACTGACGTTGAACTCGTCGAGTACGCACAACGACAAGCAGGCGCAAGTCAACGCAGTCTGCGACGTGTGAAAGACGACACCATCCGTGACTCCGTAGTCTACGAAGACCGAGAGACCGGCGAGCGTCGTACACTCCCAAATAAGTTCATCAACGCAGTAGGCACATCTGCTACGTTTGAACTGGTTGACCCAAATCTCATTCCAGGCGCACCCTTGCCTGAAGTCCGTTAGTACCCTCGTGGTATCCTCTACACTCTGCTGCTGTCATAGGAGACATCATGGCTGAAGAGACCCCCAAGAAAGTTGATCCTGATCGCGACATCAAGCCAGTCATGGACCGCATTGATGCTCTCCTGGCCGAAGGTGGCGCAGGTGACGAAGGCGAGATGATTGAGGAAGAGGCCATCGTCGAAGAAGAGATGCCCATGCCCGAAGAGGAGATGGTCGAAGATGAGATGATGGCTGAAGGCGAGGAGGTCGTAGACGAGGAGATGGAAGGCGAAGTAGACCTCGCTCCCCTCATGGACACACTCGGAGCTACTGAGGAGCGCGCGCAGGCTCTGTACGATGCCGCTCAGCAGATCGCCAAGACTGAGGGCAAGACGCCCCAGGAGCTTGCCGACATGATTGCAGAGGACTTCGACATCCTGATGCAGCTTGAGATGATCGCCGCGCGCGGTGGTGAGCCGCAAGCGATGCCCGAAGGTATGGGCGCCATGGGTGGTCCTGCCGTTGGTGGTGCACCCCCCGTCGAGGCCCCCGCACCCGTGCCGGCTGAGATGGAGGGCGTGTGATCTACGAACACGAAGAAGACACCGATGTCACGGAGGTCAGCGAAGGCGGCGACGCCGGAGCAGTTGACACCTCAGACGTAGGTAGCGATTCCGACATGAGCGACTCCGACTCCGGGGAAGCCGTTGAGGCAGCAGACGCTACTGAGCCTGAAGACATGGAGCCCCCCGAAGCCATCGATTGGAATGGTGAACTCGAGGGCCTCAAGTCATCTGAGTGGTTCAGTACTCTTGACGAGGATGTCAGAGACGGCCTCCTCAAGGGCCTCGAGAACAAGTACCAGAACTGGCAGCGTGGCTATACCTCCAAGTTCCAGGACATCTCCAAGCAACGTAAGGAGGTCTCGGACCAGCTCCAGCGTGTTCGTGCCGAGGAAGCCAAGGTTCAGCGTTGGCTGCACGGTGACGTCGACCCCATGGTCGAGAAGCAACGTGAGATTGATGAGCTTCAGGTAGCCCACAAGGCTGCCCTGGACATGCTCCGTAAGGAGTTCACGGACGCCCAGGAGAAGCTCGAAGGCTCACACGGCACAGCACTCGAAGAAGCTGTCAAGGCTCGAGAAGCTGCCGAGGAGCGCATCACTGCGTTCGAGGAAGCCGCAGCCGCCAAGGAAAAGGAGAAAATCGAGGAAGAGGTCAACCTCCTTGAGCAGAAGCTCGTGAAGGAAGCGCCGGAGATCTACGAGGACAAGAAGGCATTTGGTCGATACATCGCACTTCGTACAGGCGGTGATACCCACGAAGAAGCCCTCGAAGCACTGCTGCCGCTCTACCGGAAGCAGGCAGCAGCACCGGCACCAGAGCCCGTGCCTGAGCCCGTGCCTGAGGGCATGAAGCTCATGAACATGGGCCCCGATAGCTCAGCCGCTGTAGAGACAGACAAGATGCGCTCCTACACTGAGATCATGGAGCAGCGGCGTAAGGAAGCTATGCGCGAGCAAGAGCTACTCATGAACAGCTGAGAACTCCAGACATGAGAAACCCCCGGTAGCCGAGGCCGCCGGGGGTTCTTCTTTGTCTGTACTGTTTAGGCTTGAATCATATAGGTTGCATCATCCGTCGATGACGCATGGTGAATAGTCAAAGTACCTGATGAAATAACTGCGCCCGTTGTCGCGATGTTTGCGTCCATAGACACGACGACGGGGGCACCATCAAGCTCAGAGGTAAACCCAGTCAGCGTTGAACTCGTACTTGCACAGGTGACCTTACCAACCAACGGAGCGCCGTTAGCCATACCAGGCTCAAGTAGGATGACGCCAGCAGTAGCGTCGCTCACCAAAACGCGACCGACCTTAACGGCGAGCGAGAAAGCGTTTGTGGTCGCGATGGCGGCAGGAACAGCACCATTCGTGATGGCACCATCAGTTGCCCCACTCAGCCACACAGCATCACCTATGGCGGCGCCATTCGTGACCTGACCTGTCAGAACCTTGTAGGGAAGCGCCAGAGGCAGATACTCACCAGCCGCACCCGCGAAGTCAGCCACGAAGAACGGGCCACGACACTCAGTAATGACATTAGCCTTGGCAGGCACAACCGACATGAAGTCACCCTGCATGCCTGTGGCCACAATGACATCGTTGGCTGCGATAGCCTCGGCACAGTACACCTTGAGGGCGTTTGTACGCGTCTTGGTGACGCCGGGGATGATTTGGTCTTGCTTAAACTTAGCCATGATTCCTCTCCATTATTGCAGTCTTCTACTAAGGAAGATTTCAAAGGATGCCACGGATCATCCGAGACACGACAATCATAGCGTGTGCGACACGACTTGCAACACGCAAAAACCCGCCAGTGGCCTATCCACCGACGGGCTCAGATTAGTGACCGGAAAACGGGCGCGTAAACCGACCACTGAGTCGGGTGTAACGTGGAGCTACGAGGCGGCAACCTTGTCCATGTGAGCGCGACAGGTCTTGCAGGTGACCTGCTTGCCCCAAGGCGCACACTGATGCAGCCTCAGCCACTTGCCGCAAGCTGTGAGCCACAGGAGCTTGCCACCTACCTTCATGCGGTTGTTGCCGAGACTCCAGTGCAGCTTCATTACGGCTGGTCGAGCTCTTCCGGCGTCATCAAGCGCCTTCCCAGAACCCGTGTAGGCTGCGTCTCCGTGGGGATCTCGTGAACGGGTACAGCGTCCTCGGGAATGGGGTCCCCCTCTTCCAGCATCTGTGGGTAGTTGATATTGGTCCCATAGACGCTGTTCATCGTGTCGATGTGGTCATGGAGAGCCCTCCGGGCCCGTCGAACCTTGCTTGACCCACGACCAGACATACGCTTCACGTCGGCGCGGTAGAGCATGTCACCCCACAACATACGATAGCGAATGTCGTCGCGTTCTCTCTCCGTCTTCGCCTCGGTGAGTTCGCTCTCGTCAGCCTCTCGTGCCGCACGATTCATGCGACGCATCTGAGTCAACATGCCCTCAAGCTCAGCCTCGCTGGTGCCTGGGTCACCCGTGTCACCGATACGGCCCCCGCCGCCAGCAGCTACGACCCTCTCACGGATAAGCTCCTGTGCCGTCTTGTCAGGCATTGTGGCCTCCAGGCCAAGTGTAACACGCCTATCCACCATCCTTGAGGCCGTAGTTATCCTTGGCCCAGCCGGGTCCCTCGAGCGAGAAGGACGAGATGCTGACGAGCCGCTTCATCTCGTACTTGCACTGCTCACATACAGGTGCGGGGTCCCCGTGCTTCTGGAGGACTTCCTCCTGCTTCCCACAACTCTCACACTCGTATTCATACAGCGGCATCTTCGCTCCTCCACTATCCCCAGCAGCGCCACAGTCGGCACTTGAGCATTCCCGCATCCGTATAGCCTTTCGGGTAGTACTTCACCGTAATGATGCTGTTGCCTCTCAGCTTGAGCAGGTCGTTGCCGTTCGTGTGGATGATGACCTCCGGCACAAGACCATGACAAGGCTCCGCCGACTCGCAGACCTTTACCTGCTCCCTGTAGGAGACGATCCAGCTGCGATACGGCTTCAGTGTGCTGTGGACGTAGCCCAGAGGGTCAATCTCGTGGCGAACGTGCCCAGGCTTGGCGCAGCCCCCCAGGGCCAGGAACAGGGCGAGATAACGGATGTCAGTCATGTCATTTCTCCGAGAAATCGAAGACTGCAATGATCGGAGTCAACTCCCCGACATAGCAACCTTCTACGTTAAAACAGAAATACTCCTCGGCGTCCTCCCAGGACAAGCCGTCCTTGCGTAGCGCCTCAATGCACTTGGCGCGGTCGTAGACGGCCACAGGCGCCATTCCACACCGCTCGCCGATACCCACAAGCGCATCATCAAAGCCGTCCCACAGGATGGCGTCAGGGCTCACCTCGCCGAGCCTCACAGCGACTTCGCTCATGCCGTCCACCCATGAGGAATCATGTGGCCAGGACCATGCGGCGTGTCCTGAATCAGAATCACCTTGCCGTTGGCGTCCACGCCACCGTACACAGGCACGTCCTGCAGCGTCGGGTCAGGCGACCAGTAAAACGCAATCACCTCATCGCCAGCCTTACCCCACCATCGTGGGACCCCCTGGGCCTTGTAGTACTCATGTACCGAGGCATGCGCAGCCGGCACCTTCTCGTTGTCAGACCACTGACGCCAGCCCTCCGGCGGCTTGATGTGACCCGCGCTATCGCGCTCGACAACTTCCTTCGCCTCAGGCTCAGCAGGCTTCTCAGCCTCACCCGGCGCCACCAGCGTCCCCGCAGCCACGGGCGCCGACGACACTGCTGCAGGTGCCGGAGCTACCCGCCCCGTCTGACGACCCGCCTCCATCGCCGCGAGGCCGCGCAGTAGCGCCATGCGAGCTACCAGTGTCTGTGTGACGTCGACGCCGAACTCCCGCGCTGCCGGGCTCGCAGCAACCACATCAATCAGGCTATCGAGCCGCTCCAGTAGCGCCTTCTCGAGATCAAGGCTGAGTGTCGTCGGCTTTGCTTTCCGTGGCATGTGCCCCCCATATGTCGTAATGGTAATACCGGACTGTACGGGTGTCAAGGGCACAGTGTCAAATGGGTATACCTCTCTGGTAGCCCTTTTGAGATATGGTTTTGGAAAAGGAAAGGCCCCCCGGCTTGGGTCCCGGCGGGGCGCTTGGTGGGGTATACCCCCCCTCTCGGCTCCGGCTCGACGGCTGGCCCGGCTGGGCCCAGGGTGAGAGCCACGGGTACGGCTGGCCGGATGGACCGACCGGCGGGCCGGCTCGGCGGATGGACCGGCCCGTGAGCTAGGGTCGGATCGGTTCTCACCGGCTCGCTACCGGGGCAGGATCGGCACCGGGCACAGGGTCGGATCGGGCCCGTGGATTTATCTAATGGTCGTTAGGCTGAAAAGGTCGTTTTCGCGTAGGCTGTGCTTTCAGCCGATCTGAGTGTACTGGGATGGCATCAGGAGGTCGACGCAGTGAGGGCCCCTTAGCGGTCGATTAAACCCTATGTTGACTTGTCAAGTGCCGAAATAAAAGTCAATGATATCAGCTACTTACGGCGACGGCATCTCGAAAAACGGCTGTTTCGTGCTCGTAAGTACCTGATATTAGGTAGCCGGTCTTGACGTGTCCTGCACACTATCTATCCCGCGCGGGATCGCGTGATGCCTGGCCCGTCTTCCTGACTCGCACCGTCACCGGGTCAGCCGGTGCTGACTCGCACCGTCAGAAAGAAAGTGATTGACAACCCCGTTACCGCAGTGGTAAAACCACCTTAGGCAATCAAGCCGACCCGGCCCAGCGTGGCCACTGGAAACGACAATGAGAACCATGACCCTTGAAACCCGCCGCCCCTTCTCCCTCGCTACACTCAGCGAGGCACCCCGTGTCACACCGGGACCATTCCCCGATCATGAGGGCGCCCGGAAGACGATGTGCCTCATCGGCTCCACTGCCAAGCACGCCAGCTATGCCGATGTCTGCAGCCCCACAACGGAACTGGTCACGTCACTGGATGACCTGGACCATGCTGAGACCTATATGCCGATGTCCTACGCGGTCCAGATTGACTCTATCCGTGACACGTTCTCGGCCCTCATCGGCAGCGAACCTGTGTACGAGGTCTACGCCTTGAACGATCGCAACGTGAAAGACAAAGACGGCAACAAGGTGCTGATCAAGGGTGCACACATGTTCGGTAAGATTGCGTGGCACTCAGACGTGCCTGGTATCATGCTTGAAGTGGTTCTCAGGTCCTCGCTGGATGGCACGATAACCCTGCAATATGGGGCGGATATCGGGACGTTCATCTGTGCCAACGGCATGATACAAGCTGAGAGTCTGATCAGTCTGAAGCACACGAAGAATATCGAGGAACGCTTTGCGGCTTCGCTCATCGACCCTGAGATTGGGGCCATGGCCCGCATTGAGGCGGCCCGCGAGCGCGCTGAGTGGGCCGAGGGTCTCAAGGAGATCCCGATGTCTGATGACCTGTTCCATGCCTTCCTGGGCGTGCTACGCGGTCGTAAGATTATGGGGCGCAACGGTCGCGCGTCCTCTACTCCGATGCTGACCCCACACAAGCACAGTGCAGCCATGGCATACTGGGCAGCGTGTCACGCGGGCGAGCTTCATGTTGAGCACGGACGGCGCGACCTGTTCAGCGGATACCAGGCGTTGACGGGAGCGGCCCACCTCTCCACCGTGCGCAACTCGCTACAGACCTTCGCTGGTATTGACTTCATGACAAAGCAAGTCGAGCAGTCGGGCGGCTCACTCGTGGGCATCCCTGCCTTCACATTCGACATCGCTGAGTACTGAATCCAGTGCATTAGGCACTGGCCCCCGTGGTCAGTGCCTATAGCTCTGCATTCAGCAGAAACCAACCAAAGGAAACGACATGCCTCCCAAGACCACTGACAAGAT
>Ga0209434_1000603_pt1 | contig 17084 bp, 28 predicted proteins | sample ETNvirnome_2_300_FD_184068 | JGI IMG/M metagenome (GOLD analysis project Ga0209434, IMG submission 184068) | Marine viral communities from the Pacific Ocean - ETNP_2_300 (SPAdes) (version 2) | ecosystem: Environmental > Aquatic > Marine > Oceanic | place: Pacific Ocean | collected 2013-06-22
TAGTTAATTGCTTATAAATCGACCTTTATTAACTTACCTCTACACTTTCCATAGTTCTCTCGTCTTTTTTTTCAACAACATTTAATACTACTATTCCACTATCTGTGGATAGCATAGCAACCCATTTTTTATTCTCCCATACTTGCTCTACACTTGTGTCGCCAGCTAATCTCTGCACAACATCGCTTGCCGTTTCGTCTGCTTCTTGTTTTTCATTTACTTGATAAAGCAAAGCATTTGCAAAAGAAGTTATATTGCTATCGCTACAATTTATAAAGTAATTTTTATCATTTTCCATATTATTTATCGTTTATCGCCTCTTGTAATGCTTTTATACCCTCGTCATAGGTATCCTCAATATCCCCATAACTTTCCATATCGTCTTTCCATACAATTTCAAACCAATTATTCATATCCCATACAATATCTGTATCTTCGTTCATTTCAGCCAATTCTGTGTCGTTTTCTGGGTCATACCTAAAGCTATCTCTGGGCTTGTTGTCATAAATGCTATCTGTTTTCCTATCTATTATTCTTATATCGCCTACTGCATATAATTTAGCATTATCCGTTTCTGCTATAAGTCCGTCATACCAAAAGCTGTCGTTATGCTTTTCTGATACTTTATCTTGATATATTTTCATAAACTAATAATTTATCACTAATCATATCGCATAGTATTTTCTTGCCCTTATCACTATCAAAGGAAATAAAATCTATTTTACCAAAACTATTCCACCTACCCTCGCAACTTCTAAACTGCTTTAAACGATAGTCAATAGTATAATCTTTATATGTTTGTAATTTCATAAGCATATATTTTAATAATCACCGACCTTTATTTTCCTATTTTAGTCTCTCCGCCTTTGATAATGTTCTCAAAACCTTTAGCGGATAGCTCTGCACCGATTGCGTCAATCATTTTCCCATTTTCACGGATTGCACGGATTGCGTCTCCTAGCTCTCCTGTGTGGTAGTAATTTCCCTCGTCTGATACTTCTGCATAGAAACACCTTAACGCTACTACTTTGATGATGTCAGCGACAAGTTTATGAGCTAAAATGTTTCCAGCATACTGCGTTTTTGTAAAGTCTGCACTATAATACTTCTCATTGTCTGGGAAGTCAGAAATTTTATATCCTTCGTCTAGCTTTTTAGCTCCGTCATTAGTAAGCACAGCATAAGAATAAGAAAAACCCTCTTTCTTTGCTCTTTCTTCAATCTCTTTAACGCTCTTAAATACAAACGCTAGAGTTTCACAACCTTTTATGTCAATAAGAAGTTCAAAATCTGATAGCCTTCTAACCTCAATTTTCAAGTCAATGTCTTTGGTTTCTTTTACTTGTTCTGCGTGTCGTTGTGCGAGGTCAAGCGTTGCTTTTACATTTTTTTTATATTGCCCTAGTTTTTGGTTTATACATACTCCCATAATTTTGTTTTAATGTTAGATTGTTAATAATTACTGACCTTTATCATTTTTTAGTTTTACCTTTATAATACATTTCTGATAAACTCATACTTTTCTTCAAAAACTCCTCAAATGTCAGGCCCTTTCCATAACTTAAATGTTCTTTACAAACGTCTATTTTTGCAGAATTTCCACTTTTTCTATAACCTGTTTTGTGTGTCGCTTCTATTGTTTTCCCCTCACTTGCACATACATCACATATAAGTAGTTTCATATAATTAGACGAATTGTTAGTTATTTAATAATCTAAAATGATAAAATTTTCTAGTAAATGACCTTTATAATCATATATAGGGATAAACTGCGTTTCTTCTTGGATATACTCCTCTACGGCTTTTTTGTAATCTTCTTCATTTTCGTAATCTTTTTTATCTACTATGTTTGTGTTGTAGGTTTGTAAATAATCGTCTATATTTTCATATTCTGTGTATTCACAACACAAGGCGATTGGGTCAAGTTCCATTTCCTCGCCAATCTCCTCTTCATTGTTTTCTAGGTACTCAAAAAGTGCCTTTTTGCCATCATAAGTAAAATTATCCTTTTGACCGCTGTCCGAAAAACTATCACAGAATTGGTTAAAATTTATTGTTTGCTTCATATTATAAGTTCATTTCTTGTGCTATTTTGTCTAGCACAGCTATTTTAGTGGTTGGGTTAGCATTTTTATACTTTTTGATGATGTCATTTCTTTTGTAAGTCTTGCACCATTTAAAAAGTCGTTTTTCTAATGGCTCATATTGGAATTTAAACATTTCAAAAATCACTTCACCTACTTGTTTTGTTTTTTTCATACTAATTAAATATAATTTCAATAATATGGTTTGTTATACTTCCAATGTAAAAATTATCTGCTGGTACTTGTCCAGAGATAGACCATAAAACAAAACCAGCAAAATCAAATAATAAAATAAATTTTATAATGTTAGCCATTTTTCGTTTGCGTTAGCTTAAAAATTATCTGCTGGTACTTGTCCTGTGCAATCCTACAATCTAAACAATAGTCATCATTTGCGCGGTTTGTAGTGGTAAATGTTTGCTCACACTTCATACAATCCCTTTCTGGGTTGTTTGAGTAGTATTCGGGGGAGTGTAAAAATTTTGATATATGTTTCATATTAGTAATTAGGGTCTAGCTCTCTCATTATCTCCTGTGCATTGACCTCATACGCTAACCAAGCCAAGAAGTTTCGCAAGTTAGTCTGTCCTAGCCGTTTCATATTAGCGGTTATATCGTAGCTCTCGCCAAATTGCTCAGCCAAGTCCTCCAATAGTTCGTCAATTTCGTCTGCGTGCTTGTTGTAATACTCCTCACAATCGGAGGTATAAACTAAACCGCTACAATTTCCGCCAATACAGCCGTGTTCTGCTATATCCTTAATATAGGATATTTCGCCTTCTGCGTGGTCTATGATATCGGCCCTAATAGTTCCTGCTGTTGCTTTAATATCTTTCATACTAAAATTATTAGTTATTAAACTATAACACATTTTTTTTGTAAAAACACTATCAAGAAAAGTGGATAATGGTTTTTTTTATTGGGTATTTTATTATTTAGAAAAATAATCTTTTTATAGTCCAATATCCACTTTTCTTGATAGCGTTCTTACTATGTGCTATAAAAAAAAATAGCAGATATTCTGGCCCTTGTAAAGGATAATAATGTGGATAATTTTGTATGACACAAAAGGCTATGTGTTGTCAATCTGGGTAGCTTAAAATATGGCTTATTTTGGTTGTGTGTGTGTGTTTGGGAGTACCCTTATATATATAAATCATTTATTTTATTTTTTTTTATTTATTTATATATATATATATGGTATATACGAAACGCCATAGAGAAAAAAATTCTTTTTTTTGATAGTGATAAAATGAGGGGGATAATTTTGGTGTGGCTTGTGGTGGCTTTGTGTGGTGTGTGGCGTGGAATTCTCTTTACTCTAAAAAGAAGTCATACATTTATACCTCTTTTGCTTTTTTTTGCCGTGTGGCTCAATTCTGGGCGTGTGGCGTGGCCCGAGATAGCGTGTAGCGTGTAGCGTGTGGCGTGTAGCGTGTAGCGTGTGGCGTGTAGCTTGTGGCGTGTAGCGTGTAGCGTGTGGCGTGTGGCGTGTAGCGTGTGGCGTGGTCCGTGTTGCGTGGCCCGTGTAGCGTGTGGCGTGGAATAAAAAAGACAACAGGCCATTTTCTTAAATTGAAAGGAAACTAATAATGCCGAAAAACTGGGAGGGGGTACGCCATAAACCCACCCTACCTCCATACAAATATATATCCTCATACCTCTAACCGCGCATCAAAAATGTTATCCACTTATTTTTTTAGACAAATACTATCAACAATGTATAATGATAATGTTGGTTGATACATACATACTTATTATTTATTATTATTTTTTTTTATTTTTATATATCTATATGGAAGAACTACAAAAGAGGATTGATGTCTTTAATAAAGAACTTCAAAAGTTGCTTGATGAACACGACTTTAGAATTGCATCTGAAGCATTAATCATAGATGGTTTAATTAAAACAAAGGTAGTTGTTGTTGATCAAACTAATTATGCCGAAAAAAAAGAAACAGAAGAAGTTAAAAAATAAGCCAATTATTACGGTAAAATCTGAAAAAAATTTTTCAGAAAATTCTGGACCTGTTTCAGTTGCAACAATCAGTAAAACTAAGAATTTTCCAGCTAAAGGTCCTCGAAAAAGAATTACTACAAAAATTTTACTTTCTCATAGGGCTATATTTGAGAATTATAAAGATAATGGCTTTAGAAATCTTGGTAAAGCTATCCGTAAAACAGGGGTTTATTCAGAAAGTTTAGCGGGTCGTGTAAATGTTTTGACTAAAAGCAAATCGTGGCAAGCTTTGATGGACGAGAAGATGCCGGAGGAGCATCTAGCACTTAGGCATAAGGAAATATTAGACAAACGCGATACACGTAAGGTGGTAGACGCTGATGGGAAGGTAAGTTATGAGGATATTGGTCCGAATACTTTAGCTGTAACCAAAGGGTTAGAGTTAGCGTATAGGTTGCGCGGATCATTTAAGGAAAAGGATGCACCACCACCAAGTACGGTGATGTATAACCTATTTTATAAGCCAGAAGTCCGAGATCAAATGAAAAATTTTGAGGAGGGCATAAGAAAATCTTTATATGATGAAGTTGCTAGAAAAAATAAAAGGGATATTCAAAGAGGAGAATCATCTCTCTCTGAAGGAGATGGAATTAGAGATACAGAATTTAAAGAGCCAACAGAAGAATGAGCCATTAGGTGATGGTAAGGCGGTTTTTCTTTCTGAAGGTACAGATGGGGAATATGAGGAACATATGGAAAATGAGGAAAGAGGATGGAAAGAGTTTAAAAGAAAAATATTTAATTTATGAAACCAACAACTAATAGATTACTTGTTAAAGTAGAGGAAAAGAAGAAAGGAAAAGAATTAGAAGCGGCAACAAGTATTATGACCGGTAAGGTTCTTAAAAAAGGACCTGATGTAAAAGCGATTAAGGTAAAGGATAGGGTGGTATTTGCACCATTTGGTATTGATGAGGTAACACTAAATAATGAAAAATTACTTATAATTAGTGAAGAATTAATTATTGCTGTGCATGAATAAGAAAGGGATAATACAAAAACTAAAAGATCGTTTTGAAAAAGCAAGAATTAAAAGATTAAAGAAAGAAGCTAAGGAACAACCTTTCAAAGATAGGTTAATAGAAATATTTTCTGCACCACGTCATACTCTTACTGATTTTTATTGCCTTGTTTGTAAAAAGGATTGTTCCGGAACTGGTTATAGGCAGGTGTGTACTATCCGCAAATGGGTACCTACTGCTTGGTATATTGGGACTTGTCCGAATGGTCATAAGATGATTAGAAGGATTACTGATAAATCTAGTGACCCCTACTATGTAATGTCGCCATTTTTACAACGGCAACGATATGATTTAATTGATGCTTTTATTACCCCTGATGATCCGCGATTTAAAGTATTATACCCTGATAAATATGCGAAATTAAAAAACCATGTCGGAAAAGAAACCAACAATTAAACCGGATGATTTATCAATTCTTGCGTGGATTTTTAAGAATAATATAGTCTCGGAAAAGGGAGATATGCTGGACTTTGGAGACCGGCTTTTTCTTATTGATATACTTACTGATTGGTCTCAAGAGATTGTTATTAAAAAATGTGCGCAGATAGGAGGTTCTGTTACTTTTAATTTAAAGGCACTTTTTGCCATTATTAAGTTTGGATGGAATATAATGTATACCTTTCCAACTGATTCTGATGTTTCCGAGTTCGTATCTTCTAAAACAAACAAGATATTGGCACAAAATCCACAGATATTTCAAGGGATAAATACTGATAATATTGAACGTAAAGAGTTTAATGGGCGTTTTATGTTCTTCAAAGGAACTGTATCAAAGACTGCAGCTATTATGACAACTGCAGATTTACTTATCCATGATGAAGCATCACGTTCTGACCAGTCTGTAATAGACACCATGAAGTCTCGTACTAAAGCCAGTAAGTTTAAAGGACGCTGGCTATTTTCTAATCCTACAACTGAAAAAGATGCTATTGATATTAATTGGCATAAATCTGATAAAAAGGAGTGGATGATTACTTGTCATAATCCTGAATGTAAACAGGAGCAAATTATGACATTTCCAGAGAATATTAATATAGAAAAAAGGGAATTTCAGTGTAAAGAGTGCAAAACGAAACTATATAAATCTGATAGGAGGATGGGAAGATGGGTAGCTCAAAATCCTAAAGCTAAAATATCTGGGTATCATATTTCACTGCTAATAGCACCTTGGGTAACTGCAGATGAAATAATCAAGGATAGTGAGGGGGATCAAGAATATTTTTATAACTTTGTATTAGGAGAAACATATTCTCCAGGAGATATTCGTGTAAATAGGTCTACTATTTTGGATAACTGGACACCTAAGAATTTAGAAACTGGTAAGTGGTTCTTAGGGGTAGATGTTGGAAATATCAAACATTATGTTCTTGGTAGTGAGAAAGGACCAATAAAAATAGGGAGATTTACAAAATGGGCTGATTTGGATGATATGATGAAAATGTATAAACCTAAGTTAGTAATTGACGCATTACCGGATAATACAATGTCTAAATATTATGTGGAAAACTACCGTAATGCACTAATGAGTTTCTTTCAAGAGAATAAAAATAACCCTAAAACTATAGTCTGGTGGGGTGAGGGGAATAAAGATGGGGTTATTTATAGCAATAGGAATAGGATATTAGACCAATTAATTGACGAAATCCTTAATGCAAAACTGCTTTTTGGAGTTTCTTCTGATAGTGAGATAAAGAATTATCTTAAACACTGGGAAACTTTAAGAAGAATTAAGATTGTTGATAATAGGGGTATTGAGAGTTATCAATGGGATTCTACTACTGGGGAAGATCATTATGTTTTTGCAACTTTATATTATTATCTTGCTACATTAGGAAATTTTGGTATTGGTAAATATATACCAGAAACTTTACGTGGCACAGATTCTAAAATCTTAATTGGTAATGATAATGTGATGGGGGATCTCGGAGAGATATTAGCAAAAAATAATGATTGGGATCACCCAGATATTTAATTTTACTTATCCACTTGTATTTTTGTTTAGTTTGTGTGTTAAAATAAACGCATGAAAAAAATCTCTGAACTTAGTAATAATCAATTATGTAATTTAGTAGATAACAGATGGAAATCCTCTGAAACAATTTGGAATATTGTTGAGAAAACATATAATATCAATTTAAAAATTTATAAAAACGAGCCGGATTATCTTTCCAATATCCCTCGGAAAAAAAGTAAAGTCCGAGCTAATCGGGTTTTTGTAAATCAAGAAACAGTTATTAATGCCTTAATTGCGAATCCACCAAGACCAAATATTTTAAATGGTCGTGATACACCAGAAAGTAAAGCTCTTTCAGTAAGACAAGAAAAATATTTTCAAATTAAATATGTTGAAAGAAATACTAAAGAAATAATCCGTAAAGGATTGCGTAATTTATATTTTGGAAGATTAATAGTCCTCAAACCTTTTTGGAATACAAAGATAAATGATTTTGATGCAAAAGTAATTGATCCACGAAAAGTTAGATTTTCAAAAACTGCAACAAAAGAAGATGATTCAGAATTTGCAATTGAGGAAATTACAGATAATTTATCTGCGGTTATAAAAAGATTTCCGATGAAAAAGAATGAGATTTTAAAAAAGTATGGTTACACAAATGAAGCTGATGTTTTGGTAGATAACAAAGAAGTAAAATATTTAGAAGCTTGGTGTTGGGATTATGTAATCTTTAAAATGGATAATCTTATTCTTGGAAGAATACGAAATCCGTATTGGGATTGGGATGGTTTGATGGTAACAAGAGAGGAAGAAGAACAATTAAAAGACGCTGAAGGAAAAGCACGAAGAAATTTACTTGAGGGAGCAAGAAGATCACAACCTGAAAGATTAGCTTATCAGAAAGCAAAAGATGAAGGTAAAGAAATTTTAACTTTTGAAAATATAGAAGGACCAATAGAATTAAGTGCTTATTATTTTAATCATTTTGATAGACCAAGAAAGCCATATATTTTCGCTACATTATTTAATAATGAAAATTCTCCAATTGGACAGACAGATATGATTACTCAATCTGCACCACTTCAAGAGAATATTGATGAAACCAAAAGAGATATTACACAAAACTCAAAATTGGTAAATGGAATTATCAAAGTTGATTCTACTGTTATGGATAAAGCAGATGCTCAACGTATGCGATTTGAAACAGAGGGATTAATCTGGGGTAAGGGAGCTGTTCAAGGAGTCCAGAGAGAAACTGGTCCAGCACTTCCTGCTTTTGTTGTTGAGAATATGCGTGATTCACGGAGAGAAATTGATGACATTATGGCAGCTTCATCTGCATTTAAAGGAATTAGGGAAGGACAAGAAACAAAAGGTGGGCGACTTGCTCTTATTGACCAATCATTTTTACGACTTAATGAACTTGTGCAAGTAATAGATTATGTAAACTATGAATTATTTAATTGGTTTTATCAATTAGCAAAAGTTAGATACACTGAACATCACTACGCAAAATCACTTGGTAAAACTGCTTCAATTGAAATACTTACTTTGATTCAAGATGACTTTCAAGACGGAACAGAAGTTAGAGTTATTAGTGGTAAAACACTTCCTGAAGATAGACAATTTAAGTTTGAGCAGGCACAAGGGGATGTAGAGAAAGGACTTCTCTCACCGGTTGATTACTTTGAAACTGCTGGATATGATTCACCCGCTGAAAAAGCGAAAAATAGAGTTATCTTTGATTTGAACAGACCGTATGCAGTTGGTATTCCACAGGAAGAAATGGCACAAATTGTTCCAGAAGTTGAAGAGGATCCAATTAAATTAAGTCTTGCTTATATGGATCTTCCTCCTGATGGTAAAGTTCAATTAGCAGCAAAAGCTGGTATAGAACTTAATCCAGAAATATTAGTAGCAGAGGAAGTCCAGAAAAATAACGAAAAAAAAGAAGAAAGAGAATTTTCAAATAGTCGTCAAAGACGAAAAGAAAAATTAGAAGAATGACAACAGAAAAAGAAAAATGGATAAGAGCTAAAATCAAGAAAATTCATAAAGAAGGAATTAGAGGTAAAAAGCCAAAAAAAGGACAAGCTTATGCAGTTGCACAATCAATGTATCGTAGAAGAAAATAGTGTATTATTAAAATAATTTAGATCAAGCGACATTTTTTCACCCGCAAGGGCAAGTTAAGATGATGGCAATCAAAAACATGACAGAAATACCAGAAAGTAATATGGAACTTACAGGGAGTGAAGAAACTCCGGAGACAACTTCGGAAACAACACCAACCCCAGAAGAACCAAAAGAGGAGAAAGTTGAGGCGGATCCTACACCTGAAACTACTCCAGAAGAACCTATGCTTTACGAAACTCCTGATGGGAGACAAGTAACAGCAGACGAACTTCAAAAGGAATGGAAAGATAATTTCCTTCCAGAATTTACGCGAAAATCACAAGCATTAGCTGATATTGAACGTGAAAAGGAACTTAAAAGCATCTCTGAAGATGAACCAGAATGGAAAAAGGACGATTATGTCCCAGAGAATTATGCTGAAGTAATTGAATTAGCAAAAACTGAAGCACTTGCTGAAATACAGAACTCTACGAGAATAGAGCAAGAAAGAGTAGCTGGTATACAAAAAGCAGTTGAAATAGAATTGGCTAATATAAAAACATTAGATCCAAAATTAGACGAAAACGCATTATTTCAACACGCAAATAAATACGGATTTAATAACTTGAAAACGGCATATACAAATATGTCTGACATGAAAAAAACTGCAGTTGATGTAGAACAACGAACAGTCAAAAATCTCAAGACGCGTGAAGTTGATCCAATTTCAACTGGCTCTGGTGGAGAATTACCAGATGATTCTGGTTATGACCCAACGGAAATGTCTAGGTTTGATGGTGCAGCTGAATATCTTTCTCATCTAAAGAGTAAAAAATAACTCTAAAATAATATGACATTTAGTGAAGCAGTAACAAGTGTTACTCGAAGCTATATTGTACCTAAATGTTACGATACAGTTTCTAATGGTTCACCTGTTCTTATGAAACTTTTGCAAAATGCAAAACCTTGGAAGTCAGGTGTTTCCTATGACGTTATTGTTAAGTATCAAGATTCAACAAATGGTGGAAACACCGGAATTGCGGATAAACTTGATACAGATCGTCAGAATGTAAGAACAACTATGACTTTTAGACCAAAAATGGCTTATAAGCCAGTTGTTATTGCAAATATTGAACAAACTTTAAATCAAGGAGATGAACAAGTAATTGATCTCTTAGAAGCAGAGTTTGATTCACAAGCACAGTCATTGATGCAAGTCATGGCTACTAATTTGTGGACTGGAACAGGATCAGGTAATTCTTGGGATTCAATCTACAACGCGGCAGATGATGGTACTAATTTTGGTACATATGGAACTCTGTCACGAACAACTTACACAACCCTAAAAGGCTATTATCTAGCATCTGCTGGTGCTTTGACACTTGCTAAGATGGCTACGGCTTATGACTCAGTTTCAATTGGTAATGATAGTCCTGATATTATTGCTACTACAAAGACTTTGTGGTCTACATATGAGTCTTTGTTGCAACCAACTGTAAGGGCTGGGTATACACAAAATGGTTATCCAAAGATGAACGCATTTGGAATGGTGCCTACAACTGCTGCTATGGCAGGACAGGCAGGATTTGATGTGTTGTTTTTCCGAGGAACACCAGTTGTTAAAGATGAGCAAATTCCATCAGGAAAGATGTTCCTTATTAACACAAATTACTTTGGATTTAAGGGAATTAATATTTCCGGTCTAAAGCAAGTTAATTTCAAGAAAAGTAATGATGGTGTTCCTCTAGGAGTACCTGGACGAATCCCATCAACACGTGGATTTAACTTCCGAGATATGATGAGTCCTGTAGATCAGTTGGCTGAAATAGGTCATCTTGTCTATGCTGGAAATTTCATTTCAGAGAACCCTCGCCTACAGGGACAAATGGTAGGATTGACTTAAAGATTATTCATTCCTTTTACCGGACTTGATCCGAGAAGGTTTAATTAAAAAATAAAATGAGTACATCAACTTACATAGAAGATTATGTACCAGTTGTAAAATATAACGGTCTTAATTCAGCAGAAACAGTTACCTTATCAGGTGCATTGAATTTGTCTGGAGCCGTTACTGGTCTTAGGCACACAGCTGAAATTCAGCTAACAGGAAGTGGAGATACTTTAACTGCGGCAGAATCTGGTTTAGTAATGATTGCTACAAAAGCATCATCTACTCAAACATTTGTTCTTCCTGCAGCTTCAACTTCAGGATTGTTCTACACGTTTAAGTGTGGAAGTGCGAGTGGAGAAATACTAATTGATCCAGATGGAACAGATACTATTCAAGCAAAAGCAACAAATGATGATGGTGCTGTTGTAGCTCCGGCTGGAGGAACAGGTATCAAAAATACTGCAGCGTCTAATGTTCTTGGGGACTATATTACATTAGTTTCGGATGGTGTTAGTCAGTGGTATACAGTAGCTCAATCAGGTATTTGGGCTTCTCAATAGAATTTACAAATCTATTTAATCTTATATCGCTATGAGTAAAAATGAAACAATTGCCGACACAGTAGAAGAAGTTACTGAAGAAGCAGTAGAAGAATCTTCTGAAGAAGAAGTAGGACCAGAAGATTCTAGTGAAGAAGAAACTTCACAAGAAAAAATATATCCTGCTTAGTAGTTATTAACTAATGGGTGTTTACCCAGAATAGCCGGAGGTTAAGAACCAAAGGCTGAAAATAAATTTATGAACCAAATAACATTTCAAGACGTTTATGGAACAGAGACTTCACCTCAAGTTGCGATTGGGCAAAGATCTTCTACTCCTGATGGACGTGAATGGGTATATGTTAAGGCGAATACTGCTTTAGCATTAGGATCAGTTGCAGTACCAGATGCTGTTACAGCAGTTGATACTTGTTCTTCAAGCACAGATGCACTTTCACGAATTGTTTACATTACTAAGGCTTCGGCTGGATGGACTGTTGGACAATTTGCGGATGCAATTGGTGTTGTAGATGATGGAACTGGTGTTGGTCAAACTTTCAAAGTTAAGACTAACACCACAGATACACTGGAACTTTATCCAGAAACAGCATTAGCAACAGCTCTTTCTGTAGCTGATTCTGATATTACACTTCGTACAATGGCTGAAGTTGATAAATCAGCTATTACATCTAAAGTTCAGAGTGCGGTTGGTGTTGCACAAGTCGCTATTGCAGCTTCTTCTTATGGATGGTTGCTTACAGAAGGTGATGGTGCGGTAGCAGCTGGTGAAGTGCTTGTTGTTGGAAAAGGATTCGTTACAGGTGATGACACAACTGGACAAGTCGTTAAAGCAACAACGGCAAAAGGTCCATTTGATGAGCAGAATCTTGGTATTTGTCTAGTAGCAAATGCAGGTGTTGATCAAAACGCATTATGTAGAGTATTCATCCGGTAGGTTGAATCCTGCTTCTACTCCTAATTTCAATTGGGAGTAGGGTGCAGTATTTAACTGCCCTTTTGGAAAGGCGAAGCTAAAAGGATTATTAATTCATTAATGTTCAATAACATGAATGAGAGTGATTATAAAATAGTTCGGATAACAAATATCACGGACTTTGATTTCACCGGTAAGTTAGGCGCACGTTTTAATGGACGTGACTTCTTCGTGCCTGCAGGTGGTTCTTTATTAGTCCCACTTACTGTGGGTAATCATCTTGCTATGCACCTTGCTAGGCAAATAATGATTAAAAAAGCTCCTCTCCGTAATTCAAAAGAAATAGACGGAAGGGGGTCAGATCGTCCACTTTGGGATGATTCTATTATTGAGAAACTGAAGTTAGAGATTATGACTGAAGTTTATGAGGAGGAACCTCAAGAATCTCTTTCAGAGGCAGATAGAATGATCAAAAGAGTGGAAGAACTTAATAAGGTAGTCGCTAATCCAGATGAAGGAGAATCTGATGGAAACACAGATACGTCTGGAATTGTGCCGGTGGACGAAACCAATTCGGCAATTGTCTATCAAGACAAAGCAGAAGTTATCGCAGCATTAAAAGAAAAAGGAATTTCTTTTGATGCACGATTGGGTAAGGCTAAACTTACCGAACTTTTGACAGTACAGTAGATAGGCAGCCGAGTTATTTATGAGTAGCATAACGAAGATGCGTGATGTCAAAATCACACTCGGCTTATGGAAACAAAAATATTAGATCAAGAAAAGTTTGACACCATGAAAGAACTTGTTGATATGCAAACTAATCTTTCTAATGGTCGTGCAACACTTAAAAAATTAAAAGAAACAACTGAAGCGTACATGATTACCCGGGAGGTTGAGGCTGAAGAAAGAGTATTTAAAGTTTTTAAAGAGAGTTGTGATGTGTTAGAAGAAATTAACACAAATCATAAAGAACTCTCTGGATATAATCAGGAGTTACAGGCATATGCCAATGAATTAAATAAAATTGCTTCTACCATTACAACTCTCTTTAAGGACTTTAATGAAAAGATGAAAGAAGCGGATAATGATGTTAAAGAACATTTTAAATCTTTTAACGAATTACGAAAAAGGATTAAATTAGACCAGATTCATATACGAGAAGATAAGAAACAATTAAATAGAGACAGAAAAGAAATTAGAGATGGATTTAGACTTTTGAAAGATAGACAAAAATTATTAAAAGATGGTTTTACTGAATTAAAAGCTAAACAAAAATAATATGACAAAAGTATCAGAAGCATTTATAAGAGACGCAAATAATGTTCCAATCACAATGGATGGACTTGTTGTAACTAAAACTATGACATTTGATGGTGCTACTGAAAATGACCCAGGTGATTATAATGGAAGTGGAAATCCAGCAACTCTATTCACAGTAACTGGGGATGTTTTAGTACATGTTTTTGGAGTATGCACAACTCTTTTAACTGGAGCAAGTGCAACTGTTGAGGTAGGAGTATCGTCAGGAACAGCTTTATTACTTGCTCAAACAACAGCCACAAATATTGATGCAGATGAAGTATGGAAAGATGCAACTCCAGCTTTAGTAGAAACATTACCAAGTGCTTTTATCATTCCATCAGGACAAGATATTATTCAAACTGTTGCTACAGCTAATATTACAGCAGGAGTAATTACTTACTATGCTATTTGGCGACCATTAAATTCAACAGGTAAAATAGTAGCCGCATAATATGACAGACGCAATTAGAGATAACAATCACATACCAGTATTACTTGGATTATCATATGTTGATGGAACTACTTTAGTTCCTATAGTAATTAATTCTTCTAATAGTGGTATAAATATTGATAGAGTAAATACAGTTTCAACAGCTGCTATGAATGCAGCAAGAGATGAAAATCATAGAGCTACTTTGATGGCGGTTGATTCTGTGAGTGGAAATCCAATACCAGTTTTTGCAAATCCTTCAACAGGAGGAATATTAGTAGGTACAAGTTAAAATATTATTATGACAGATGCAATTAGAGATGGTAATCATGTAACAGTAGCCCTTGGAATATCAAGTGCAGATTCTACTGTTACCTTACCTTTTACAGTAGATTCAGCAACTGGACGATTGCTAACAAATAGTGCTAGTGGATCAGGAGATGTGGTAGGACCAAGTTCTGCTACAAATAATGCTATAGCGAGATTTGATACTACTACTGGGAAACTTATTCAAAATAGTGTTGTTACAATAGCAGATACTACTGGTGTAATTGCCGGAACAGAGGGTGTAACTTTTAGTGGTGCTACATCAGGAACAACAGCAGTAGCAGCTACAGCAGAAGCTGGAAGTACAACACTTACACTTCCGGCAGCTACAGATACTCTTATAGGTAAAGCTACAACTGACACACTTACAAATAAAAGTATTGATCAGGATGGTACTGGTAACAGTATCACGAATATTGCTAATGCTAGTATTAAAGCATCAGCAGCAATTGCTGTAAATAAATTAGCGGCTCTTACAGCTAGTGAGATTGTTATTTCAGATGCTAGTGGATTTATTTCTTCTGCAGCGGTAGCAACTTATCCTTCGCTTACAGAGCTTACTTATGTTAAAGGGCTATCTTCTGCAGTTCAAACTCAATTAGATGCAAAAGGGGCAGGAGATGCTTTAACCTCAAATGGTTTAGACCAATTTGCTTCTACAACATCAGCCGAACTTAGAGGTGTTATTTCAAATGAAACAGGTACTGGTGTTCTTGTTTTTGGAACTTCACCAACATTTACAACAAGCATTACAGTAACTGATGGTTCTACAATAGATGCTGATGGAATTGATTTAGTAACAGGAAATGATTTTCAAATCAATAATGTTTCAGTTCTTAATGCAACAACCCTTGGAGCAAATATTGTTACTTCTTCACTTACAACTGTTGGCGCACTTGATTCTGGGTCTATTACTTCAAACTTTGGAAGTATTGATAATGGTGCTTCTAGCATAACTACTACAGGAACAGTAAGTGCAGGACAGATAGCATTAGATGCAACACCAGATGCAGACCACACAGCAACAGGTCCAGTAACAAGTACTTTTGCCGCAGGAGAAAACATTACAGTTATGGATTTGCTTTATTTCAAGTCAGATGGCGAATGGTGGAAATCAGATGCAGATGTGGTAGGAACTGCAGGTACAGTTATGTTAGCCCTGTCATTAGAGACCAAGACTGATGGACAAGTTATGAAAGTAGCTCTAGCCGGGAGCTTTGTTAGAGATGATAGTTGGAATTGGACTGTAGGTGCAACTTTGTACGTTGATGACGCTACAGCAGGTGCAATTACAGCAACAAAACCTACAGCAACAGACGCAGTTGTAAGAGTAGTGGGATTTGCGGTATCAGCAGACGTGATTTACTTCAACCCTAGTTCAGACCATATAACATTAGAATAGCATAAAAACTATAATCATTTAAGAATATGGCAGATATTAAGACAAGTTCAACATTAAAAAATAGCCTTATCTCTTATTGGGATATGGAAGAAGCGGGTGGAAATAGAGAAGATTCTTATACTAATGATTATGAACTTGAAGATAATAATAGTGTAGGTAGTGGAGCTATGACTGGTGTTGGAAATGGGGTTGGTGCTGATTTTGTGAGGTCAAATGATGAGTGGTTAGGTACTGATGGCGACAAAGCCAATCTTAATATCACAGGAGATATTTCCATTTCTTTCTGGGCAGATTTTGATGATAATGCTTCACAATTAGTCGCAAAAAAGAATGATGGAACTAATGGTTATGTTTTTGAACTTGGTGGTTCAGGACCACTCAAGATAATGATTGAGGACAACAATGCTAAAAGTGAAGCATATACTGATAGTGCCGCAGGGACATCTTTAGCCCATTGGGTTGTAACTTGTGACCCAACTGGTGGTCCTGATACTAAGTTTTATAAAAATGGTAGTCTTGCAGATAGTACACAAAATACTACTGCCGCATCAGCAATAGGAGCAAGTTCTACTGCCTTTGTAATGTCGCAGACAGGTGGAGAAGGACTTGATGGTCTTATGAAATTCTTTGGTATATGGGAGAGAGAATTAACTTCAAGCGAAGTAACTGAATTGTACAATGATGGAAAAGGACTTCCCTATGAAGAAACAATAGTAGGACCTGCAAACTTAAAAACTTTAGACACAGTATCTAAAGCTAATATTAAAACCATTAATAGTGTTGCAATTGCAAATGTAAAGTCAATTGACACCGTAACATAAAATATTATGGAATCAGAACTTCTAATAGAAATAATAATAGGTGGCGTAGCAATTTTAGGAGGTTTTTTTGCTCTTATTAAATATACAATATCTTCTAATGCGAGAAGAGAAGAAGCGTTACTGGAACATCAAGAATCTCAACAAGCTCTAATGATGGAGTTTTACGAAAGAAAAAATGGACACCTAGAAAGAATAGCAACAAGGTTTACTGATTCTAATATTAAAATGACAGATGCTATA
>Ga0209434_1000605_pt1 | contig 17055 bp, 26 predicted proteins | sample ETNvirnome_2_300_FD_184068 | JGI IMG/M metagenome (GOLD analysis project Ga0209434, IMG submission 184068) | Marine viral communities from the Pacific Ocean - ETNP_2_300 (SPAdes) (version 2) | ecosystem: Environmental > Aquatic > Marine > Oceanic | place: Pacific Ocean | collected 2013-06-22
ACAGGTTAAATTCTCCAAAAGAAATCACAGAAAAGATTGAAGGCATGAAGCATTCTATATTATCTTTTGCTATGGGGATTGAAGAAAAAGCACAATATGAAACCACCTGGCTAGGAAGAAATAAAAGACGGCTCATATATTATGCTATTGTTGGCTCGGTATTTGGTTTGTTTTATATGCTAGGTTCCACGATTGGAATGCGGATCATGGGTATATTCTTTGTAATTAATATTATTGTAGATATATGGAACTTTTTAAAAGGTGTTAAACCATGGTAGAGAATAAAGAAATGATTGTGGGGATTCTTTTAGGTATAACTCTTTACCTTCTTATTGCATTTTTAATAGGGTATAATGTAGGAACAGGTATTTCTAAGGACCATTATATGGCATATATAGATGAAAATTGTTATACATTTAACCAAAAAGTATATACTTTTAATGAAATGGTTGGTCCAACTGAAACAAATAATAATTCAATTGTTTATACAGAATTGATTAAAGGGGAGATTAAAGATGGTAAGTAATATACCTCACGGCAAATGCTGGAAATGTGGAGAAGTTTATTACCACACATTAAGGAATTGCCATTTGTGTAAAGGGAGAATTGTGAGAGATTTAGGAACATTAATATGGCAATAAGAAGAAATAAAACACTTGTTAAAAAAGTATTAAGAAGGGATATTGGTTTATGTAGGTGTTGCGGTTTTAAAGGTTCCGAAGTTCATCATATCACGCCTTTAGTTTTTGGAGGAACTGATGAACTAAAAAATATGGTTTGTTTATGTAATTATTGTCACAAACATTCCCCAAATAAAAAAGAAGAATTTTTTGAATATATGAAAAGAGGCGGTGCAAAATATGAACATATAATTGGAAGAGTTATAAATAAATTAGACATGGAAGGAAAAAAACTTTCTCAATCATTCCCAGAAATTAAGAAAACCATAAATATACTTAGAAAGGTAGATGAAGTTAATGCATTAGAAAATTATAATTTAAAAGAAATCATTAAAGAAAATATTGAGGATATTGAAGAATGACAATAAAAAAAGAACCTTTCAGAAGGTACCAAGAAGGAAAATCTGCTGATGTAATTACTATTAAGATGAATGTAGAAGAAAGAAGGGATTTTGAAAACTGGAAATACCTTTTACAACAAAGTAAAGATTCAACAGCTTTCAAACAACTTGCAAGGATTGGTTCACAAGTATTACAAGAAGAAAAAGTTAAGGCCATAAATCAGATGGTTATGAACAACTACCGAAAGAATAAACGTCTTGGAATAGTAGATTTTGATTAAAAACCTTGCAAAAGTAACGAAATATCAAAAAAAAGTATTACAATTGGATTCATCAACCCAGCTTCTTCAATCTTGTATAAGAAAAGCAGTTTATTGTCATGCTTAGGACCTACTACACCTTATCTATGTTGGGTGGGACAATGATTCAATATTTCTTCTATTAATTCACTTGGAACAACTGAACGTAAAGTATTATTCTTCAAACCTTGGGTTCCTGTTCCCTCCTATTCCTGCGTATAAATTCAATACTTTTATCTTTTTTTCCATTTTATTCCTCTTCAATCATCATCATCAATTTCTGGCTTTCTTATAACATCAAAATCAAAGCCCATCATAATAAATGTAACACAAGCTATAATATAAGGGAGAAACTGCGGAATTATTGTTTCAACTAGAATTTGTTGTTTCATTTGTGTTGTCATTTGCCTGGCCATTTCTATTGTTGGTGGATCCGCTGCAATTGAAAAGTTATTATATACAATAAATATACGCATTAAAGATATAAGAACAAGTAAATACATCATCATATAGGCGTTGAATGGGTATTTTGTGTTATTATATGAATACCAACATATAGAAAGAATGAATATATTTATTCCTATAATTCCCCAAATTCCTGCATAATGATATACAGGATTGAGTTCAAGATATTGAAGTAAAGGGCCATTGGCTAATGTTGACCATATATCCAGGCCAAACATTACCAAAAAAAAACCTATCACCCACTTAATCCCTTTCATATATATTGCACCACTTTTCCGCCACAGGTCCAGCAAGTAGAAGTTGCGGTTCTGTAAATCTCCCCGCATTGAACACATCTTCTGATCATAACTGGTTGAGTTCCGTACCTTTCGCCTTCTTTGTATTTACCCATATTGAACCACCACCTGATATTTTTAAGTTTGGTTGCTTCTCATTGGTTCGTTCCTTGTTGTAAAATGCTGCAAATTCCACTTCATCCTTTTGATTCCTTACAGCTTCAAGGGCCATCTGTAAAACCCTTCCTGTTGGAATCATCCCTTTCAAATACTGTTCTCCTTCTTTTAGTTCTGCCATTTTTTATTTACCTCGTTTTGTTCGTTTAATTTGTATTATCTGTACTTTTGTAATAATAAAACCCCTCACAACCCTAAAGCTGTGAGAGGAAAAGAGGCGATAGATGTTCTCTATCTTAAACAGGCGTGTATTCCTGTTTATTGAGCCAACCTGTATGGCTAGTAAAAAAGAGGAGTTTCCTCCGTATTTTTTGGTAGATGTTTAATCCAGGTTGCTTACTCATTGCCACTTCAATTCATTTGTTTGAGGAAGGAACCTTTCAATACCTTCTTGTATATGAAACATATACTCAAACTTTATATTATTTGTTGATTTCATACAAAAGCCCCAAAAACTTCATTCTGTGTTTTTTTATCTCTTTCTAGAACTTCTAATGATCTTTTAAAATTTCTTGATCTCCAATATCTTCCAGCACGTTTTACACTTGATATTGCATTGTGGGTTAATTTCCCAAAATAATTTTCATATATAGCAAGTAATACTACATCAAAGTTTACTGCATCCTGATAATTATTATATACTTCATACACTTTTTGTTTAATCGTTTCCATATTTTACACCTCTTATTTGTTTAATGATTGCACATCTTACAAAATGGCATTCATTCTCCCATGTTTTTCCTTTATCTTTCTCAATGATTTCTTGAATTTCATTATATTGCCTTTCAGTTAAACGAATGCTTAATCTTTTTGTGAAATGCATTTTAATAATTCAATCCTCTTTTTAACCATTGCAGCGCCAAAACCAAACAATATTGAAATTTTATATTCAATTTCTTCGTTTGATTTACCATTAACAAACATTTCTTCAATAATCCGAAATGCTTTAATCTTCTCCTTGTAATAACTCATTTTTTTCAACCTCTTTTTTCATCAGTTTTTGAATTTCTTTACTTACATTTGATCCCGATTTAATCGCCAATAAATGAAAATTCAACCACGTTATTTTATCCACATGAATGCTTTTTTGTATGTTTCCCATAATAAGAAGGATAATCCTTTAGTTTATAAGTATTTCTATTCTTTAGAATATAAGTGCCTAAATGTGTAGTGCCTAAAATTGATTTAAGCTTAAAAAAGTTTTTTTTTATTTTTTTATTTTTATTTTATCATAATTGATAGAAGTGGTAGTAGTATTTTGTATGACAATATCTCTCTCTCTCTCTCTTTTTTTTATTAAAATAATAAATAAAAAAAAAAATAAAAAAAAAGAGAACTGTTTAAATCTTAATGTTGTTATAGAAAAGAACCCAGGAGAAGGGAAGAAACTCCTGGGCGGAACGTGCTTGTGATTGAAGCAACTATTTACGGGTACTGCTTACGCCATAACCCTTCTTTTTCTTAAATACGGAAGCCGCTAAACCTTGCGATCTCCGTTTTTTTGCAAATGCGTTTGCGTTCTTCTTCTTCATAAAGTTTTTTGAAACCATATTTCTTATACCTCATTATAAAAATAAATTAAAAAAAAATAAAAAATTCATTTCAACAATTATTTTCTTCTAAACAAAGCTACTAATCCAAGAAGGATTGCACCTATTGAAGCAACTACTACTAATGGAACCCATCCAGGGATGTCATCCACTGCACCTTGTAATTCGCTTGTTGCATTATATGCTTCTCCACAAGTTGCAATTCCTGAAGCATCTGATGTGTTTTCACATTCAAGAATAGCTGCTTGGCTCTTACCTTCTGCCATAACTAAAAAAGCTACGGTTAAGATAATTGCAAGAGTTGCAATACCTGTTGCTAAAGCACTTAATTGTTGAAAAACTTGGCCTTTCTTATTCCAGTTTTTACGAACCATCTTTTCTTATCTCCGCCTGAATAATGCTACTAGACCTAATAAGATTGCACCAATAACTGCTACTACTACGAGTGGCACCCATCCAGGAATATCATCCGCTGCACCTTGTAATTCTGTTAATGCTGCTGTTGCGTTTCCATCTGCTGCTACTGTTGCGTTTTCTTTGGTTTGGCTCATAATCAAGAATACAACAACTAATGTAATTGCTAATCCTGTAATTCCTACTCCTAAAGCACTCAATTGATCAAAAATTTGACCTTTCTTATGCTTAAACATATTTACTAATTTCATATTATATATACCTCCATACCTAAATGGTATCAATATAAAGAAAAAAAAACTATATATATTTACGTTAACTTTTCCATGTGAATGCTATTGTTGCTGCACTCATTATCAATGTTAAAAATATTGCAAGTGGATTCGTTATCAAATCAACCGCATATAATAACAATGATAATATGAAACCAATATAAGCTGTTGCGCTTAAAGATTTTGCCACGTCATTTTGTGTTGTGAACATAAAACTTGTAAACATTACAACCATTATTCCAATTAATAGTAAGATACCAAGCCAACCGAATAATAAAACTTCGTTAACACCTTGTACAAAACCAAGCATTCCTGTTGAGTTCGCTGTTATTTGAGTTAAGTTATATACCATTTTTTTAAGGTTTGAATCTGAATATCATATACAATACTGAAAATACAATAATGATTGAAAACGCAGTTAAAGCAACTGTTGAAAACAATCCAGCATTCGCAATACCTATTTCATTTAATACTGCACCAATCGTTGAACCAACAAGTTCAAACATACCTTTCAATACTCTTAATGCAGTATAAGCACCTTTAAACATTGAATCAACAATTGTATCTTCTTCTGTTTCTCCAAATACATCTTCTTTCATATTATTTGTAAGATTAAAAATTTCATCCGTTTGGTTTCCTATTTTATCAAATTTTGAAGTGTCAAGTGAAACATCATCATAACTTGAATTAACATCTCCAATTATGAATAAACCTGAAACTAGGATTAAGGAAAACAAAAGTACACCCATTACTAATTTATCTAATACCATTTTATTTACTTAATTTATACATTGTAATTCCTGCAAGTACGAATAATGCAACTAACACCCCCCAACTTAAATGGAATAAATCCATAATTACAAGGAACGCAACTGCTACTGTTCCAAACACAACGGCAACAGGCGGTGACCATAAAGCAATTAATACAATTCCAAGAATCACAAAGAAGGAAATAAACAAACCTTCTTTTCCAAACTTCTTGAATAATTCATTGAATGAAACTTCTAATGTATCAAGAACATATTCACTCCCATCTGTATCAATAATATACCCAGTTCCCACATATGTTTTATCATCAACACTTGCCCCAATATTTACAAGTAAAGTTGCTGCTGCCGAATTTGTACAATTATCTGCAATAAGTGTTTCTGAATTTGTTGATATTTCAACAACTTTCAAACATCCAGTTACTGCAAGATTTGATGTATCTGTATATGTAAATGCAAAATTCTTGGTTGAATTTGTGAATGTAAGTGATGAAGATATTCCAAGGGCCTTATCATAATTTTCAAGGTAATCTGCTTCTAGGTTTATTCTTAATTTCTTTGTTGTTGATGTAATTTTTGTTGGAAGTGTTTGAAGTTTTACAACTCCATTTACTTCAACAATAAATGCATACCATTCGGTATTAAGTATAATTTGCCCCCAAGCATTTCCATCTGTATCTGTTTCAAGAATTTCAGTTGTTGTGTATGAATCAGTTCCAACATCATATTTTAATACTTTTACAATTGCACCTGCAACAGGCGTATCAACAAAATCTGTTACTTGGAAATTAACTTGTGTTGTTCCGTCATCTAAATATAAAGAAATAGATTCTGTTACATTACTTATTGTACTTTCAACTAAATAATAAAGTTTCTTTGAGAATCCAGGTGCTTCATATTCCATTTGAGAATCAACCTTATATGTTGCATCTTCTGGGGAGATACAAAAAGAATAACTATCATCCCCTGATAATGAAAATGTATAATTCCTAAAAAATAAAACATTATCATTCCAAACTTTAAAATAAATATCTAAATCTCCAACAACTAGTTCATTATTTGAAACATTTTTTATAGTAAAATTTAATGTCGTTGGTTCATCGCAGGTATCAACATTATCAAGATATATTTTATTTAGTGTTTGTGTGTGATTAGATGTATTTGTAACATTATCAAATAAGGTAATCTCCCAAAAAGATGTAAAATTTTCTTGAATAACTGATGAATCATTATCAACCCATTCAGAACCAATATTAAAAACATCAAAGGTTGAATTTATTAAACCTTGGGTTTTTGTGGGAGTATATTCAATATCATTATAATAAAATTTGCTTGATACTGTTTCATTTGAATATACAATTAAAGAATAATTTGTTGACGTTCTTTCAATTTTATTTTTATCAAATATAAAATCATATTGGTATGAATAATTTATTGTTTGGTTTAAATTTAATGTTAAATTCCCTGCTTGATTTTGAAATATTTGAAGGGTAATGTTACAATAACCATCTCCATCTATTTCACAGTCCTCTAAAAAACTATTCATCCCATCACTATAATTATATTCATTATCACTTGAATTTGACAGGGAATAATTATAACTTACTTCTGTTTCTCCATATTCTAAAGTGTAAAGGTATGCTTGATGGTTGCTATTTGCTGATGTGAAATCAAAAAATATTCTTAATCCTTGAATTTCATCATCTATTAAATGGGAACCTTCAGTTGTAACATCTGTGCCTGTACCAATAGAAATTGTTTTTATACTGGTCCATGTTGAACCATCATAAGTTTGTAAATATATTGCTTGGGAGTTCCCTCCGTCGTGTGTTTGCCTTACTTTATAGTTTACGGCGCTTACTAATGTTTCTGAAAATGTTTTACCAAGTTCTAAATCTGCACTTCCAACTGATGTTTTTGTTGCTGCTGTTCCATCATTTTCATCAAATGCAAATGTTGGGTTTACAAAACTGTCTGGGTCATGTAATGTATCTCCTGAAGCTTGGTCCATTATTGAACAATTAAATAAGCTTGTATCTGGGTCACAAGGAAAATTACTTATATTTATATATCCTGAAACAACTTGTTCACTTGAAAGATTTATTTTTGCATTTGTAACATTAATATATTTTGGCAGGTTGATTGTTAAATTAATAAATTCAGGTGAATTAAATTCTATTGTTTCGTCACCATTTCCTGTTGTAAATTTATTTTGTATAAAATCTCCAAAGTAACCTGTTTCCATTACCGCTAAAACTGTAAATAAAGATAACAAAAATAATATGAAAATTATTGAAGGTTTTATTATTTTCATATATCTGCCCTCCATAACTTATACATAACAAACATTAATATCACTCCAAACACTCCTACAATTAAAGGAAGGTATTCCAAGATGTGTGAAACAAATACAAGCTGGTTTGCTTCTGTTACAAGTTGCGTATTCGCTGCCATCTCTTGGTAAATGTTACTCATTATCCCAGAAATGAATGTAACAATAATCCATCCTATGATGTAGAACGGAATAAATACAGGGTGAACTTTTACCAATGCTGCCATCAATAAAACCACCATTGCTAATGCTATTGTAAAAAATAAGAATGTATTATCAAGAACTCCCGAATAATGCCCAGTAAGTGTTGTACTTGCTGCTTTTCCATCTGCACCAATAAAATCTTGCACTTGAATTTTATCGTTAAATTCGCTTGTAACTTTGAAACCAACAAGTAATGTAATGCCAAAAAATAGAATGATGGTTGCAATAAGTACAATATCCAGTAAACTTCCTTTCTTATTTTTTAACATTTTTCCTATATATTCTTTTTCCATAAATGAATTGGTTTGCTTTTTTAATCCCAACAAGTGTTGTTACACCAACTTTAAATATTTCTCCAGGCGAAAAATCAGGCAACTCAATGTTTGCTTTAATCTTTGTTTCCCTTGAAACTCTAACATGTGTTGTTCTTTTCTTTGCCATTTTAACCCATCCTTTTTTCCTTTTGTAAATCGTTCCATAACTTCATAACTTGAATCAATGTTCCAATTACAACAAACACCATGAAGCCATAACCTAATATTCCAAACAACCACATATACCTGAACATCTCTTGCGTGAGTTGTAACCCACTTTGCGAAGCTATGGTTGCCATAATACTTGAGTTTAACATCATAAGGTAGATTCCAAGAAGGTAGCAGGAACGCTTTAAAATCAGGTTACTGAACGGATTCCTAGTAAATTCTTTAAACAATCCAAGTAAAATTAATCCCCCTGTTACAAATAAGATGAACATTGTGATTGCAATACTTCCCACAATGTTAAAATCTGCGGGAAGAATTTCAATATCCCAAACGATTTCATGTTCAAATTCTCCGTCTGTTACGTTTGCTGTGAGTTCTACTTGGTCATAATCATCATAATCTGTTGAAAGAAATGTAAACGTTTCAGAACTATCTAAAGTTTGACCATCAATAATCCAAACTACATCCGAATCAATATCAATCAAATCCTGAATCTTAAACTTCCTTGTTCTCGGTTTTTTGATTGTTAAATTCAAATCTGTTGGAAAATAGTTAAATGAATAATTGGCATTTGTAATTACAATCGTTCCTGATTCTTCCAATGGTCCAAGAACAAAACTGTTGTTTCCTTGAACAGTAAAATTAACTGAATCAAATTTACTAAATGCACCACTTAATGTGCTTTCTGCTAATGAACCATTTGTTAAACCAGTATCAACTTCGGTTTTAACAAGAACATTATTCACATACCATTTGAATATAGCTGAAAATGTATCTGTATCGTTAAGTTCAACGGTTGCATTTCCGTAAATTGTTTGATTCTTTAAAACAATAGCTGGTCCTATTTGAACATCAGTTGTGTTTGGGAGATAATATCTGTTTGATGTTATGGTGTAATTTGTTAAACTGAACGTTTCTGTTTCGCTTGAATCCGCTGTGATTTCAAAATATGTACAATTTCCTTGATTGTTTGTTGGCGTTTGGAATGAACATGTTGCTTCATCCCATACTGATGTTTCTAATGGTGGTGTTAAAGTGCCACATTCTCCAACAATATAATCTACTTGTAATATATTTGTACAGGTTCCCCCAAAAGAAATGTTATGAATCACGTTCATTTCAATTTGTTGATCAAATTCTGTAAAATTTATTTCTGAATGTGAAAATACTCCTTCTTTTAAATAATATAATTCCTGTTGATTGTTATATATTGCTGTTACTTCTGCTTGTGAAATTGCTCTATCAATTAAGAATGGTTCACTTATTGTTCCATTAAAATGGAATGTGTTATCATTTAATGAACCTAAATATAAATCTTCAACACCATTTGGTATGAAATCTCCTGATCCATCTATGTAAACATTTGAAGATTCTGTTCCATTAATGTATAGTTTTCCGTCTGTTCCGTCATATGTTGCTATAATGTGATACCATCCATCTGCTGTAAATACATTATCATCTGTTTTAACTGCTTCAACAGTTCCTGTTGTTGTTTTAAGTGCAAATTGTATTCCATTTAAAGGAGAATTTACGCCTCCTCTATCATCTGTTCCAAAATAAAACCCATTATTTATGTTTGGATCTCCTGTTCCCGAATCAAATAATAATTGTACTGTGCCATCAAAACTTTCTGTATCTATGTATGCCCACATTCCAGCAGTAAATTTTGTTGCTGTTGCTTCAAATAATGGTGACGTTCCAATGTCCATGTATGTATATTCTCCATTAAAAAAATATGAACCTTGCTCTTTTACAATGCCCCCTCTAGCAGTTTCAAAATTACCTGAAATTGTTCCTGTATGCCCGTTCCCTGTTTCGTCTGTGATTGTTGTTGTTTCTGTTCCGTCATATTCATAATGAAGTATTGGTGTATCTCCAATTACTGTATGATTTTCATATAACTCTAGAATTTGTTCGTTATCCATCCAGAAATCATAAACCTTATTTTCATCCATAGCACCAAACATATAATATATCGAAGCACCTGAACCCATGTATACTGTTCCCGCATTATGTGGGCTTCTTGTTCTTGCTCTTGAACCTTCTGATTGTCCATCTACAAACAATTCAATATGTGTTGAATTCATCCTTCCAACTATATGATGCCAGTTATCTTCCTGTAAAAAGTTTGATGTTGTTGTTATTACATCCTGTTCCCCGTTTGTTGTGGTGTTTGATATTGAAAATTTAATATCATCATTTAACCATACTGCTAATAATATTGCTGATTTTCCATCTCCAAATGTTGGTGTTGCTATTTGCCCATATAACCAATCATACGCAACTGTTCCATCTTTTTTATACCATGTTGATATTGTAAATTCTGAATTTGATTCATTGAATGTTAAATCCGCTGTTAATGGAGTTGTGAGATACCCGTTTGTTCCATCTCCTCTTATTGAATAATTTCTTGGAGATTCTGGGTACCATTCAATCGTTGCAGTTATTGTTCCATTATTTTCTTCAACTGAATTATCTATTACGTTTAATCCAACAGCTTCTTCATCCATTTTCATAAACAATTTATATTCTGATTCTTTCTCTAAATTCCCGTTTCTTACTGTTGTCCAGGTATGCGTTCCGTTCCAATCATTATCTGCTATGGTATACTCTGAAAATCCGTTTGCGAGAAATTTGTATGATGTTCCTCCTAAAAATTGTAATGGTGTTTTGTATAACTTTCCGTTTTTAAATACTGAAGCTTTATAAAATGGAACTCCTGTATCTTTTAAAGTTACCCAAGCGGGTTTGTTAAGTTCTGGGCAAAGTTTTGATTTAATTTCAATCCTTCCTTTTCCATGTGAATAACAATTCGTGAATACATTTCCCAGTTTTTTATCTGATTTAATGTTTTCAACATATTCAAGTTTAAAATTAAAATTTTCTTCTGTTAATTTTCCATAATCATTTTTATATTGTTTTTCTTTTGATACTTCAGCTGAAACAAGAACAGCAAAAGCTAGAACAAACATAAGTACAAACACAATTACTTTCTTATTCATTTCTTCTTTTTACCTTTTGGAAGGTTATCAAATACAACCTTTGCTCCTATTAAGCTCCCTATTGGCCTATAAAACCCAGCTACTGAACTTATTCCTTGTAATGCTGGTCCAGTAACCTTTTGAGCATTCGTTCCACCAGCTTTGCCAATTCCAGCTAAAACTGAAGATTGTATTCCTAACCCAGCAGCTGAAGTTCCAAACTTCTTAAATTTCTTTTTTAGTTTTGAAATTACCATTTTTTATCACTCCATATTTTTAACTTGGTCCAATGCCAGGAATACTGTTTGTATTCCTAACAGCTTCTGTTAACCCTCCTAAACTTGATGTTATTCCATTTGCGTGTTGGTACGTATAATAGATTGTTACACCTACAAGGATTAAACAAAACATGATTGTTCCCATCATTACAGCTACGTTCCCATATTGTTCCCAGAAAGTTTTCTTTGTAAATTCTAAAGCTGTTTCCCTTAATTCTAATCCAGCCCACAAATTAACATCATGTGCTACTGGTTCAAATACAGCTGATGGATTACTCACCGCCATCTTAAAAGGAAAGAATGAACTTGGTCCTGTTTGATATAAGTAAACATTTCTTCCTGGATAAATGTGTGTGTATTCAATAGGTTGAATGGTTTTCCTTGAAAACAAAAGCTTCCATCTTGTAACACCATTCTTATCTTTATACTCTTTCGCTAAATCTTTTTTAATTTTAGTAATGGAATGATCGGTTCTTTCTTTGCTTCCATCCCCTCCCCTTTGCATAATTGTTACTTTATATTTATATTGAAGATATACAAAAACTGCAATTATGGCTGCGATAACTAATACAAAAACTAATCCGTAACCTACCCAATAAATAGTTTTATCAATCATTCCTCCCCAATTTACTAAATCCATTCCTGGTATGTTTACCATTTTATTCCTCCCATTACGCCTTTATTTTCTGGCGCTTCCTTTGTTGTTTCGTTCCTTGCTTCAACGTGTTTATGTATTGTAGTGAGATATTTTCTTTCTCCGTTATTGTATGATCTCCAGTAAGTAGGTTCCGCTGTACGTTTAATCATTTGAACAATTAAAGGTAAATCGTTTTTCCTTATACCAAAATACTGATAATCTCCTCTTAAAGTAAGAATGATTGTATTGATTGCGCTTCGTAGATTCATATAAATTCTATCTTCTGAATAGTTGGAGTTGATTAAATTTTTACTTATCAAAGGTTGGATGAAAGAACGAATCCTTACAATCCCTAAATCATTAATTAATGGCGGAATTTCTTTATATTGATCATTCCCATTTGCATCTTGCCCATCATAATACATTTGTTTCTTCCATGTTCCTTCTGATTTAACTTCACTTTTAAGTTCATGAATAGAGTTTTCAAAATCATCAAGCAAATCTTGTTGCCATCTTATTAAATCTGAACGGCCTTCCTGTGCCATATGAAACATTTGGTCTTCTTGTCCAGCAAGTTCAACCATCTGATTATTTTTCATGATCTCTTGGTTTGTTTTCTCTAGCTCTAAACCTTCGTCCTTTTGTTTTCCTAATGGAAATATTTTCTTTATATCTTCAAACATTTTTTTATATTGGCCTTATTCCAAATCCTGTGAGAACTTTTGGCCTTCTCCCTTTTATTTTTCCTTCTAATGCTACAAGTGATGGTCGGTATTCAAGAACCCTTTCTAGTTTCTTTTTCTTTGTTTTGATTGGAAATACTTTCCCGAACTTCCTTTGTGAACCAAAGGGTGTTCCTGGTATTCCTGGAATATCAATAAGGAAAGGTTTAGGTCCAGGAAATAATGATGGTCTTAAAGCTGGACGTAATAAAGGTTTTAATGCTGGTTGAAGCGCTGGTTTCAATGCTGGTTTGAGAGAAGGTTTCAAAGCTGGTTGAAGTGCTGGTTTCAATGCTGGTTTGAGAGAAGGTTTCAAAGCTGGTTTTAATGCTGGTTTTGTTCTTGGAAGTAAACCAACATCAATTGAAGGTTTTGTTCTTGGTCCAGTACTTGAACCACTTATTGGAATTGAGATTGGTTTTAAACCTGAACCAAATATATTTGATGTTTGAAAAGAAGGAACACTTGTTTTAGTTGGTCCTGTTAATCCTAAACTTTTACCTAATCCTCCAAATCTTGTTGGTCCTGTTGAAGCTGACAATATACTTTCTCTTGCAATATCCTTTGCAAATAAACCTGTTGCCCTAATTGTTGAACCTGATGTTGAAGTTTCAATTGGCAATTTAATTTTAACACTTGGTGTTGGAAGTGAAATACCCAGAACTTGTGAAGGATTAAGTTTTACTTCTCTTGGAACTAACTTACTTGCTTTCTCTTTAAACAAAGTAGCAGATTTTCTTTGTTGTTTAACTCCAGAAGAAAAGGTTTCACTAAATCCGCTTGAAGCTTTTGTGAATGTAAGTTTGCTTGAATCTCCAATAACATCAGTTACATCAACCCTTACCCCGCCTAATGTTTGAGATTGTTTGATTAAAAGAGGCCTTTCAAATGTAGCCCTTGATAATCCAACATCAGATGTTGTTGAAACTCTCCCCTTCTTTCCTATCTCAAAACTTAATTTATCTTCAAATGAACCAATTAATTCCCTCCTTTGTTTTGATAATTGTTTTCCTGTTTTTACTCTTTTATCAATTGTAATCTTTGTGATCCCTTCAATTCTTGATGGGAATTGTTGCCTTACTGATTCTTGAACAATATCCCCTTGCCTTGTGGGGATATTCCTAAATACTTGGGTTGTTTGCCTTTCTCCTGGGATTATTTCAAACACTCTTGAACCTCTCGTGAATGTTACAGGTTTTTTCTTTCCAGCAGTATTTGAACCAACAATTTCAAACAAATCTGCACCTCTATCTCCTCGTGTTCTACTTACACCTTTACCCACAAAATCTGTTGTGCCTGATTTTTGACTTATTGTTTTTGCTGTGATGGTTGATCTAGAAATAGAACCATCTCCAATTAAATTTACCTTTGCACCCACGTTTTCAAATGTTTTCTTTGAGAATTTAACCTTTCCAACTTGTAAAAATGATTTACCTGAACCCACAAATTCAGCTTGTGATGTTGCGGTTGTTCGTGAACCTAGAGTAACACTCTTTCCTGTTTGAGCAACTCTCCCTGTAAGTTCAACTTTCCTTAATGGTTTTAATGCTGTTGATATTTTAGTTCCCACCCTTGATGTAACTCCCCCACCAACAGCAGATAAACCAAGTGAAGCTGCTATGTTTCCAGCAACAAAACCAGGTTCATTTCTTAATACCCTTCCTAATTCTGGGAAACCTTCCCTACTGACAATTTTTCTTCCTGTTTCAACAATTCCAGCCCTTGCTAATCTTATTTTCTCTCTTGAACTTTTAGTGAAAGGTGTTGCTGCAATTACAGTTGATTCTTTTACAAATTCTGCTGTTCCAAGTAATGTTGTTCCAACACCAACTGCAAAACCTGTTGCTGGATTTTTTTCAATTGGTTGACGTTTTTCTTGTAAGAATCTTCTTCCCCTATCAAATAATCCAGTTGGTGGTGGTCTTGCAGTTACTGTTGATTGTGGTCTTGGTTGGATGGGTGGTAAATGTGGTGTTTGTTGCCTACTTAATTCCGTTGGACCAGTAAACTTTGTGCCTTGATTAATTTGTTCAACTTGTTTTGGTTTTGGTTTTGGTTCTGCTTTTTTAACTTCTTGAACTGGTTCTGCTTTAACTGGAGTTTTGATTGCTTGGGTTTGCCTTGGTCCGCTTGAACCACCTGATCTTGTTTTAGTTGGTCCAACAGCTTCCCCAAATGTTTGAGAAGAAGTTTTTCTTGTGAATCCTTGCTTGATTAAATTTTGTTTCTTTACAATTTTCCTAATTTTTTCAAGGCGTTTCTGCTGTTTCTTCTGTGCAGCTTTCGCCCTATTCAATGATTGTTGTTGACCTTTTGAAACCATATATTAACCTAGCGTTAACAAAGAACCACTTTTTCATATATAAAGATTGTTATGCCACATATACAAATAGATAGATTTATATAGGTGTATATGTTTCCTTACAATAATGGCGAACAGATGTATTTCTATAAACGAAAAAGACGAACAAATAATTAAAACACATTGTAAACAAACAGGGAGAAAGTTCTCAACATACCTTGTAAGTTCAGCCATTGAAAGTATTAAAAGGGAGATTCCAAACACAAAGAACCCAAAGAATTTATGGGATTTGTTTGGTCTAGGGAAGAATGAATGAAAATTTTAAGAATGAATGGAACGAGCAACAAGAATATAGTGAGTTGTTTTTTAACTTTACAAAGGTTTGTAAGTTCCATCAAATGCGTGGCGATCTTGTAGCTTGGCGCTATGCACTTGAATCTAAAATAAGTTTAGTGAATGGAATACTTGAAAAGGAACAGAAGCAACAAATACAAGAAGTTCTTGATGTGCTTAATGATATTACGAATGCTTATATAAAATCCAAAGCATTGAAGCAATCACTTAAAGTTTCTAAACTTACAAGAACTTTATACAAATTGCTTATGTACATTGAAAGTGAAGTTGATTCAGCAGTTAATGATGTAATGCCATTCTTAAACATCAAAGAGAAATCAGATATATCAGGTATGTAGATGGTAATGATTAAGGATAAAGAAGGGATTGAAAGATATAGTTATTCCACAAAGCTGAACCTATTTTCTGAAAGGTGTAAACAAAAAATCCATCAAGAAGATTCAATGGTTCTTGGGATTGTTTGGGGAAAAGTTGGAAGCGGTAAATCTGTTTGGTCTCAACATTTTGCCCATGCAATTGATAATTCTATTGATATTAAGAGAATTTGTTTTGATAAAGAAGAATATATTGAAGCAATTTTGCATTCAAGAAAAAAAGCTGTTGTTGGAGATGAAGGTATCTCTTTATTCTTTTCAAGAGCAGCTATGACCAAAGAAGGAAGATTAATCAACGAACTTATGGCACAATGTAGGCAAAAGAACTTGGCAATTATCATTTGCGTTCCTGAAATCCTTTCAGTTGATTGGTTGATCTTACAAGCAGCAGATTTTGTTGTTTATGTTTGGGAAGGTTCAAAGAAAATTAACAATCGTAAAGTTACAACGAAAGGTAACGCTGCAATCTTCCCCGCAATCGTTGGAGATGATTTTAAAACAAGAATCATTCATTATAAGAAAATGAAGAAAAGAAATCCGTATGCAAAAGTAAGAATGCCTCGCCCTTGGATAACTGAACCAGGAAATCCGATTGGAGAAACATTCAAAGAACCTTGGTACCCAGTTGGAGAAGAATTATACAGAAACAAGAAGGAATCAATCTTAAAGAAATATTCAGAACCACAAAACAAAGATGAAGAAAAAAAACCAAAGAAAATAACAAGAGAAGTTAAATCCAAAGTGATTAAAGAGCAAATAAGAACTACACACATGAATAACCCTCAAATATCCCAAGGAGAACTATCAAAAATATTCAAAATAGGGAGAAAAACCGTCAATATAGCCCTACGTGGTTGTGTTTGTGGCTATCCTGGAGCGCATATAGTAACTAATAGGAACTTGGCTGGTGGGAGTAAATGATTAAATTTGTGTTTGGTTTGTTCCTATTTGTGCTGTTTGTATATGAATATGCCAAGAGAAAGGGATGGATCGTAAGTTTATGGGAGGAAGAATGAAAAGATACAGGTTAAATTCTCCAAAAGAAATCACAGAAAAGATTGAAGGCATGAAGCATTCTATATTATCTTTTGCTATGGGGATTGAAGAAAAAGCACAATATGAAACCACCTGGCTAGGAAGAAATAAAAG
>Ga0209434_1000606_pt1 | contig 17020 bp, 16 predicted proteins | sample ETNvirnome_2_300_FD_184068 | JGI IMG/M metagenome (GOLD analysis project Ga0209434, IMG submission 184068) | Marine viral communities from the Pacific Ocean - ETNP_2_300 (SPAdes) (version 2) | ecosystem: Environmental > Aquatic > Marine > Oceanic | place: Pacific Ocean | collected 2013-06-22
TCAACCCAGAGGGCATGCTCATAGGTTAAACTGTTACTATGTCGTTTGTCATCAGTGTAGGATAAACGCGGCGTACAACGGGCAACGTAAATCCTTCGAATGTGAAGTATTTGGGACAATCCTCATCCAGTGCAACAACATAATTCGCTGGGCGGTGATGAATCTCGCCATCAACAAGAATATCAAAACTTGTACCTGATGTCCGCCTTTGAACTTCAACAACGATTCCAATTTTGGGCCCATCATCGACCCACGTCTTGACAAGGTCTCTGACCGCAAATTTGTCCCGAAAAGTACGCTCCATGGATTCAAGGAGCCGCTTTTCATCTCTGGTGAGAGACTTCCCCATCAATACTTAATCTTGATTTTGCGCATCATTGGAATGTAAGGAGAGTAAACGTCTGACGCTTCCGCTGGAAGATTCTTCTTTTGATAAAGCTGCTCAGAAAACTCTCGCAGATCATTCAGCAATGTGTTGAAATCAGGCTCACTAGGCTCGAGGCAATCCTCGCAAACATCAACCAATCGATGGCTGGATGCGACAATAAGCTGTCCAGCGGCGAGAACCTCATAGCGATCCCGAACCGCCTCAGCCTTCGTAACGATACCAATTTCAGGACCGAATTTCGGCACCCAAATTCGAACTAGATCATTGACCTTTCTAGGCTTTCCAATTTTCCTTGGAACAACATTGCTGTGGGCATGTGACTGATCCTCGATCGAACAATCACGCTCAAATTTTAAATCACGCTCAAAGTTCTTCTTCTCTTTATGCTCGAAAAGATTGCTGATTTTATCAAGACTGCCCTTCGGAAAATATTGATTATTTATCGACGACATTCTAGTTCTTTCGAGTACTAAACCGCAGCAAAGCAAGATCCTTGCACCTTGTATTTACATCATACCACAATGGTGCGGTCTTTACACGCTAGCTTAGCAAGAACTTGAGAATTCGAGATCGAGATTCACCCAACATTTGTGCGAACTTCTCTTGCTCTGCTTTTGCCCTGCCTGCTCCGATTTCGGGGCCGCGCAAACCCTGTGCCATCAACTCTCTAGCAGAAATAGCAGGTGGAGCCCTAACAAATCGAAGGTATGCAGATGATGTTGCCGCATCAGGTTGGCCTGTCATTGCACTAAACTTCGCGACCTCGTCATCTGTGAGGCTCAAACGATTAAAGTCCTTTTTGAGATGAACAACACTGTCGAGTGCAAGGTGCGCAAATTGTAGTAAGTGCACGACCTTGTTGATGATCTGGCCCTTAAAACGCATCTGTTTCATTGTTGATCTGACTTGCTTAATATCATTCGACAAAAGCAATGCAGCAATTTGAGATGTAATGGGAGCTTTTTCAAGTGTATTTTGACTAATACTAAGGCCCGGAAAAATATGTTGCATCAAACCATGTTGCTGAGCCATATCAACATATTGCTGGGGCACCTGGGCAGATGCTAAGCCTTTGATGAACTCTTCTTGAATGCGATCGGGTGAAGTGCCTGACAATTGCTTGGCAGCAGCCGCCGCAACGCCTTTTGACGTATCGGGATCAAGCTCAGAACCCATTCGAGCGGCAAATCGAATAGCTCGAAGTACTCGTAGTGGATCCTCTTCGAATCGTTGGGCGGGATCACCCACTGCTCGAATGACACCATTTTGAATATCCTCGAGGCCTCCCACTAAGTCGACGATCTCACCAGCTTCGATATCGTAAAAAAGTGCATTAACCGTCAGATCGCGTCGACGAACATCGTCCTCGATGGTGGCCCACTTAACATCGGGATTTCGACCGGAAGTGAGATCCTCCCGAAAGGTTGCGATCTCGTATTCATTGCCTTCTTTCGTCCAGGCTCGAACCACACCGAAAGACTTTCCTGTCAAATCAAGGCGGTAATTTTCTGTCTTGACGGTGTCTTCAAGTGCAATCTGATCGGGCCTGGCACCCAATGCTATCATGACTTTTTCGGGCGGCAAATTAGTTGCCAAGTCATAATCTTTTGGAACCTTCTCGAGCAATGTATCGCGAACAGCGCCTCCTACGACATACAGCTCACCATATGCTCGAATGCGTTCGTAAATCTCCAGCAAATCAGATGGCAAATCCATCGAGTATGAAACACGTGTCTCAAAAAGTAAACGCATCTTTACTCACCAACAGGTAGTACGACTTGCCCGTCTTGAACAAAACTATCACTAACACTTTGCAACTTGCTGAGGTAATCGCCACTGATTAATGAATTAACTGTAGAAAAATTGAAACCTAGATCAGCAGCCAGAAGAATTCGTCCGCTTCGACCATTTCCATCATCAAATGGATGTATTAGCTCATATACTGCGTGCCGCTGAAATGGTGATTCGAATAGGGCTGTTTCCCACCAAGACAATGCATCACCAAGATCTGCAGGATCAACGTAATGTAGCCCACCTGATGATTGAACTGTACCGCTCCGAATAATACCAGGTGCGCCTGCATCGAGTGCATCTAAACCCATGGCACGATGAACACTGATTAGGCCTTGCACTGATGTCGGATCAATCTTCTGTGCAGCTTGCAAGCCTGCCAGGTGGCCGTAGATATGCGGATTATTCGTAACGTAACGAAGTGGGTAACCTTCCAGCATTCCCTCAACAGCATCAAGTGTCTCACCAGGATCAACGTCATAGCCTTCAATCTTGTTGGAGATTACGATGAATCTGGTGAGATCACGAGCACTAGACGAAGTTAATCCGCCCTCCAGAAGAGCGCGGACATATTGTCTTAGTAGAGCTTCTTGCATCATCTTTCCTCGTAGGTACTTATCCTGGACGAGGAGCAGATGCTACACCGTGATATGCTCATCCAGAATATCTAGAAGCTGCTCCATCTCACTCTCAGCGTCCCCAATCTTCGCCTTGATCTTGGCAATACGCAGAGCAGCGCGGAGCGCCTTGATGTCAGTCTTTTCCTTCATGTCCTCGAAGAGCTCTTTCAGATCCTCAGCTAGCAACTGCTTCTCATGCTCGATACGAAGGTAATCCTCGACAAAATTCTTGATGTCTTCCTTGGTAGCCATGTCTCTTTCATCCTCCTAGATGATTCAGAGCATTCTACTCACAGAAATGTCGATGTTCAAAATCTAGTATGCTAGATTCATCAATGCATCACCCACAGGATTACCAACAAAAGTACGCACAGGCTCACCCTTTTCAAATCGAATCAATGTGGGGAGCGAACGAATTCCATACTTTGCAGCTACTTCAGGATGATCTTCAATGTTCACTTTGACAATCTTGAGTTTCGTTGCCAGTTCTCGACTGAGTGACTCTAGACGAGGAGATAATGCTCGACATGGAGCACACCAATCTGCATAGAAGTCGACAAGGACGGGTGTCGTTTCATCGAGGACGTCGAATTGAAAATTGTTGAGAGGGCTCACTGTTGCTCCGTTTTGTACATTTTCTATAGGGGTGTTTGGGCTCTCAGGTTTACTCAGCTGTGCTCTTTTTGACACCTGGCGGCCTCCGCACGACTCCCGTTCTCGCTACGTTATACGAGAGGTTCCAGAGGCCGGCGAGTTAACTATGCTTGTGTATGGTCAAATTCTTATCCACACTTTGACCATCTGCAAGCGGGGCACACAACGCAACCCTCTGTGTATCGCAAAGAGTCCTCTGTGCCACAGTGAGGACAATCTGCATCACCGCCTGGTCGTGCGCCATCATTAATATAACGCTTTAAAGTTCGTGCTAAAACTCGGGTAAAACCAAACAGATCCGCATCCTTGTCACCTTTTTCAAGTTGCTCGATGACATAGTTGACTTCGGCACCGTGACGCAGGCTCAAAGACAGAAGTCGTGTATGTGCTGAGTAGTCCGGATTGTCAAACTCTGCGACGACATCTTTGATCTTGAATTTGTTGCTGCCGTCGCCCACGATCAGATCATAAATGGAAGGCATGGTCTTGCGAAGACGCTTAACTAGTGTACCTGTCTTGATAGAGCGTGGAATCTCCACTCGAGATGACAAGCCGCCCATGACCTCGTAGGGACGATCGTCCATTAGTCCGATCAGAATCGTCCACTTCTGGCCTTTAATCGTTACCTGGTGAATGTCGCACGGGAGCTCCTTGGGTCGCTTGGGTGCAGAATGAGCCGCGTGTTGTTTTTCAGATTCCTCATTCTTTGATGCCTTGACAATCACACCGCTCCGGCTACCTTCACGATAAACTGTTACACCCTTGCAGCCCATCTCCCAGCCCTGCATATAGATTTCAGCAACCTGCTCCCGTGTAGCTGACTCCGGAAGGTTCACGGTATTTGAGATTGCATGATCTACCCAGCGTTGAGCTGCTGACTGCATCCGAATCTTGGCAATGGGATCAATATCATCAATTGTTGCTTGATGGTACGGAGACTTCTCTACATCTGCAAGATCATGACCCGTAATTTCGGCCCAATTCAAGTAACCAGAGTGGTACACTTGGAACTCTGTCCAGGTATCGCCATTCGGGTCTACATAGTCCACTGTGACCTGCCCACCGGGAATGACTCTCTTGCGTCGCGTGTATTGGATGTAGATTGCAGGCTCGATTCCTGATGTCGTACTAAAACGCTGGAGTGACTTTGCCTCAATGCTAACTGATCCTGCCGGTGCCGTCGTCAACAAAGCAATGTTGCGTCGTCCATACTTCATCATATCCACGCGAAGTTGTGGCCAGGCTTCCCACAATCGTTCCAGGTAAGGATGGTTAACCTCAGACTGGTGGTCATGAATCGGAAAAGCACCGCGCTCTTTAGCCATTGTAACAGACGAGGCATAGGCATAGATCGCAAGGTGCTTGTAGACGTCCTCAGTCATCTCAATAGCTTCTTCACTACCGTACTGAATGTTTAGGGCAGCAAGCATGTCACCCAAAGCTGTAATACCCAGGCCCGTGCGGCGACCGAGCTTCGCTTTTTGCTTAATTCGCAACCAAAGATCACGCTCGACAGCCTTGACATGGTCAGGCTCCGGATCAGATGCAATCTTAACCAAAATCTGATCAATCTTCTCAATCTCCAGATCAATCAAATCATCCATCAGTCGCTGAGCAACAGTGACAACCTCACGAAACTTCTCAAGATCGAAATATGCATCTGCCGTGAAGGGGTGCACGACAAATGATAGCAAATTCAAAACTTGCAGTCGACATGAATCATCTGATGGGAGAGGAAGTTCGCCACATGGATTCGTACTAATTGTCTTAAAACCCAAATGAGAGTAGACATCCGCAGGTGAGAAACGAAGGACAGTGTCCCAGAACAGCAGGCCAGGCTCGGCAAAACCCCACGCAGATTCAATAATCTCCTTCCAGGTCTCGCGAGCATCAACCATCTCAGACATGATAGGCTGATCAGCATTCACTGGAAATCTAAGTTCATAATCAGTCCCGTCTCGAACTGCTATCATAAACTCATCAGTTAGCTGGATGGAGATGTTGGCACCCGTAATCTGATCCCGATTCCGCTTGATCTTAATGAAGTCCATAATTTGTGGATGGTGAACTGACAAGGTCATCATAAGCGCACCGCGGCGACCATTCTGGGCCACTTCACGGATGGACGAAGAATACCTTGCCATGAAAACTTCAATACCATCCGTCGACTTGGCTGCATTCAAAGTTGGCAGCCCTTTAGGTCGTAGTGGTGATAAATCCGTGCCCACTCCGCCGCGTCGCTTGCAAATCTGGACCATCTCCTGGTCAGCTTTCAAAATGCCGCCGTAGGAATCCCAGGGCTTTTCGATCACAAAGCAATTCGATACGGATTGCATCTGGTGGTCATTCCCAATGCCAGACATAGGACTGCCTTGAGGGATGATGTACTTGAAGCCTTCAAGATAGCTGTAGATCTCGTCTTCAGTCAGTGGGTTCTTGTATTTTGCTTCGACTCGAGCAAATTCACGAGCCAGGCGCCGGTGCATATCGTCAGGAGTCAGCTCGAGGATATTTCCATCGGGTGTAGAAAGTGGGTACTTTGTCGCAAATACGCTGGCTGCCAAGGCATTACCACCAAAATATTCTAGTGATGCTTGCTCAACTTCTTTCAGGGTTGCCATACACTTCTCCGTAGGCTCTTAAACATAGGTCGTAATATCATACTCAGTCATTCTTCTTTCTTAAGCTCTCTCTTTAGCTCATTATAGCGATCACGAAGGCGGCCCTTTGCATATGCTTCGTCTTCTTCGACAGCTTCTTCAAAGGTTTGTTCCTCATCAGGGTTTGCTGCTCGAATCAAAGAGCGCGCCGTGTCCATCTTGATATGAAAGAGCAGACCATCCCGACCTGCGCGATTTTTTGCGATGAACATTCGACCGAACCCTGTAGACTTTTCCTGAGCCTTGCGAGATAGGGACACCACCACATCAGCAACCATTGCTTTGCCGTATGCTTCTGACATATTTTCAAGACCGACAATGTCCGCATTGGCCGAATCTCTATTTGCCTGACTGGCTGTCCAAATGGGTACACCGAGCTCCTGAGATAGATTACGCAACTCGACGTAAATCAGAGCCAGCTCATGACGCATGGTGTCATAGCTTCGCGAAGAGCGCATAATGTCAGCATAATCAACCAAAATCAAGTGGGGCTTGAATGATCGCATTAAGAGTTTTTCAATATGAGCCCTGAGTGTGATAACAGATGCCGAGCCTGACGGATACTCCTTGATGATGAGCCTACCAAGCTTCATCTTATCATACGTCTCCCGAATCAGCTCCTTGTTGTGAATGACATCATTGCTTGGAATGTTGCATAGATTTGAATCATAGCGGACACCGACTTTCGTCTCAGACAACTCAAATGTATAGTGCAATACATTCTTACCTTGCTGCAAAGCGTAGGCACCAAAGTTGACCAACATATGTGATTTGCCGACGCCTGTATTAGCAACGACAACACCAAGTTCTCCCTTTGCAAGCCCGCCCGCCAGGACATTGTCGCGATCCAGCTGTTCAATGCCTGTTGGCACTGGGAGGCGCGTCTGTTCCGAGAAACGCGCCTCGAAATCTTCAAAAAAGTCGTGACCTACAGAAGCTGGTACGCCTGCGGCGAGAGCATTCTTCATCACCTCAACAACACTATCATTCTTGTCTTGCTCAATCAAGTCAACGCACTGGATCAGCGCTTCTTTCATTGCCTGTTTGCGACAAAAAGAGATAGAACGCTCCTTGACTTCAGCAAGATCTCCCATGTCTGGATTGAACTTGATCTTTTGCAAATACTGGACAATTTGCTGTTTAAGTAGTCGATCACCATCGCCTCGAAGATCATCTCGGGCGATGGATGCAATCATAGGAATCGTGGGGAAAACACGATGTCGCTTGAAATGATCAAAGTACTTGTCAGCCAAGTAGTGAAGATATTTGAGTTCGAAGTAATCAGGAGTCATTACCTCGATCATTTGAGCTGACCACGTAGAATCCGTCAGCAAAGCTTGTAAGATCTTCTCCTGGAACGTCTTGTCGTAGCGGTTAAAGTTTGCGGACCCACTCTGGCCGACAGTGTCGGGCATTTCTCGCTCCAGGTGTCGAATTAATCAGTGAGACAAGCTTTGCAAATCATGAAAAATCGATCGACATTGAATGACGATAAACCTTCCCGCATTAGCTTCCTCATAAGAGCCATTTTATCACGCTTGGGTGCAAAGGTATCAATTGCATGATCGATCTTTTTAATTTGATTTGCTGACAAGTTAGCCAGGTCTAAGTACATCAATTGCCAGTTTCGATGAATGACGTCCTCACCAGTTGCGATTCGACCATAAACGACAGGTGAACGCTTTTTAGTTGACTGGTGGGTGGCCTCGGTGATTACCTCACGAATGGTTACTTCATCCTGGGTACCCATTCTTGGGAAGCGCTTGGCGACTGTCTTGAAGCCTGCACCTCGAATCCCTGGGACATTGTCGGATGGGTCCCCACAAATCGCCTTGGCGACACAAAAATTCCTTGCTGTCACACCAAAACGCTCAAGAACATTAGCTGCTTCTACATAGCGTCGACCCATTGGATTGTAGATTCGTACATCAGAACTCAAAAGCTGGTAAAAGTCCTTGTCAGCAGACAAAATTAGCTTGTTTCGATTCGGAAACCTGTACTTTGCTAAGTACCCGATTACGTCGTCGGCTTCACAATCGGGAACATAAATTTGTCCAATACCCACCAACGGAAGTAAAGCCACTAGCGTAGCAATCTGCCAGTTCCGGTTTTCCGTTGAGTCAGGAAGATCACCTTCGTAGTAGCGATTTAACTTCTGTGGACGAGCTCTTTGTTTATACTCAGGGTACAGCTTTCGACGCTTTGAAGAGCCACCCGACTCCCAAATGACAATTACACGACTAGGCCTGGCCATATCAATGATATGACGAAGCCCATTCAAAAAACCAACAATACCACCTGTTGACTCACCCTTTCGCTGACCTGAATCGGCTAGCGAAGGATTTGCAACGAAATGTTGTGTGAAAAGAGAGTACGCATCTACTATGAGAACCGGCGCAATGATTTCATGTTCTGCCACGTTCTCACCTCTCAGAGTGCTATGGCTCTATTTCACCCGAAAGGCCCATCTCATCGGCCAGCGCGGACATTTCAACATACGACTCTTCATTCAGGTCGTAATCTTCCATGCTCGCATTCTTTCCTACCAGCACCTTGACCATCACCTTTTCCAGTAGATCGTCGAAGTATTGGTTATATTTCGGATCGTCAAGAAGCCTATCAAAATCGTCCAAATAAAACGACTTGGCTACAATTGCATGCTGTTCGATATTGAGCTTCTTGAAATCAGGCTTTGAAGGCCATGCATACGTGTCTGTTTTCTTGTCATACTTGAAAGAGTCAAGTGGTACAAGATCGGCAGGCACAACAAACAGCTTCCGCCATGAATCTCCATGAAAATTGCCGACCATGACGATATTGTCTCCAAACTGATCAGGGCCATGCTTGCGCAATAGCTCGAAAATCTGTTTGTGCTCTCGAATGCCATAGCCAAAGTGAATCTCAAATTCAACTGTTCTGAATGGTGGAGCAACCTTGTCCTTGATTGTCTTTGCTTTGACTGTAATCCCGACTACGTCGCCATACTTGTCCTTGATCGTCTTACCACCAAAGAGCTGAATGCGTACTGAGCTGTGGAATGGAATCGCTTTACCACCCGATGTGGTGGTAGGATCACCGTACATGACGCCAATCTTAGTTCTTGTCTGGTTGAGAATCACAAACAAGACGTTGTTGTCGCCAATCACACCCGTGATCTTTCGCATACCTTGCGAGATCGTGCGTGCCTGAAGTCCGATTGAGTTGTCTTCATACTCTCCTAGAAGTTCTGCCTTGGGAGAGGTTGCTGCGACACTATCCCAAACAATTACGACTGGGACGTCTTTCTTCATCGTTCGGGCCCTAATCATCGTCTTTTCAGCAATTGACAACACGTTCTCTGTGCAGTGCTCGCTGACATAAACAAAATGACGGGCGATATCAACGCCCAGGAGCTCCAAGTTTTCTGGAGATGTCGCATTCTCTGTGTCAATATAGACAGCCATACCGCCTATTTCTTGAGCCATTCGACAAATTTGTGCAGCAACATGTGACTTGCCCAAACCCGGGTCACCGAAGATTTCGACAATACGACCTTCGGGCAAGCCACCATCACGACGATTTGAGACAGTGTAGTCAAGAAGACGACTTCCTGTTGGAATCCAGCGCTTAACGTGTGTAGGCGATTCATCGGTCGTCAAATTGTAAGCGACCTTATCCTTCATTTCACGATTTAGTGCTTTGATTAAATCAGATGTGAAATCATCAACTTGTCCCATATTCGTTACACTCCCTTAGTATCAAATGCTCTCGCGGAGCGAGGGGGATTTCTCCCCCTGCTCGCTAGTCTTCCTGCTCGAGGGCCTCAAAGGCCTTGTCGAGATCCTCGTAGCGTGCGCTCTCATCCGCGCCCACGTCGCCCGATGCAGCTTCGGCATCAGTACTACCGCTACTCTCGCTCTTTCCACCACGCTCAGTGCCCGTGCTGCCAGCTTCTTGCTCGTCGTCGCCATTCAAGAAAGCCTGTAACATCTGGTCGAGCTCCTCATAAGTCTTCTTCTTGAAGAGCCTATCGATGTCGATGGTTCCAGTAGCTTCCGTCCACTTCTCGATGGTATCAGCGTCCTTATGCAAAGGCGCAGGGCGCGGACGAGGATCGATGGTGTACGAGCGGAAACCATTATCCTCCTTGGTGCGGGTGACCTTCAGGTCGAAGCCCTCGTGAATGTCGGAGATGTCACCGTAGTCTTCATCCAGAAAGATCTGGTACAAGCGCTTGGCAACCGACTGAGTGAACTGCCAAATCTGTGGACCTGCAGCTTCGTCATCACGGTCAATGACAATGGCATGATGCTTGATCTTGGCAAAGAGCTTCTTGGCCAGCTTCCAGTCTTCCTTAGCCTGGGCCTCGTCCTTACCTGTGCGATCGCGGAGCGAATCAGTCAACTCCTTGATCGGGTCATTCTCGCCGTACTGACTCAGAGCCAGGAGGCCCCAGTTCTTGCCGATGTCATAAGCCAAGCGCTCCTTGAAAGGCTGGCCGTCATTGTCGGGGAAGGCGATGATACGGAGCTTGCGTTGCTTACCGTCAACGAACTTAATCTTGTTGACCCGGTTTCCGGACATCTTGTTGAGCTTTTTGCGAATGGCGTCGAGATCTAATCCCATAATTGTTTCCTCTTTGTTTCCGTGCTTGCTCGTTCCTTGTTGAGCTTCTGCACTATATTTCATTTTTCGAGTTTGTTCAATTTTTGTTGTCTGTTATTTTTTGGCTATGCTTTGCTGTGTTACTTTTTATCGGGTGCTTCCCTCCTTGAATGCATTGCATTATACTGTATGTGCAAGCGAGCGTTTAGCGAAAAATCTAGCCGTGTGTAGGCTTAAATCCTCTGACTGCGTTCTCTGGCTTCTTGCGTTTTCTTCCGAATGTTGGGCCTGACTTGCCCAGTGGCTGGCTATAGCCGCCAACGGCTCCGACTCCGGAGAACTCATCCATGTCCTTACCGTCTTCACGAGGATCATCTTCCTCTTCGTCGGGCTCTGCAAGAAGCTCTTTGTTTTCCTCTAGCTCTTTACGAATAGCAAGCGGGTCAACAACTTTGCCTAAATACTCGTAGCCATCCGGTGCGCGGCCAGAGCTATCGAAGACTTCCCCTTCGTACTCTGTCCAAAAGTGGGACGTATCTCCCGTATAGCCTGGTGGGCCTTTCATCATGACGCGCTCAGGATGCTGATCTATATCAGTCAAAGCTGATTTTACACATACACCGAAGGATGGTGCATCGGGATCATGATCATCAAGGTTGTATAGCGGGGAACCCAGATTAGGTTTAGGCGTATCTTCCCAGTCAGTAGTCGCGCGACCCCAGACACCCAAGGCACCTGTTCGATTATCAACTTCAGTTAGTGACTGACGGATAAAACTACGCAAAAGATTCTCACTCACGGTTGTCTCCTGGGGACATCGATGACCGCCCAGCGCCGAAAATCCGCACTCTCCAACATCTTTTGTTTCTCGCGGCCAGAGTACATCGTCACCACCGTCGTATGCCTCGGGTGTATCGGGACCAAAGAATGCACCGCCCATTTTCTGAGCTGCGCCTTGATCAGCAGACATAGACGGCGAGCCGCCTGCTCCACCTGATGGATTAGCGGCACCGCCACCAATCCAAGGATTCTTTTGTCGCGGATTCTGCTGCCACTTACCTGCATCATCTCCGGGATACATCGAAACAGCATTGCCACGACCAGATCGATCTGTGCCTGTTCCTTTTGGGACTTTTGTGGGCATGAGTATAACTATCATGCCCAGCTAAGCTTATGCATCAGGCCCAATTAAGAAAAACATTCGACTAGGCGCTTCTGAAGGCAATGAGTAGTTGGGATCATCTTTTTGTGCCCCATTCAGTGCCATTAAATCTCTTACGTCCCGCAATTCGTCATAACCATCTGAGATTAGCACAGGCATGTCACCGTGCTCAGCAAGCGCTTTTTGGGCTGACGTGATTAGCTCAGAAAGCATGCAATCATAGCTGTAATCATCGTCATAGTTGTAATCGGCCATCGTTTCACGAATGATTTTTCGGAGATGTCTGTGTGTGATTCGCATTGTTGCTCCCAGCATTAGAATGCTTAAATTATCTATCACTAAAGTATTCAACTATCTTAGATCAATCCCTTCTCCACTTGAACAGACATGCGATCTGCCATGTGCACGATCAGAGCCAAGGTAGGCTCAGACATCGAGTAGTACTCGTTCATATCAGCATACTGCCCGTCATGAATCTTGATTGCGACCCACTCATCCAGCGTCAACTGAATTCCAAAATGCTGTAGGAGCCACAGACTTCGATCCGCGTGAGGCATCTTCTGAATGTCCCAGTTGACAGTATACATCTCACCCAGGTTGTCCCGACGCCAGTCGTTGTCCTGTGGGAGATAGTAATCCTCCGTCAGGTCACCCACCTTGCCCAAGTCGTGGAAGAGGCAGGCGATCCGCAGCGACTCGTCGTCGAGATTAGCTCCGAATGACGCGTTGAGATTCTGGGCGAGCTCGTAGACCTTGAGCGAGTGCTCGATCAACCCTCCGGGAAAGGCCGCGTGGAAACGCTCTTTAGCAGAAGCAGGAGCGATCGCCAAGCGATTCGCCAAAACCTCGAGCATTGCTAGCACAGGCTTAGTTCGTTCACCCATACCCTGGCATAGTTCTTCATACTTGTCGTAGCCCACATTGATGCGCAACAGCGCCTTCTCATCAATCATTGATTCTCTTCTCGTCTAGGGGGAAATTTAAGTCGAAACCGGGAATTACAGAGCCAGCTTCTTTCAACTGTTCAGTATAACTTGCAACATCTCGATGTACATCAAGCCAGAGCGCGTCATGTACAATAGCAAACGGATTAATGCCATCAATCTTCGAAGCTTCCGATCGAATTTGCGCAAACCCTTGCAAAGCGACATCCACTCCGGTGCTTTGCACATAAGCTGCCACCAGATAACTCGGATCTGATCGATTGAGATTGAGCACACGGCCGTAGTAATTCATCAAAAGCTCAACAGTCTGAAACTCTCTTGATAGTCGATCTTCGAGCGATCTAAGCCGGAAAGCATTGCGGATCTCATCCATGACCTTAGTCGCATCGACACCATCAGGCAAGAGCTGCGTTAGCTTAGGCAGCTTTCCGCCATATAAAACGGCCATCGTGGCACGCTTCAAGGACGGTCGATCAAGCGCCGGAATGCGACGAGACAAGATTGTATACGGATCATCGGGAGCATCTACTCCGGTCACACCCAACAATACACGAGGCTCCAGTGCAATGAAATCGAGTTGAACAATCACCCCATCCTTGCCATGCTTCGACTGGAGGATAGAGCGATACTTCTTATCCAGCGTCAAGAATCGTGGGCCGTCCACAATCGTCAATCGACCAGTAAGTGTCTTACGACTGTATATCACGGGTCGAGGTCGATGAAAACTAGCAAGATCATCTCTTCGGCCCACCTTCGCGCTCTCCCTAAACTGCTGCAACCGGAGGGGGTTCACATGGGCAGCTGCGAGTCCACAGAGAGCTTTCTGGGTCCTTGCAAAAGTCTCCAGGTATTTCCACTCATGCGAGTTCTTAAGGAGTTCCTGGGTCTTCTGGAGCAGCTCGCGCAATGCAGCCTTAAATGTCCCAGAAGGTAACATCCGGTCCCAGCGAATACGACTTAGATCAGCATCCTCACCTAATAATTCCAATACTGCACGACGCTGCGGTTCGGGAATATCAACTGCCAATGGAAGCGCCATGGCATGCGACAGCTCACCCAAGTCTTGAATTCGACCAGGTACACCGAATGACCAAGCACTGTCAGGAACCCGACTGACCCAACCAAATGCTCCATCATCCCAAAGCAAATGCTGGGGAGTTCCAAATGTTGTTCTGGCGAGGCAAATTTTCACATAGCAAGCTTACCATGCTGCCTCATCAAAGTTCAAATCTCTAGCTTGTCGTTCCTTCACCTTGCGCTGTCTCGAGTGTTGCCTTCGCGGACTGGAGAATTGACACGTTGGAACGGTAGGAACCGTATGCGAGCATATTACGCAGCTTAATCGAAGTATCGAATCGCCCTTGCTCAATAGACATATCTGCGCCCATGACACCGTAGATATTATCAACATCAGTGCCTGTACTCATATCAACAAAAAACTGCTGACCAAAGCTAAAGAACGGACAACCCATAGTTGACATATTAATTTCCGTCGGGAACATCCAAAGTGGCACTGTTCCGCCGTCAATACCTGGCGCAACCATCGGGTCACCAATCTGGGCTCTTTGCATGTGATCAGTACCCAACAATGTTTGATGGGAAGACTTCAAGTCGGCCGTTTTGATTCCTGATCCTTGCACACCATAGAGCAGGCTTGGCACTCGACTAGCGACCTGCTTCTTAATCTCTTGTGGCGTAATGTTTTCACCAATGATGAAACGCCCCGCCTTCTCGTCAATCGAACCCAGTTTCAAATTCTCAGCTTCCTGGAACATCTCCTCCATTGCTTCAGCACTATTGTCTGCTGAACCCACATAGCGATTCGTTAGAGTCTCGAGGAATTTCTGATATCCGTAGTGAGGAGTATCTGTAACATCGAACACATGAATTCGTAAGATGGTGACGCTATCATTAGCTGCATCAATCGAAACTGAGCTTTGTTCATTGTCGGTTATGACGGCCTTGGGAACGGCTTCAACATAAAAGCTGATTTGGGGCGGGATAAATTCGCCATTCGGGACACCAAACTGAACCATACTGTTTCGAACATTGTCATAGATAGCACCTTGCTCAAGTGTCTGAATTTGTGCAAGATTAGTCTTCTCACCACCATCTGACCACTCTGTCTTAGCAGCCACAGAGAGCCCGTATGGCATATATGTGATGTCATCCAAGTAGTTGCTAATCATGTACTGGAGGAATTCACAAACCGTCAAGTTGTAGTGGCCACGACTCTTGGTAAATTTATCAAAATTGGGGATGAATTCCGAAATGTTGATCGGGAAGCTGCCAATATTCTCGCTTCGAATCGCTCCTGCGCACTTGTTGAAAGTGTACGTCAAAAGCTGTACTTCATCGAAACGACCAGTAGACCCTAATGGGATTGACATAAATAGTATGAGAAGCTTGCCCAAAGACACATACTTGTTCAGCGCATCCTCGGTTAAAAGGCCCCGCAAGTCTCCTACTGTCTCAAGACCTGGATCCACCCCGTTTGACAAAGTAGCTTTCTTGTTTTTATATGATGTTTGCAGCAAGTCGCTTAGACTGGCCACCGTACCATTTGTACCATCACCAGCAGGTCCCAAGAGCTTCTTAATGACATCAAGCAGTTCCGATGTGTCTGGATCGACATCACTATTCTGCGATTGTTGTCGCATTATATCCTTGGTCTTTTTCATCAAATCTGCTGGAAGCTGTGATAGCTTGCTGATATCAGATAGGGAATCCAGAACTTGAGGAGAGATGATTGATTCACGCTTGGACTTTGAGCTTGTAATTTTGTCTCGGTAGACTGCAATTTGCTCAACAAGATTTTCAACAACACGTGTTGCATTAGAGATAGTGGGCGACTCTGCAATGTGAGTTGTCGTTAAATCTGTCGTTCCTTGCGTCCAGATCTCCAGTTTGATGTCGACCTGGCCACCTTCGAGAAAATTGAAAGTGTGATTCTTGACCCTGTACTTTTCCCTTACTCGGCTAGCATTGATTAGTCGACCAAATACGTTCGAGGAATTCACGCCACCATCAGGGTGGCTCCAGCCATATTCAATTAGTAGGCCTGTCTGTGCGAATAAATCAGGACGAATAAGATCAGCAATGTCACCCAAACGAGAGCGATCATGTAACATCAGATTCAACTCACCAGACTTGTAAGAGACTAACCCAGCACCTTGAGCAACAATGCTCAGATTAAGACTCTTGATTGACATGAAGGGGCGAAAGGGATCAATAACGGGTGTTGAACGAACAACTTCACTATTTTTATTGACGTTTACGAGTGTCTGTGGGCTCGTGAACAACTCCATGCCCGCAATTGTTTGTGTGTTGCCCTGGGCGTTCGTAAACTCTGGCCCCTTGACAAACTGGCCTTCGACTGTATTTGGATCCACAGTCTTGGGCCCCAATAAGAAACGACTTAGCGACGTCGCTGACACTCTGTTGCTGCTATCGAGAGCTGAGCGAGACGAATGCAAAGTCACATTCAAGTATGGTACCGCTCGAGACCACTCGTAAGACGGTACCACAGTCATCAACAAGGCAGCAGCATCAGCAAATCGACTCGATAGGGAGATCTCTGGTTTCTTGACAAGGATGTGTGAAATAACAGGTTCTGCCTTGTCATTTGATTTTTCCGATGTATTAGTCTGCTCTCCAGAAATTACATTGATAGCTGCTGCATCAATGACCTGAATTGTGTCAGTCGTGATACTTTCTTCTCCACCATCTTTTACGAACTGATCAATTTGTGCCTGAATCTCAGCTGCTGTGATTCCCCCATCCACAATATCAAGAACCCACCGCTGAAGGAATTGAGCTGGATCCGCGCTGGTTTCAGTTGACTGCACCGTCTGTGCCAAAAGAGCTGAGCGGCCCGGAGAGTTGAAATGAAGCTTTAGTTCAGCAATCACATTCGCTAGTTCACTATAAGACATTAGCCCACCACGCTGGCAACTTCTTCAATCTTACGAGGTATCTGAAGTCTCGTACCCGGCGGAACTTGTAATCCCCAGCCGACGCCTGATGCTCCCGCAATCACCCACCACAAGCGAGCATCACCATAATTTTTGCCTGCTAACGAGTCCAGGCGCTCACCCTCCTTAGCAATATAAATGTCCACTCGAATGACACCACGACTAATAGCAGATCGGATGGCAGCACCCACGTTAGTCGTGCCTAACTGTCGACCATTTCGGAGAACTGTTGTATTCGTATAT
>Ga0209434_1000611_pt1 | contig 16956 bp, 11 predicted proteins | sample ETNvirnome_2_300_FD_184068 | JGI IMG/M metagenome (GOLD analysis project Ga0209434, IMG submission 184068) | Marine viral communities from the Pacific Ocean - ETNP_2_300 (SPAdes) (version 2) | ecosystem: Environmental > Aquatic > Marine > Oceanic | place: Pacific Ocean | collected 2013-06-22
GGGTTTAAACTATGATTAGGAGGTTGATTAATGGCTCAAAAACTACAGAAATTCAATATGGGCAATATATTGAAGCGTGTGGGTTATATCACAGGACAGTCTAGGAAGATTGTTTATTATCGTCCTCCCATTTATGAGAGAGATGCATACGGAGTAGAAACAAGTACGGTTGATACTAATGAAATTCTTATTCCTAATGTACAGGCTTATATGCGTAATATTTTAGAAAAGGATTATGTTATTCAACGCGCTGGTCATAATATAATAGGACAGAGTCGTGTTTATTTGCCGAATTTGACCACATTAAAGAATTTCCCTAATTTTAATCAGAATAATAATATTCTTTTTAATGAAATCGAGGGATTTGATAAATTGGTTGATGTAGACCGTGTTGTTTACCAAATTTCTACCCTTAGTTCTACGAATTGGAGTGGCACTAGCTATGTGCCTACTTCAGATGGAGATGAGATAGTTACTTTTACTATTAATACCAGTACTTCAGCTGTAGTACCTACATATGATATATCAACGAGTGCCCAAAATACACTCGAAGCTAATCGTTTTATGTTTCAGGTCAAAGCATCGGGTGCAGTAGTATTAAACAATGTTAAGACTTATAATGGAGGATATGCTGCGTCGCAATCAGCAACTTATAACAATTCAACTTTGACAATTCCTACTAATAATTGGTTAACGATTGATTATCCTTTTGCAAGTGGAACTGTTACCCATCCAGCTTCTACTTCGAGTGTTTATTTAAGTGGAACACGATATGGAGTGGATATTGCTCTTAGTGGTGCGTTTGATTATAAAGGTGATTTAAATTTGTTTTCACTTGACGTATCTTCGAGTGCGTCTGGTAATAAAGTATATCTGAGGGCTGCAAAATATTATAAATCAATCGAATGGAATGTACATTCGATTAATGATTATAACGATGAGTTTATGGTACTTAATTGCGTAAGGACCGCAGGTAAACGTGAAAGTCGCCGGAGGGCTTACTGATGGCATCACCTGATTATATCAATATTATTGAACGCCAATTGATTGGGCAATTACGTGAGGATTATGATGGATGTCACGTTTTTGGTCAATATCCTGATGCTGTAGATGTGGGATATCCAGCATTAATATTTGAACTTACAAGTTCTGGACTTTTTGACAAATTTATGGGAGAAAAATTAACATTCGATGGCGCCACTAAGACAGGCGAATTAGTAGGATTAATGTATATTGTTCATTTGATTGTAGATAAAGACGCTCAATTAACTATAAATAGCGAAGTTTTTAAACAGCGTCGTTTATTAAACTATCTTGTGTTAGGCGTTGCTAATACTTTTACAGATATGGGCACATCGCGGGGCGGTGCTTGGCCCGCTACTGTAGAAATAGTACAACAAGAACTTTCTAATTGGTCTGATGTAGGATATGACCCCGAAATGGAACTGTGGGGAGCTTCCGCGGTTTATATGATTGTATTCAAGAATTATAGAGATTAAGATGGTATACTATGGTGGAAAAGGTGCCGTAGTTGGGCGCCGGATGATGCATATGGGTATTGCTGCCCTTATAGCTCGTAAAGGAATGGGAACAACAATAAATAAAGGAATTCCTATTAAATATCTTTGGCGCCCTATTAGAAAAAGAGGACGTGTAATACCTAATAGTGGCAGATTACAACCTTTCGCCAATCAAGATTTTTTTACTACTGAAAAGCAATATATGAAATTAAGAAATTTTTCTTTTGGTGTCTTTAAGAAAGATTGGGGAGGAGTAGGTTCAAGAGGTGGTAGACCTAGAGGAAATGAATCAGAACGTCAAGCAGCTGCTAGACATTTGTGGACTAATCGTGGTAGTGATATGAATAGATATAATATTGCAGGCGAAGTAGGTGCTGAGAAAATGATGGATAGTCAAAAGTATTATTATAATGAAGCCGGTATGGAAATTATGTTTAAACAGTTGTCACGAGATATGCTTAAAGATTTCATCCAAGTAATTGGTAAGACTAGTACGTGGCAAGCGGCTATAAAGGGAACAGGTCGATATAGTCCTAAAGGAGACGGGAAATTTGCTGGAACAGGAGGAGGACGGAAAGGATTAAGATATGGAACATCGGGTAGAGGAGGTTTGCCTGTTATTGGAGCACAATCTGTTGAAGAAGCACAGTTTTATATTATGAACGCTCTTTATGCTGAAGGATTGGAACAGGCTTTGATGGGGAAAGAAGTTGATGTTAACACAGGAATAAGAGTAGCCGGGATGGCTAAATATGTAAGAAATCCTAACAGAGATAGACTTGATATACACAAGGAGAGGCAGAAGGCTATTCACGATAAGACTACTTTTTATTTAATGGAACAGCAACGAATGGGTGCGGTTAATTGGGGTAAAAAACAAATGGAAGGTTGGCAAACCAAAATAAACGGTTATGATGTTGGCGAAACTCCTTTAGAACAAAGATTTGCTAAACATTGGGCTGAATATCGTCAATCAGAAGAACCTGGAACAATCAAAAATTATAAAGAATTAGAAGGATTTATATCGTTTTTAAGTAAAAAAGCTGGCAAATTTACAGTTTCTAAAGCGCCGCGTGGTAAAGAAGCCGAAGAAATTCGTGAAGGTAGAGATGATATTGGTCAATTTGCGCGAAGATTGCAAGAAGAAGGAACTTATGTTTTTTCCCAACCTTTACAAAGTGATGGTCGGATGATAATGGTTGTACACGAAGTGGGTGATGTTCCTACATTTATACCAGCTTATATTAAAGGAGCAAACGTACCATTAGGGACGGCTCTTCTGAGACACTTGTCAGGTGAAGAAAATGCAGCAAAAGTAACAGCAAAACTTAGATATCTTGCTGAAAGAGGATATGGCATATATAATGCTGAACATTTGATAATTACTGAGTCTTTTGCTTCACAGACATTTTATATGGAAACATCTCGTTATGGTGATATTACACCTATGGTGTCAATGGTTATACCAAAACCTTTGGCAAAATGGACTACAGCGTGGATACACGAAGCGGCTCACGAATGGTGGTCGGATTCAAAATGGGATAAGGTTTTTTCCCCTGACCAAATGTCAGGTCGTGGATTTGCAACGTGGTTTCGAATGTGGGTCGAAAGAAGTAAAAAGGCGGCTTATATGATAGATAGACAAGCTGGTTCGGAAAAATGGAGAGATTGGATTAAAGATACAGTAACACCTAAATATATGAGAGGTGAAGAAGGAGGGAGGCGTCCTACTAAAGAAGGAAGTGGAATGATGATGCCTTACGACCCTGAACCTCGTGCGTGGCATCCACCATTGTATGCACGTCCTTATGTAATTCTAGATAATTGGGGCGTAAAACAACAGGCAGTAGCTGCTCGTGGTGGATATAAAAGGTTTCTAGAAGAAAAGAAACGATATGGAATGGCTACTGCGGGTGGATGGCGTGGAAAAGCAGAAAGATTTACCACAGGCGGGATGATATTATCAGACTGGTAGTAGCATAACCTTTAAATATAAATAAATCCAATAAGTAAACAGGAGAGATAATATGGCATATTTCCTCGGAAGCGATTGTGAAGTTGCGTTGACTACTGAAAGCGCCACATACGGCGTAGTAGTTAGTGAAACTAGCGGAGTCTATGCAGTATCGGGCGGAACAGCTGCCCCTACAGACGGGATTCCCGCAATGACTAGCGCAAATTTAAGTAGTAGCGCGGGATTAGTAGATTTGACCGCAGTTGATGTGGGTATCGGAGCAATGGATGAAGACATTGCATATCTTGGCGCGCGTACACCTTTGAAAGCTGAAATACACAAAACGACAACACTTACTCTTACTCTTAAGAAAAAGAATGATAATTTTGATGTTATGTTTTCAGGAGATAAGGATAGCAATATTGCACGGTGGGGAGTTAAGGCTGATGGCACCCTTTATTCCGGTTTGGAAGAACCGGGTGTAGATGGATATTTTACTTTTGGATATCGTATTGCTGTATATTTACAGGAATACGGCTCTTATCCTGAAGTATTAACAATTAAGAATGCACAAATGACAGGGCATACAGTAACTCTTAATGCAGATGGAACGCAAGAAGAAACGATTGAATTTTCGAGTAATGTAGAACCTCAAGTAGCAGCAGTAGCTAGTGTGGTAGCTTCAACGGCGGTGAATTTCTAATGACATATTTTCTAGGTAGAGATGTAAATTTCCATATGACGACCGAACATAAGTATTATGCTATTTCGGGTAACTATGATGCAGCTGCTTTGACTGCAATATCAGGTGCTGCTGGGAGTAATATAGGAGCACAATCAGCTATGACTATTATTCCTAATCGGGCTACGGGTATTGCTACTACAACTAAAATTACGGATGTGACCGGACTTGATGTTTCTCCAGGAACTGTAGTAGAAGACCTTTCTTATATGGGTCAAAACACAAATCTTTCTGCTGAAATTAAAAAAGAATTTGTGGTAACTGTGACAAGAAAAGTTTCTACCCCTGCATTTGATATGTTATATAATTATGCAAGGGATGGTGTTTATGATACAGGAGGAGCAGATGGTACTGGAGGAACCCCCAAGGTTCACGATGGTTTAACTTCATCAAAGAATCAGAACTTTGGGTACAGACTTTATGTTACATTCAAAGACGGAACGGAAGTAATGGCAGTACCGAATTGCTGTGTCACTGCACATACACACACAGTTTCACCGGATGCTGCACAGGAAGAAACGATTGAATTTTATGGATATGTACAGCCGATTTTGGTTTCAGGTACAGCTACAACTGCCCTTGTTGCCCTTACATCAGCTAGTGCAATTTAATGGAACAGAAAGAGGTGAAAAAAAATGTCAGAAGAAAATGTATGGACAATCGACGAGCTGGTATCTCTAACGGCAGAGGTACAGACCACGACTGTTAATTATCGTGGTAAGAATCTAGATTTTCAGTTTTGTGAATTGGAAGAACAGGAAGAGCCTAAATTAAGATGGCTTTCTACTGAGGCTTCAGATGATGAACGGGCTGTTTGGGCTGCTCAAATAGGAACCGAAAGGATTCTATTAATGATTGATAAAGCCAATAAAAAAAATCCGGACGGTACGACTATTACTAGTAAAAGCTGGAAATCTTTACCGGCTACGCTTCGATATCAGATAACGTCTGAAATACTCCAAGTAGAAAATGATGTGAAAGAAAATTTTATCACTGGATGAATGAAGCACCGGAGCCGGTGCTTTTGTTTATCCCCCTGATGAAAGATTTGGGAATGTCGTGGGAAGAAGTAATCAGTACGCCACGTTATATTTTGGAAGGAATATTGATGGCGTATGTAGAATACACTCAATTGCACAGTATGGATGGCTATACGGATAAAGACATCACTCATATGGCTAAGGACCGACCGGAGGTAAGGTCTACGTGGATTAAGTATATGGAAAAGAAAAGAAAGTATTACAAGGGGGCCGACGAAAAATCTAAATCGTTCAAAGATATAGTATAGGAGGAAGGTAAAAAATGGCAGGTTATTTGGGCACTCTTTTTATGGGTGGTGTGGGATTACGTTTAATTTTACCCCCAGCTACCCAATTTAATAAATTGGTTGGACGCCTTCAGAAAGGATTACAAAATGCAGGAAATGTTGGTGAAGCTATTTCTAATCGTTTTGCGAAACGAAGAAAAGCAAAGTTAGTGCGAGACGTTTCAGAAGCCGGAAAATTAATTAAATCTTTAGAGCAATCGGCTGATGTAGAAAAGATGACTCGTTTGAGAACTCTTTTAAAACATATTGAAGCAGAGCACGGTCTCTCGATGACCAGAGCATTGGCGCGTATTAAAGGTTTGAAAGGACGTCTGAAAACTGAATTTGGCGCAAAGGGAATGTCTGATTTAGACGCAGACCGGATTAAAGCCCACGAATCAAAATTAACTGACCTTGAAAAAGGATTTGCTAAGCTTGGCCCTCCTATTGTAATGGGCACTAGTATGCTTATTGGAATGGCTAAAACTTTACTAGGCATATGGGCTAACGCAATTCGTCAATCCGTAATGTGGATTATTACTTTTGGATTCCAAATGGGAATGCTGGTAAAGGGATTTATGGAGTTCGAAAAAGAATTAATTAATGCTAATTCTATTTTCCAGACAACGCGCGAAAACTTGTATGCAATGTCGGATGAACTGATTAAGTTTGGTTACAGGTTTGGTATTAATTATGGAGACGCTTCTAAAGTTCTTTATCAGTTCGCATCTGCTGGTCTAAGTGCTAGTGATTCGATGAAGATTCTAAAAGATACTTTGACACTTACGATGGCTGTGCAGGGTGATTTTAATACACTTGGTAAGTTGATGGTACAGGTTATCAAAGGATTTAGTCTTGAAATGAGTCAATCATCGGAAATTGCTGATAAATTTGCTTATACTATTAACAAATCTCTTATTGAGTGGAAGGATTTGTCCGCGGCAGTTAAATTCGCAATGCCTTTCTTTGTAGCAGCAGGACAAAGTGTTGACCAATTGCTCGGTTCGTTGCAGATATTGACTGACCGTGCTCTTGAAGCAGGTATTGCAGGCCGTGGATTGCGACAGGCTATTGCACAATTCGTGGAACACGCAGATGATAATAACGCAGCATTCAGAAAATTAGGTGTTGAAATTCTAGATGCTGAAGGTAATATGCGAGCTTTGACTGATATTGCCCTTCAATTCGAAGCTGCAATGGGAGAAGATGTCTCTCAGATGGACATAATGATGACTTTGATGCAGGACTTGAACATCCGCGGTGCCACCGCATTCGTTCACTTGGCACAAAATGCAACTGAATTTGATGCGGCTGTTAAAGATTTGGCAAATTCACAAGGCGAAGCTAATAAAATGGCAGAATACCAGCAGGCATCTTTGACAAATCAGATACAACTATTGAAGAATGCTATTTATTCCATCTTCTATTTATCAGATGCTACCTATGCAGGTACGGGGGCACTTAATGGATTCGATTATGCTATTAAATCATTAGTTGAAACATTAAAAAGTTCTTTTTTGGTAACATTAGCAGACGGAACAATTGTACTTACTGAATTCGGATTGAAAATACGAGATGTTGCAATTAAATTTGTGACTGCGCTAGGTGATGTTTTAATTAAAATTATGGATATTTTTGTAAATCTATCAGAGAGTGGATTTTCTTTATTTGATACTGTTTCGATGTTGTTTGTTGCAATAAAAGGATTAGTAGATTTCTTAAGTAATTTACCTCCAGGAGTTCTTAAATTAGCATTTCAAGTATGGTTAATGACTAATTTATTTGGAGGGGCGCCAGGACTTATTGGTGCTTTTGCGATGGCGTTAGTGCAACTAGGAAGAACCTTAGAAAGTATTCATCCTATTTTGGAAAAGATAGTATGGCTTGTATCCACATTAGTAGGAGCTATCATAGGTTTAGTAACATTAGGCCTTCCTTTGGGACTTATTTTTGGAGGTATAGGAGCGATAGTTGGAGGTACTATAGGAATGCTTGGAGGACCCGTGGGTGCGTTTGGAGGGTTTGTTGCAGGAGGCACGGCTGGACTAGCTCTTGGCACAGGTATAGGTGCTTATGGTGGTGCTAAAATGTATGGAGCTGGCAAAAGTCTTGCAGGTGAAGGATATTACGGGTCTGCTGGTGGCTCACCTGCCCCAATAGCTTCATATAGTTACGATACTAGTAGTACTACTATGAATGTTGGTTACTTAAATGTTGCTAATGATAGTTTAAATGAAAGATTTGATAGTGCTTATTCAGTAAGTAACAGAACTGGCGAGCGGGCAGGTACTTGGGGTTAATTATGTCAAGAAAAATTAATACTAAACCACACACCTTTTATCTTAAAAAAGATTTAACGGATGATACAGGAGTTAGCCCGTGCTATGCAGATTTGTATGAAGGTATGGGAGCAACTTTTGATTTGGAAAGTAATCCTAATACTACTTATGTATTAGGTGAATCAACAGTTATAGATACTGACGACTATCCGTATGGAGATGGAACTATTAATAGTATGTTTATTTCCCTTTATGCTAATTCTATACTTCAAGTACAAGCTAATCCACCAAGAATTGATGTTTTTAGTGTAAAAGATACTATGCCTGATTTTACTGAAGGTGATATGTTTGACATAAGTGACGAGTCAGGCCTTTTGTCTATTTTCAGTACTTCTTATAACTATGCAACACCGTGGATGACAGAAACATTTGATATGACGGAAAAGCATTTTTTTAATGTTCCCACAAGAGCAACGCCGCCAGATACTTGGATTGGTAATTCAATTCTAAAGTATAGAATATCATTACCGGATGCAATAATAGTTTTAAGAGGGTGGCAGGAAGAAAATGACGCGGGGCGTAGCGCTGACTTGGAAGCAAGGGGTCGGATGGTGAGTGAAGCGACAAACAACTATTCAACTTATGCTCAGAGAAGAATACAGGGATGGGGAGAGGATAAATGGAATGATGTAAGTGCTGGTTTACGGAATATAACGTGGGACCCTGATTTAAATTGGAATATTCCCTTTGTAGATGGTGGTTTGATTGATTTGAATATAGTGACTGACCAGTATAAAACTGGTGGCCCACTGGAGAATGTGCATATTGATATTTTTAAAGCAGCCAATGGTATGTGGTATGTTGATTTAGCCGGTAGTATTGAGGGCGTTGGTAATAATTATGCATTTAAGGAATTACTTACCCTCTCAGAAAGTAGAGGAATGACTGCATCAGCTTGGAAAGCTGCTGGGGCATATGCAGACTTTAAAGAAGTAGTGTGGAAGGGAGGGCAAGAATTTTGGTCGGATGCATATGTAGCGGTAGCAACTTCAGAGAATACAATTTTTTCTGATGTATTTGGTGATGCAGATGTTCGTGATATTAAAGCTCAAACACAAGAAGAACCTGGCAATAATGAATATTTCTTAGCTTACGGATTTGCTCATATACAACAAACCGATACGTTAACTGATGGTCACGCACTGGACGCTATGTTATCCTGGGAAAATTATGCTGGTGAAGAGACTGGCTCAAATGCCCAGAATTTAGCAAGTCCTTTTGGTAGAGATTCAACTTACAATACGACACACACTCAAGATTTGGTTATGTCTATTCACGGTTTACCAACGCCAATGGTTTATGATATGTCGCGTCCTTCTATGAATGGAAATGCATTTGCTGCTGAATTGGAATTTGTTTTTAAAATAAAATCATTACCGTTAGCTCCCACTTTCAAGGCGGCTACGGCTATTGCGGGTACAGAATTTGCTCGGAGTTTTAATGTTATGGGAGCACCCGCAGCACCTAGAGGCGATGAAGATAGTCTAGGAGGATATGAGGCAGGCACTGGTGGTTATAATTCTTTCTGGGCTTCCTTTCTTAATATGGGCTCCAAGAATGTTAATGGAGGGAGTGTGATTGATGTTCTTGGTAATAATCAAGTTAGTGATTATGGGGGATGCTCAACTCTAAGTGAGGGTCATATTTATATGACTCATTCAGGTAATGTAATAGGAACTCAGTATCATACTCAAATACCTTTTGATACTACTAAATGGATAACAGCACGTATTAAATTTATACAAGGTGATGACCGTCAAGGTACTGCTTGTATGATGTATTTTCCGGATTTAGTGGATGACGATGGACAAGTAATATTTTTACAATTAGCTTTGCAAGGTACTTGGACGGACGCTGCCGATTGGGTTAATCATATAACATTTTGGCTAAATAATATGCGTTCTATAAATGATGGTAGTTCTGATAGTAATAATATTAATAACCATTATGTAACAGACACTAATGTTCTTAACGGGCAGGGAGAGGATATGATTGTAAATGTTTTAATAGATTCTATCACTCTTTACGGTTGGGGATATGATGTTACTAATTCTACTGTTACAGAAAATAATGGTATGGGCCGAATGTTAACGATACCGGGAAATAGTTGGGCTATTCCGGCACCTATTGCTTCCGGTACTTATAATTGGACAGCTGATGTTAAAATATCAAGGTCAGAAACGGGAGCGGGCGGAAAACCTGATAATATATATGCATCATTAACAGTTCCTCTAGCGTCATATCTTTCAATAGGTTATGATGCACCTGATGACTGGTCAGCGGGAGGTGCTTTTGACAAAGCTAGTAATGAGGGACCTGCTACGGGCTCTTTCTTTACAATAGGGCACAATTTGTTATTTAGTGATTTTACTACGGGAGACGCTGATAGTTTAAGACATCTACCAGAATGTTCGGGTGGTGCTTTTAAATTTGCCGTCGGTTCGCCTACTTATGGATATCCGCAACACTCTGATTATTTAGACCCAAATTATCAAATAGGGGGCCTCAGTGTGGGAACTACACTTGCCGATAATATTCGGTTAACAGGTTTTGATAATGCAGTAGATGATTTTACCCAAAAAGGACTAATGCATATTAGTGGCAATACTGATAATGCTGCTGGCGGATTTCAATACTGGAGAAGAACGGGAAATCCTTTTGTTTCAGCTCATATCCTGAATGTAGAACAAAATGGTACTGTTATTACCGTTGATAATCCACAGATATTTAATTTACCTGATGATACGAGTTATGTTATAGAGCAAAAAACTTTGGCAAATGTAAGTTATTCGAGAATGTGGGCTGGTTCAAGTAGTCTGGGTTATATGGGGTCCGTGGACACGGCTGCTCCTACGTATCCTATGTTATCGGGTAGTGATAATGAGATAAGGGTTATTGGCAGAGCATCAAATAAAATTACTTTGAATAGGTCTATTTTAAACGATGATGCTGGCGAGGTAGCCTATCCATATAATTTAGATTCTGACCAATTTGGATTAAGTGAATACCGTATTAGTCCTTACAAATTTTGGTTGGTTTTAGGAATGATGAATTTTACAGGAAGCAATGCAGCGGGATGGGGAGGAGCGTGGACTGACAGTGGTGATGCTCCCTTTTCCTTTGATGAACCAGTATATAATGCGAGTGTTAGTAGTTTGAATCCCAGAACTTATGCAAATGTTGTAGCAGTTTCGGGAGGCGCCACAGCCGGTTCTACATATAATGAATTTCTTTTTAGTGATAGTAGTACAAAAGATAATGCGTGGAATATTAATTTTACCAATCCAGCAACTTCAATATTAAATTTAAATGTTGCTTTTGGTTATGGCAATATACCTGATGAAGATGCAGGCTCACTTTTGGCTAGTGATAGTGGATTGGGACGTATGGGACGCAATACGATATCATTAGGGTTAAATTATATAGATATTTCTAGTTATAATCATACAGTTGGACCGCAAGCAGGAGAGATTTTTAATTTCCTTATAAAGCCCACTAACACCGCGCTTACGGAACCTTCAAGAACTGTTATTAATCTGAATACTGACGATGCTGCTACCAATCCATTACAAGTAGTTTATGGATTAAGGGATACCCTTCCTATTATTAGTGATTTTGCAGTCACACCAGTTTTGGATATTGGAAGAATGGAAAGTATACCGGTTGTTATAGAACCTAATGATTCAAATGTATTTGTAGCTTGGGAGGAAAAGAATACCGATACGTGGTATCGACTTTTATTCGTAGATTCAGATAATATTCAAGATAAATATCATAATATTAATTTCTGGGCACCCCTTAATGAAACAGGAACGGTCGGGAGTTTTCCAACTGTATCAGAATCATTTGATTACTATCTAAGTAGTTCTAATGGAGCTACGGCGTTTGAATTTAGTAATAGTGGTACTACGGTGGCTGATGTCGAAGGATTTATGGGATACGGCGCTAAATTTGATGGTACGGATGATTATTTATATGCAACAGGCTCAACAACTTTAGCAGATGAGTCAAATAAATGGAGTTGTTTAATACATTGTAAACCTTCTGCTGGGGCTTTTGATGGTACTATATTTGATATTGTAACTCCTGCTAACCCTGTAATAAATAGTATGGCTAGGCTTGACTTAGTCGATGGAAGAATAGTATTTACTCACTCTAGTTCTGCAACAGTTTTAACTAGTGTAACTGCATACAATTGTGATGGATTGCAACCTTTAGCTATTCTTATTACTTATGATAAATCTGTACCTGATAATAATTGGAAATTGCATATAAATGGTATATTGTCTGATACATCTGATTCGGACACTGAACTTATAATTAGTGGAAATATGTTTATTGGCGCATCGGGAACTAAGTCTTCGGCTACTGGCGGCTCTGGCGACAACTTTTTTACAGGGTTTATAGAAGAATTTACAAGTTATGAAGATATGGTTCTTTATATGCCACCAAATCCAAATCTATATCAATTAAGCACAAAAGGGAATGTAGATTTAGTGGTAGCTGGTACTAATTCTATTTTTTATAATTCCCGTTTATGTGTAATGGATTATCATAACATTCGTGGTAAATCATTATCGGATGTAGCTATTAGTAACCAAGAATCTTGGAAAGTAACAGGGCCAAGTTTAACGTGGGAGGATAGTAGTATTGGTGTTTATGCAGAAGCAGTTGCTACTATTAATTTTAATGATTCAGATGTAAAACATATTTATGTAGATTGGGGTGATGGTGAAGATAATAGCTTGGACCACGCAATATTTCAATGGAAAAAATTAGAAACTGATTCTAATATTACTACTCTAAAACATACTTATACTAAGAATGGTACATTTTATCCAGTTATAAGAACCATTAATAGTGCTGGATTTTTATCTAAATATTTTTATGATAATAATATGTCTGATACTTCAACTATTCCATTTCCTAAACAAGAAATTAGTAATATAGAAGGAATTACAATTTCAGATGGAGCTCCTCTTTCGAATCTTAAAATAGAGAATAAAATTGTAAAAAGCGGTATTGATAATGATATTTTCCAGGAAGGACCTAAATCGGTCTATGTATTTGTACCTCCCATAATGGCGTCTGGGGCTACAGTTTTAAATAAAGTAAATAAAATTAAAGTTAAGTATGTAGAAGCAGCTTATACTTATAAAGCTACTACCGTAAATTTAGATTTGGGATATGAAAGGATAGTTAAAGAAACAGAACTTACCCTTCCTGCTTTAGATGTTTCTCAAGCTGCTACTCTTTTAACTTCTGATAGTGTGGTAGAAATATTAGATGTAAGATTAGTAACTCCACGTATAGATACTGATATCAATTCAGTTCGTAATGATTTTAATAAACTTAAATTCTTCCTGATAGCCCAAGGTGATGATACTTATTGGTATCCTATTACTTATGTATCGAATGGGGACCCCATTAAAACGGCAGATGGAAGAGTAGTTACTCTTGATTTTTCACAAAGTCGTGCCAAGGCTTCCAATACTTCTATTTCCAGTTATAAGTATGATGATGGGAAGGCATTTTTCAATCCTGTGCGTGAGTGGCAGGCAGTTTCTGCGACTGATTTAACTAACGAAACGCGTACAACTCTTTCATTATTAAATAAAGGATATACTTATTATACACGACCAGATGGATTGAAAGGAGGGGACATATTATTAGGTAGTGGAACTGCCTTTGCTACTGGAGCTTCTAATTATTATGATACAGATAACTTTTCTTTTAAACGCGACCAATTTCCTCTTCACAATTTTAATCAGTTTTATGAGCAGTATCATTTGGGACGAATTACTGTATCTTCTTCGGGAATTACAAATAGTACCCTCGATACGTATGAAGGTGTGTATCGTATTACTCCAGTGATTTCAACATCTGCAGCTAATTCGTTTTATCTAGACCAGCAGGCTCTTAGTCAGACTGCGTCTTATACTAGTGGGGCATATTATAATACTACAGCTTATCCTGTTGAAGTAAGTGGTTGGAATACAATGCCTTTCATAGATAATGATGCGGCAGCGCGACAGGCTTCAGAATATCTTTTATTATTTAATGATGTAAAAACAAATAAGATTTTCTTTAATAATACTCCTTATGCAAAGGCATTGATGTCTAATTTAACAACTGGCACTACTGGAAATAAAATAGCAGGTGTCTATTATCTTAAACTTAGTGAAGCAGTTGAGGGGGATTTATTTACTCAGAAAGCAGAATGGAGACCAGTTAAATTTAGAGATACTACAAAGGTAGCAAAGGAGGTACGAGATGCGAGCAGTGGTAAATATTTAACCTATGAAGACACAATGACTAAATCAGGATTTATAGAATTTGATATGCCTTCTGACTGGTCTCAAACTTCTGCATCTGGTCTTTGTGGTGGATTGTTTAATAATGTTGCTGCTGGTGTTGTATTGACAGGTGATTACAGTAAACCCGTTACTGTAACTGGATGGGTTTCGCAGGTAGCATCTCCTTTTAATGAATATGAAGTGAGTACTTCTTCTTTAAGCTCATACACTAATGCGCAGATAGGGAAATACAATTATACATATCAAGTAGTTAGTGGAAATAATTCTGGTAATACATATTGGGTAGCTTCAAGTAACACCGTTTCTAACACATTATATTTAGTATCAGGTGCTTCTAATAAAATTGTGGCGACTAACAACGCAGGTGAAGCACTTAATGGAATTATGCGCAGAGTTAATGCATATGATGTTTTTGATGGTGCTCCCAAAACAACTGATTTGGCGGCATCAAAGGGGGACGTCCCAAATGCTGACGATGGTGTTTATCCTTATACTTTTATGTGGGATTCAAGCGCATTCAGAACTGACTTAGCGGCCAATTTTAATAATGTTTACCCACTTAAAATTGTTCTTTCGGGAGCTCATTTTATTAGCGGAAGCAGATTATCATCGGGACCTGAATTGTGGGATATATTGCCTTATAATAATTCTTATTCGCAAGTTATAGTACAGCAAGATAACACAGCTTATGATTTATCATATATGGAACTTACTAATGATATAAGTATGACATATGCTGGTACTTATTATCAAGCGATTTCTAAAGGGGGTAATGTATTTATTAAACGTACTGGTACTCCCATACAAAGTATTGGTTTTGGTGGTAATGCGCTGGGTGATGAGCAATCCTTCAGCTTTAATGAAGAGTTTACATCTTACGATACTTTACGTTTGTTAAGACGCATAGAAGCAGATGGTGTACGGGTGATGTGGGACGAACAACAGAAAGATAGTACCTATGTAAGATTCTTTGGATATGTAGATAGTGTATCTGAAACACATCAAGTTTCGGGCAAACGGGCATCCAAACCTTTTACCTTTACAATGGTAATTGAAGAAATTTGCTTATTAGATACAAGTGGTAATCTGATGTCTGATGTAGAACCATTAGGAGGTTCACCGGATGATAAAGGATATGAGTGAGATTTATATTGATGGTAAGCGTGTTGACTTTACTCAGGCATCAATAAGGATACGAGGGGGCGACACTGCTGGTGAATTAAATTTTATAGTACCTACAGCAGAAAGTAATTATAGAAAATACTGGAACAAAGAAGTGACAGTTTTTTTTCAACAAGGAGATGCCGTGCCTATTTTTAGAGGACGTATTTTAAATACTGTTGTTAATGCAAATAATAGTGTTAAATTTCGTGCGGTAGATATTTTAGGATTTTTGACAGGTCATCAACGCGCACAATTATATTTTGATGATAATACCAATATTGATGGACTTAGTGCAGGCGGGTCGATTGTTAAAATGATTAAATTAGCTAAATTAGATAATATTATTGGGACAGATTATATCGGAGATACATCCCCTGTTGTTAAAAATTTATATCCTCGTGGACTTATTACTATACTAGATGAAATAACTTCTTATCTGAAACGAGCTATAGATGTAACTGATGAAGATTTGCCACGGCAAAATACGATAATTGTAAAGGATGATGGTACAAAAGGTCAATTACGAATTGAGGTTAGAGCAAATGTTGATAATGAAATACCTTGTCAAATTTATACTTACGACACAAATATTGTTTCTTTTGTTGTACGCAATCGTCACATCCCCACCTCGATAATTGTAGCGGGGAATGGTATGAGTGCTACTTTTACACACGACTCAGCAGCTACGAGCGGCGGCTCATTTTTTTTGCAAGTAAATAATCCTCAATTAGAATCTAGAGCAGAGTGTGCGGATTTTGCACAAAAAATATTTCGCGCTAATGATAAATCTAAATATGAATATACTTTAACTACATTTGAAGGTGCATATTTACACGAAAATGATGTTGTTCATATTACAGATGCAGAGACGGGAATTGAAGGAAATTTTCGTTTAATTGGCAAAACTATTACTTTTAGTCCTACTACTTATAATCTTAAATTGATTATTAATAAGAGACCACCAATCTTAGGAGAATACCTAAGTACACAGTAAAGTTTACAAATCCCACGGAAGACCAAGGCCAGTCTTACGCGGTTTATTTTGTTCACTTCCGTAGGCTTGACTTCCACCAGGGTTTTCGGTTCTAAATCGAATACCTACGCCAGGAGTAAAGGTACCATATTTAAAATAATCAATTCCTTTTATGGCTAGTACTCTTTCATCTATTTCAACATCTGTGTAAGCGTGAGGGTCATTCATATGAATACCATTAGTATCACCATACCGTCCCATTTTGCGATTACCTGTTACTACATCCTTTTCATATGTCACATTTATCACCTACACAAGCGTATTCTTTAGAACCGCCGGTTTCGTCCTTAAGTTCATATTCGGAAAGCTTGCTATAATCAATATCGGGGAATTTCTTTATAAGGGTTTCGTAGGTGTAATGGTCAATTTCCTCGTAAGGTGCTAATTCATAGTGTCCGCCATCGAAAGGCAAGAAGGACACACCATTAATGATATCCCAATTCTTATAGACCCAGTTACCTACTTCAAACCATTCTTCATCTTTAACATAAACTGTCATACTGGCATTATGTTCACACCAATTGATTTGAAGATTCTTATAATGTTTGAGTTGTTCTAAGGCAGATACATCCACTCGTGTA
>Ga0209434_1000613_pt1 | contig 16953 bp, 26 predicted proteins | sample ETNvirnome_2_300_FD_184068 | JGI IMG/M metagenome (GOLD analysis project Ga0209434, IMG submission 184068) | Marine viral communities from the Pacific Ocean - ETNP_2_300 (SPAdes) (version 2) | ecosystem: Environmental > Aquatic > Marine > Oceanic | place: Pacific Ocean | collected 2013-06-22
CAATTCAGATGGGGGAACTTTTTTCTCTATTCCCTTAATTGATTTTGCGGCATCGAATGTTCTTCTGCTTCGTGGATCATTAAGCATTGTATTAGCTAGTAAAAGTGTATTTGGTGGACATTTAAACATAGTTCTGGCGATGAGTTCAATTGCGACACTAAATCCTGCAAAACTAGTCATATCCAAATAAATCATAGATGGGTTGAATTCATCATTTATTGCGTCTAGCCATTCTTTGTTGTGCCAATGTGCTTCTGGATGCCATATTTTGTTTTGTTGTATGATTTCGAAATCTCTATCTACTCCATGAAACTGACATTTATTAAGAATGCCTAGACGTTCCATCTGCATAATCTCAGATCCCTCATCTAAAGATTGTTTATTGCAAAGCGTCCAATATTCTCTATCTTTTGGAATACTATCAACACCCATAACTCTACGGAATATAGCAGCATTTTCCGCTCTAGCTTCAAGTTTATGTTCTTTTTCGCAGTATTCGGGTTGCATTATTCTTTATCTTTAAAGTGTTCATCATAAACTGCCTGAGGAACTAGAACATAGCCATATTCTTTTGCTAGCTCTAAAATTTTTGCATCTTCTTTTTTCTTATTTTCTTCTCTACGTTTCTTTTTAGCTGGTATTCCATAGCGCCTTTTAAAAGCTTCTATCATTTCTTTTTGCATTTCGTCTAGTGAATCATGACAATATCTTTCTTTTGCCCATGCTTCGTAAGACTCGAATCCATTTGCTGTTGGTAGTTCGGCAAGGATTTGATCATGGACGAGAGTATGAGTCTCACGCAAATACTCAGCTTTTTCTTTTTCAACTCTAAGTGCTTTTATTCTTGCTTTCTTTGCTTTCCATTCTTTTATCATTTTTTTCATTGTGTTACTCCTTTTCATTGTGTTACTCCTCTTCTTCTATCCATTCAGTGCAAACAGGTTGAACTTCTAATTTTATCAAGGCTTCAACCCTTTTCTTACCGCCCCAAAAATATTCTCCTGAACAACAATAAGCCTCATTCTCTCCATACTCAGTTTTTAAGAATAAATTTTCCTCAAAAACGAAAAATCCGGGTCTACATTCTCCAAACTCGCATGACCATCCTTCAGGAACTACTATCATTTTTTTCATCTTCATTCTCCACTTCTATTAGTTCTGGTGTCATATATAAATGTCTTAGGTAATTTCGCACTGGCTTCTCCATATCCAAGCAAAACAATTCGCCTCTTTTTAAAGTCGTATATATCTCAATATCAACACTTCCACATATAGGAGCAGCCTCATACTCACAAATCTCTACTGTCCCCAAAAATCTTGACCTATAAACTGCGAAATCATGTAGATACTTACTCATCTTCAAAATATCACGTTTTTCTTTTTCATTTTCTGCTATAATTTTCATTTGAACACCTTTAGTATTTCGCCTTTATAGTTTTTGTCCATTTTTATCTCATCAAATTGTTCTTCTGTGTATGGGTTTCCGTCAATAAACCATTGCTTTGTTCCACTGGCGTATTCTACAGCAGGGCCATCTAATCTATGACATTCTCCCTTTATGTACCAAAATTTAGTTCCATCAGCTTGTTCAATAGCGGGACCATCTACTCTGTGATATTTTCCATCTACCCACCACTCTTTAGATCCATCAGTATACTCAATAGCAGGGCCATTTTCTCTGTGTAATTTTTTACCACAATACCAACGCTTATCTCCATATTCATCTGTTAGGCATGTTGATTTCATACGTATCTTATCTCAATGTTAATGTCAGGTCTGCTATCTCTGATTAATGCAATAATATCATCAATCTCACTTTCACTATATGGATCGACATCGTAGGCTTTAGGGTCTAGCATGTTCTTTGCCTTCCTGTAATATTGCAAAGCCCATGTAGCATCATCAGGAATATAGCTAGACATGACTCTAATCATGTCTTCAGTAACTAGTGGTGGATATAGCGTAGTTCTTATCTCGTAACAGAAATCCTTACGCTTAAGTGACTCTCTACTCAATAGATTTATCGTTTTAACAAGACTTTTACAAGTATCAGAAATGTCTAAGCATCCAATAGTAGTGTAATTAAGGGGTGATGTTTTCAAATCCATTGCAACATAGTCTAGGTCTTTTATGATTTCTTTTAATCTACGGGACATCAAGCCATTTGTAGAGATGCCAACTTTACAACCCCAGCTTTTGATTTCTTCTATTAGATTTTTAAGGCGTTTAGTACAGGCCATTGTTGGTTCGCCGCCTGTAATCATGAGCATTTCGCAACCGCCCTCATCAAAACAATCTTTGGCGACTTGTAGATCGACTGTTTTTACATATTGCTCAAAAACAAGCTTAGAGTTCATGCAATACGGACATCTTAGATTGCATTTACCTAGAAAAATGGCAGAAGCATATATCTTTTCTCCGCCTCTAATCCCTGCCTCTGCTAGCTCATTAAACCCATAGATCTTTGGCAATTCTTTCATTGTATTTCCTTTCGTTGTCATGAGTTCTGATCAATATTTGGGAATGTCAACCATTTCGATTATTTTTTCAAACCATTGTGCATCATTCTCATTCCCAAAAGAAGAAACAGAATTTAGTTTTACAGATCCTTTGTATTTTGAAAATAAACTTGCCTCTACTTTTTTGTGTTCTTTGCTCTCATTTCCATCTCTATAAAGCAAAATACAATCATCAAAAGCCGCAGACTCATTAAAGCAATCGTATAAGATTCTTCTATGGCAATTAGCTCCGCATGATGTATTTTCCCAACAACATAAGAATATTAGAGAATTATCGGCTACTTGTAAAGCCTTATTCCATTTTAAAATTTCGTCTTTTCTTTTCTTTAAAAGCTCTACATATTCACTTCTATATTTTTTCCAGTCCTTATCTTTTTTGTAATTTGATAAGATTCTATATGTCGGTGCAAACATATTTAATCTTGAATAGTCTTTAAATTCAGGTGGTGATGTTATAGAAATGGCAAACTTCATAACATTACGATCTTTTGTTTTCTTTGTATTTATGACGTAAACAACATTATCCTTGACTGCGAATATGTATGGCAAGTTATCTAGAATATTTTTACAGTCCCAGAATGTAGTAAAAATTATCACAGGACTTGTTATTTCTTGAGGAGTGTTTTTTACTTCTTCTTGTTCTTCGTATTCTTCTTCCATGATTCTACAATAGCCTCTCTTATTTCGTTTCGTCTCAATCTTCGTCCATCAAAAACCTTACCGCCTTCAATTACAATACCGGGAATCTTAGTAATGCCATTGTTGACCGCTATTTTTGCCGCTATCATAGTATTATGTTTAAACTCTTTAATGTCAAGATCTATTCCCTCTTTTTTTATCTTATTGAGTATATTCTTGACCGAAATGCATTTAGAGCAATTATCTGATGTTATTAAAAAAATCTTTAACTTCATTCGTTACTTTTCTTTTGTTTTGCCACTAAACTTTTGTTTCTCATGAACTGTTATTTGCTCTAAGGGAATGGGGACTCTGATTACATACGAGCAGGGGGTTTTGTAGTCAATTCTCCTTTTTCCTGTGGGTTCGTAATCAATCTCCAAAACGACCCCATTGCCATACTGTCCATAGCTCCATGCTGCATGTATGTCTTCAGAAAAATATGTCATTCTAAACCTCTTAGGTATTTCTTGAGGTGGCTTCCATCCATGTCTTGCTTCATCGTCATCGCACAGAAAACGAATTCCCAATAAGACTCCTTCTTGTTTTATTTTTTCCCAATTCTCTTTTGAAGTGCCATGATATAACTTCATTTTATTACCTCTTCTGTCGGTCTAATAAGTGGGCATAGATTTCTACCACACGTTCCTTCCCAACCGTTCATATTATAATCACAGTTACAGTTATCAGGGTTTCTTTCTTCTTCTGATTTCAACCATGGACTCCAGTTAGAAGGGTTGAAATGACAAGCATCTTTAAACTCTTCCCACGTACAGTCTATTTCTGTGTCTTCAAAACAAAACACACATAAGGTTAACATTTTATAGATCTCCTTCCTTAGTTACTTTCTGTCGTTAGTTCACCAACTTCTTCTTTATCAATTTGGGCTACTATTTCTTTATGTGATAGCAAAGTTGAATCTGACAATGGATCTATTTCTTCTGATATTTCACTAGATAATTCATTATATCTTTTCTGTCTAACCCAAAGATATTTAGAATACGCATCTTGAAGTTCTTTGGTTGTTTTACTCATTTTTAGTTACCTCTTCTGTCGGAACGTCACCAATTTAATATTTCATCTAGTTCTTCTTTTGCGTCGAATTTATCAGCTTTTGTGTCGAATTTACCAACTTTAATAGAAACTGAACATTTTGCAGGTTTGATTTTTCTACAAATCAATATTTCTGGGTGCTTCAATGCATATTTATTTAATTCTTGTGTATCCCATTTTTTTGTATTTCTTGCTTTAGAAATTATTGCTGCCCTTATTCCTTCCGAATGCAATTCTTCATTATTTTCTTTGACGTAAAATTTTATATGTTCTTCTAAAGCCTTTAGGGTTTTAATCTTTTCGCCAATTTCATCATAGATTTTTTTATATTGATCTAAATAAGTTATTGCTTCTTCTTTTTCTTTCATTTCACTACCTCCTCTTTTGTTTTGTCACGAACTCTGTATCTACGGGCAAGCTCAACGTCAATTTTGTCAAATCTATCTTTGTGCCTTTTATAGTCGTCTAGAGATTCCTTCCAAAGAACAGCAACGCATTCGTCAGAACAATTCTTTAACATGTCGCACTTATCAATCACTATACTTTGCCTTCATATATCAAATACCATAAACCCGCTGAAACTTCTAGCTCGGTTTTAAATGGAATGTTATAGTTTTTCTCTCTGTCAAATTGAAGTTGTTTTCCTATTTCCCAAGTATCATATTTTTTAGAGCGCCAATTCATTGCTGTATTGACCATTGCTCTTAAAATTGGTACTGGATTATTTACTTCATTAATAAACTTTTTATTTAACGAAATGCCGAACTCACTCTTTATTTCTTTGACTAATCTTTTTAGAACCCTATCTCTCATTGCTTATCCTCTTTTTTTGTCTCCTAGTATTTCACCGAAACATGATCCTGAATCTTTCCTTCTAAATCGGGATCGTATACAATGTTAATTAATTTGCCTATCATTAGCTTGGCTGTTTTCGCCATTTCTGTTTTTGGATTTTTACCTCTAAAATCGAACATGGACTTATGAAGTTGATGTCTTAGTTGGCCTTGTTCATATTCACCAACCAGCAATATAGACTCTGCTTCATCAACATATTCTGCCTCTATAACTCGTATTGTTAGTTTTGTTGGTTCACTCATAAAAGAACGCTCCTTTCGCTTTTGATTCTTCTCCTGCTAATGCCTCTATAAGTTTTATTTTTGTTTTATTTGCTATTTTTTCTGAAATATCATTAACAATCAATTCATGGATATGCATTCTGTCAACCTTTTTAAATTCAAGTTCAGAATATTTTCTATTAAATTGGTAAAGCTTGTTATTAAGAGAATATTTGATGAGTATGATCTTTTCAAAAGACATAGGATCGTGATTAATTTCAACATGCACACTTAAAACATTATTATTTAAGATAAAAGAAGAATAAGGTTTCTTTGTTTTAAAAGAGGGCTGCTCAAATGAAGAATCGTCAAATGGGTGGGTTTCTGGTATTTTGTAAGTTAAACCATTATATTCATTATCAACTGTAGCAAATGAACCCATATTTCCACTGCTACTAGTGCATGAGCCAGACGCAAATGAGGCCGTGGCGGTTGAGTCATAGTGTATGGGAGTTGTGGGAGCTGTGGTGGTTGTAACATAGTGAAAGTTTTTAGCCATTTTAATAGCCATTTTAATAGCCATTTTAATCTCCAAATTTTAAATCGGGAACATTGTCTTTAAAAGCATTCTCAACTTGCTTCTTGACTTGCACTAATAAATCCTCAATTTCATCTCTGCCTGCGCTCAATAGAAAATTAGTCAATTCAGTTAGCCATTGTTCTCCGAAAAAGAAAAATAAAATCCAGTCATGAAGAGTTCTATAATTTTCTTTGTGCTCCATTTGTAATTCTGTAAATTTGCCAATCTTATCATCAATGTCGTTTAGTTCTTTGTATAGTGTCTCAATTAATTCAGTTGTTATTGGGACAGAGCCATCTACTCTTTTTACATGTGGACACTGTGTATTTAGTGGCAATTCTTCTCTTTTTAGTTTGTCTTTATAAGCGTCTTCAAATTTATCTACTCTTTCCTTGTAATCTTTCTCAGGCCACAAACCATACATTCTACATGAAAGGGGTCTATTCGTATAAACTTTACACATTCCATTTTTATCTAACAACATGCATGGTTTTATTAGTGTTTCCATGTCAAATTTATCAAAGTCGCTCTTGAAAAAATACTCAATGCTTTTACATATCATATCAATTTTTGCTTTGGGATTATCTGTATTCTTTTCCCATAGGTCTTTAAGAATTTGAACAGCCTCACAATAATTTAACTGAGGCATAGCGACCTTGCAGCATTCACATCTATGCTTACATTTTGTTTCTAAATTGACAGCATTAGTATAAACCCTATTTAAAAGACTACTAAGCTCAATTTTCTTAGTCTTCTTTTTGGGCTTATTGGTTTTGTTAGTTTTCTTCTTCTTTTTAGCCATAATAAAATCTCCAAGCTCATTATACAATTGTTTTTATAAGACTTCTGCCAAAATCACCAGCTTCTTTTTCAACGATTATTCTGTTATCTATTTTATCGTTTATATTTTCTTTGTGTGATATAACTAAAACCCTATTAAATTTGTCCTTCAATACATCCAACAATTTGAATACCATTTCAGTGTGAGAAACATCTAGTGGTGCAAATATCTCGTCCAAACATATCATTTCTGGTTTTTGTGTTGATCTTGAGAATGACAACCTAGCCAACCCGATATCAGTAGCTAATCGAATAATCATCTTTTCTCCTCCACTAGCCATCTCAAACGCTTCACTGCTTGCTCCCGAAATGCGTATATCAACCTTAGACTTTTTATTAATAAACATCTCAACGCTAATTGCTCCATCTGTTAAGACGTTTATAACCTCTTTAACGTAGAAGTTCAACAATGGTAGGTACTTCTTTACGACTCTTGTTTGAATGCCTTCTAGACCATATACGTCCTCTAGAATCAACAATCTGCCCAAGAGTAGTTTTGCATCAGCTAGAGATTTCTTTAGTTCATTTAGCTTATTTGAGTTCTCTTCTACATTCTTTATCTTTGTCTTTAATGAGCCAATGATTGAAAGGTTTGAAGATTTTTCATTTGACCTTACGCTTTTTACGCTTTTTAGTTCACCAATCTTCTTACTAATATTGTCATAATCTGATTGCAAAGAGGCTATTTCGTTTGATATTAACGTTACTTTCTCTTTAAGGGATGCCACGTTTTTTTCATGTTCGTTCTTTTTCTCTAATCCCTTATTGTAATGATTGGTTTTTTCAGACTCTAGATTTTCAATTTCTTTTTCCAGATCTTTATGAAGGTCATTTTTGTATTCAATGTCTTTGTTAATGTCTAAGATTTTACTCTTCTTATTTTCATTCTCTTTAATTTCGGATTGGATATTGACTTCTTTAACTTTCCACTCATTGATTGTTTTTAATCTTTTTTCGACTTCTTTTAGTTTCTCAGTTACGCCATCAGCATTCTTTTTGATTGTTGACCCTTTTTCCTTGGCCTGATTTAGCTTAACCTTACTTTTTTCTAATTCGTCTTCAATATGCTTTCTTGTGACATTACTTTTACATTTTTCACATACAAACTCATCGCCCTCTATTTCGCGTAGCTGTTTCTCAATCAACTTAACCTCTTCATTGTATAAGCCGTATAGAGTTCGTTCTTTTGTCAAATCCTCATTAATGGTATCAAGTTCTAATCTTAGTTTTTCTTTGCCGCCTGTATATTTTTGCTCTAGATCCTTATATTTCTCAGCTTTCTCTAGGTGTGCCTTTTTAGAGCCTAAGTCAAACTCGCTAATTTCTTTTTCTATTTTTTGTAGATTAACTTCATTAGACTTAATTTCGCTACATATTTTTTCTTTGTCATTTGCTTTTTGCTTGATAGTATTTATTACATTTTCATAGAGAACTTTTATTTCTGCTAAAGCCTGTTTGAGTTCATTGTCTTTTTTACCAAGCTCACTGTTGCTCTGTTCTAATGTTTCGCCTAGAGATCTGACCTTTAGTAATATTTCGGATTTTGAGAAAGAGGCAATTTGTTCGTCGCTCTCTTTTATCTCTTTATCTAGTACAACAATTTGGGTTTCACGCTCCTGAATTTCTTTCTTCAAATCTTTTACATCAATGCCATCTGCTACTTTCTCTTCTAGCAAGGATATTTGTGCTTCTATTGTTGCTATCTCTTTTTCTTTTACATTCTTTCTTGTTCTAATCTTTTCTAATTTGCCACTGATTATCTTTGTAACATGTAACAAGTTAATAATCATTTCTTTTCTGGTTTTATCAGTGCCAGTTAGAAATTTTCCAGCATCTGACTGTCCAAACATAATGCTATTCACAAATATTTCGAAGTCTCTATCTAAAACCTCTAAAATAGCCTCATTGGTATCTCCAGTTCTGTGGCTTGAAAAACTATCACATTTATCCGCTGTTATACATTCGAATTCAAGAAAAGGAGAATGGCTTTTTTGGTTCTTTGTAAACTTTCTGCCTCTTTTAATTCTATAGAGCTTGCCGTTTTCTTCAATCAAACCTTCAACGTATGATACTTGTAGACCACTTGGAAACTTGCCATTAAGCTTCGTTACAACAGACAATCCTGCATTAGCTGTTTTGTCTGAGTTAACACCTTTTCTAACAATTCTATCATATAGCAAATAACAGATGCCTTCTAGGAGGGTTGATTTTCCGCTTCCGTTTGAGAAGTCGAAAGTGTTACCGATCATTCCTGCGATACTAGTGATATTTGTAATTCCATGTTCTTTAACTTTCTCTACATAGGCCACTGGATCTGACATAACAGTATCATATAACTTATCAATATCAAAATTCTTATATTCGGGCAAAATATCAAAAACTATAGAGTTCCGTTTTTCTCCAAATCTAAAAAAATTAAATAGTCTTAGCGCATATATCTGCATTAATCTTCCTCGTCAATTTCTTTAATTAACTCCAACAAACACTTTACTTCATTTTCATCCTTAACGTTTTCTTTGATTATCTCAATTGCAACATCTAAAATTTCTGAGTCACTAATTTGTCCGTTCTGAACAATCTCTTCCTCTAGCTTAATTGCTTTTTCTTCTTGGTCTTTATCAATAACATTAATGCTTGTTGGTAAGATATAGACAGGATTAATTTTATCAACCATGTCTTTTTTAAAGCCGTCTAATTCGCTCATGAAATCTATTGACTGAGATTTAGTGCCAATAAAAGACATTTTTACAATTGCACGTTTGTAATTTTGAGGATCAATTTCTGCAAACTTATCTTTCATATCTAGAATAGTGCCTTTTAGTTCAATCATAGGTCTACATTCTGGATATTCTATAAATTCACATTTTCCCATTTCGCCTTTTTCTTCTGCCTCAGTATCAAATACAACAAAGCCTTTTTTCTGATCTACTTCTGAAAAATCTGACTTTTCTATGCTTCCAGTGTATAGTGCTCTACATTTTTTAGTTGGCAAAACTTGAAACCGATGATAGTCACCAAGAAAAACATATTCTGCGCCAATTGTATCTAAATCTGAAATACTAATATCTTCAGGATTAGTATTAACAAAAGCTTTCTTCTTTACAACTTCTTCTGAGGACGATGAGGATTGAGCTTCGTATTCATTTATCTTTGCGCCTTTAACTCCAAAATGTCCAAAGAATAAGGTTGGTTCGCTAGATTTTCCAGAATCTTTTATGAACTTGCTAAACTGTTCCTTGATCGTTATTTCTTTTCTCTCTACTTTTAGGGAATATGGAAATAACAATAGTCTATGACCTTTGAAATCGACTGACATGGGTTCTTCTATAACCTTCATGTTTTTTCTTTTTATTTCGTAAAGATCTTTTAAGGCGTGATTCTTTCGACAAACATCATGATTGCCAATGAGAATTATAATAGGAATGTTGTTTGATAAAAGTCGATATATTTGAGCACTAAATACGCCCCTAACGTCATCAGAAGGATTATGCTTATCCCATACATCGCCATTAATAATAACTAAGTCTGGCTTTATTTCGTCTATACATTTAGTGCATATAAACCTGAACGCTCTTATAAAATCTGCGTTACGGAAATGAAGGTCATGGAATTCGCTATCCATGACCCCCCTATATACCGCTTTGTTTAAATGTAAATCAGATACGATTGCTAACTTCACTGAACGACATGCCCCATCTTACATAATTTCATTTGTGTATGTATACCACGCTATGCCGGTTCGTTCATTGCCATTCATATCTGCAACAATAAAATGTGGGAAACAATATAGGTCTGGCCCCCTTGTTGCCGTATAGCCCCTAGCAATGGCCAAGGCTTTAGCTGCTTTACCGATAGTAGCATTTCCAAAACACCTAACATTAACTTCCTTCTTCTCTTCTAGTGAATGTGATATCGCGCCAGCTAACTTCTTAACATTTATTTTCCTTTGTTCTGCTGCGACATCTCTTGGATCTGTTTTTACCAAAAGAACATTACTGCATTTCTCTGGGCTAATTAGATCGTCTTCACCAATTTCAGAAGCGAATGTGCAGAATACAATTCCGGTTAACGTATTGTTCTCTATTTCTGCTCTCATAAAAGCTGGAGAGCATTGTAACCTAAGTGGCCTTTCGTTATTAATAGATGTGGTTTTTATATAGTCTTGTGCGATAGCGAGTGCTTTTGCTGCTTTACCGATAGTGGCATTTCCAAAACACCTAACATTAATTTCGCCTGAAGCTCTTAATGAGTGTGCTATTGCGCCAGCTAATTTTTTAACATTTCTTTTTCTATCTTCGGGTAAAATATCCTTTGGGTCTGCCTTTACTTTAAGCATTGTTACTACTTCACGTTCTGCGCTCATTTGTATTCTCTCCTTTAATTAAATATTGATATACCTCGTAATCTGGCACATCGTAGTCATAAATATTATACATCACTTTTGTTACAAATGACTAATTCCTTTAATCTTTTTAAGGTAGTACTCTTTATTTTTCCTCAAATTTCTTATCTCTTTGCTAATTTTGCTATGCCTGTCAGTTTTGTTTAATTCTATTTCATAATTCACAAAATTGCCTTTAATTTCATAGCCAATCACTTCGAATTCTTCTTTGAGACTTTTCCTTTCTCTTATTAAACGATCAATATGACTAAATCTACTATCTTCATCCTTTTTCTCAAACGAAGTCATTTGTTTATTCATCAATCTCAATCTTCCCTTAGTTCTCTTTAGGGTTTTTAGTAGCGTAGTTATTTTTTCGTCCTTACTAAGATTAACTAAGAACTCTTTTAACTCTGGCTTATTTTGAGACAACACATTAATAGCATCTTTAATGGCAATTTCTTCAATAACACTATCCTTGCCCTTTTTGTTGGGGACTATATCAATTAGTGTGCAATTAGAGCCATTGTGGTCATAAGGAAAGTCTAAAGATAGGGTTAAGTCTTCCCCCGGAATTCCCTCTATGGTTGTTCTCTTATTAACTCTCTTTTTGTTCCATTGATTAATGACATGATGCTTTAAAGATGTGAACAAGTATGTATTGAAGGCAGGCATCCTTTTCATTTTGCCATTAACAAGTTTTTTCTCTACAAACTTAACTACAGCCTTAAAAAATACAGCGCTTAAATCTGTAAAGACATCTTCTCTGCTTGCCCCTACGTAATAATATTTTCTAGCCCATATTTGAAGGGTTTGAATCCTATTATTGTAAAGTTTTTCAAACAAAATTTCGTCACCATTTTTTTGATATTCTAATACATCTAGAACTTCTTGCTTTCTGTCTATTCGTTTAAAAGCATTCTTCTCTTCCTTAGAAAAATCAAATAGTTTCTTCTTTGCTTGTGATTCTTGTTCATTAACTATAGACTTAACATCTACGTTTGTATTTTCTACTACGGTATTGTCTAACATATGCTTATTTCTCCTTTTGAGTCCAACAATCGTTTTTAAAATTACAAATCTTGCATTCGCTCGATTCTTCTTTGTATGGTTTTTCGGGTATGCTATCTTGTATCACACATTTATCCATTTTAGCACACTTATCAAAGATGGAATTAAGAATAGGGTTGTAGGTTCTTATATGAAAATACTTGGACTCCATATTTGTTCTATCTTCATACAAGACCACCCCATTCTTTAGATCTACCATCCATAAATTCAACATTGTTTCTACTACATCACTTTTTAATGGTCCATTGTTAACTACTTTTGTAAATACATCACTATTGACAGATTTAAAATCAAATACAACAAATGTGTTTTGAATCTTCACAACCAAATCAATAGTTCCAACTAAGTTATTTTTGCAGTCAGTGCAAGGTTCATTCTCTTGAACAATCTCTATACTGTCATCATATTTGAAAAAGTTTGCCCACTTTAATTTAAGCCGATTGTTATATTCAGCCTGAAGTATTAGGCCTTCATTTATTACAGAACTTTTGTCCAAAATCCTGCAAATAATTCGCTTTTCGCAATGTGTGGCTATTGAGGAATGATAAGACTTTCCGTATAGAATGTCTTGTATTTCGGCGGCTGTATTTTTCTTGTCAACTAAAATTTTCTTATTGAGCAAATCCAATAGTTTGCTGTCGTCTTTAAAAAACTTTATATCAGGCATTTTTTTTGTATTGCTTAACCCTTTTTAATAACTCTTTTCGACTTAAAACTTTTTCCATAGACAAAAATTTATCTATGCCAAACTTTAAAACATACTCGTCGGGATCAAGTCCCTCTGGCAAATCATCTACAATAGATATTTTGTCACAAAGTCCTATGGAATAGAGATCTGAGATTATTTTAGAGACTGCCTTCTGACCAGATTTATTAACATCAACATCCATACATAAACAAATATTATTGCAATATCTGGCTATTAAGCCCATATTTCGCAATGTTAATTTTGTACCCATTATGGCAACGACATTCTTTAGTCCTGCCTGATGTAATGTTAATGCGTCCATATATCCTTCTACTAAATAGACCTTATTCTTTTCAAATATATACTTTCTGGCATCATTAAGCATATAGAGGTTGGAGCCTTTTGGAAATGGTGAATTCCACCAACCATCATTAGATTTGAACGGTCTTCTCGTTGCAAATGCTATAACAGATCCAAATTCAGAATAAACTGGAACTATTAAGTTATCATTAATTCTATAGTAACTATATGGATTGTCAACCTTTTTTTCTGAATCTTTGAAAATATTTTCTAAGACATTAGTTATGTCTTTTTGTGGGTGACAAAAACCAAGCCTGTGTTTCTTGATAGTTTCTAGTGACAAGCCTCGTTCTTTTTGGAAATACGAGAGCGTAACCTGCCCATCCTCTGTTAGAAGAAGGGCATCGTTACATTCTTTAATGAAGATTCCTAATATATCTCCGTCATTTGGCGTTTTCTTGTTCGTCATTATTTGCTTCTTGGGGAGCTACTATAACTTCTGCCTTAATGGTAGGAATAACACCATTTGGGGAAACGATCTTTGTCGGATCAGTTTTCATCTCAGTTATGGCATCATCTATGACTCTCTCATTTCCATCTTTGTCTAGTGGGTCAAACTCAATTGCTTCTTCAACAAGAGCTAAAGTATGTTCCACTAAGTCGTTTTCTACAATATATTCTGCAACTGTGTCTAATGAATAGCATCCAGTGCCAATTTTATCATCGTCGCTATGAATCCTCAATTCTTTTTTATATGGCTTGATTACCTTTAACTCTCTAGCCAAATATACCAACATCATAACGGGATTGAAAGCATTTTCGTCAAAAACAATTTCAACGGTGCATTCGCCAAATGGAGCAGCGCATTTGTTTTTCACAAATCTAACATAACTCTTTCTAGCAATAACCTTGTCAACTCCGCCCTGATTCATCCTAATAACCTTACCGGGGGTCATTTTAATTCTCATATCAGAATAAAACTTCAATGCTCTTCCGCCGGGCGTTGTAGTATTGTCGCCAAACATTACACCAATCTTTTCCCTTAATTGATTTACAAATACGCATATAGTATCTGTTGACCCGCATGCATTATTAATCTTTCTACACGCAACGGACATAATCCTAGCCAACTCAGCTACAGTTGCATCTCCAATATTTCCCTCTAATTCCTTCTTAGGCGTTAGTGCTGCTGTTGAGTCAATTACAACCAATCCAAAAACTCCACTGTTACATAGAGCGACAACATAATTCAAAGTCATTTCTGCTGTCATATTATCATTAATAAGGTAAAGATTTTCAACATCTACACCATTGAGTGCTGCCCATTTCCTGTCAAAAGATTGTTCGATGTCAACTAAGCAACAACGCAAGCCTTCTTTTTGAGCTTCAGAAATAGCCTTAAGGGTTAACCAGCTTTTGCCGCTAGACTCAACACCAAAAATCTCAACCATTTTACCTCTTGGTAAACCCAAACAATTACTAGCTGTATCTGCTTCAGGAATTCCAAATGAAATAGCAGGAATGTCCTCTACTTCTACATCTCCAAATCTAAAAATAACAGGACGGCCCTTAGTATTTCCCATTGATTTTTCAATATTTTTTAGAGCCACTAAAACCGATTTATCAGTAACTTTTTTAGCCATGATACAATTCTCCCAAATTAATATTTACAGGAAAGGCAGATGGGGGATTAGCCCCATCTGCTTTTGAAAATTCGAAGTTACCACAAAGGCTCTTCTTCTTTGGCTGCACCCTTATCTTTTGTAGCAAAAATGTCATCACCTGAGTCAGCAGGAGATTCGGCCATTTCACTAGATGGTGGTGCTTTTACAGGAACTTCCTTTTCAGGCTTTGAATCGGAGTTCTTTTTTGTATCCTTTGGAGTCTTCAAGTGTTCTGGGAGATCGTCCCACATATCTTGAATCTTTTCCAATGCAGTTGCTTTGAAGATCGTAGAAAGATCATAAAATCCAACTTCTTTGATCATAGCAATCTCTTCAGGAGTAAGAGGTGTCTTTTCGTCAGGCATTACCTTGTATTCTGTGGAACGCTTAATGTACTTGCCATTGTCGTCCTTAGGAATCTTAACAGTAATGATGAAGTCAGGACCATCTTTCCCTGCGGGATTAATGCTCTTTACGTTTTTGTAATTAGAAAATTCTTCAAAAAGACCAGAGCCTTTTTCTAGAATCTTTAATTGGCCATCTTCTCTGTCAATGCAATGAATGGCATATCTCTTCTTAGGCCAGAAACCAGCCTTCCAAGCAGGATCTTCTCCCCTCCAAGATGGAAGAGTAACTGCATTAATTGGATAGAAATGCTTGCGGAATTCAACCATATCTCCAACTAATCTAATCCTGTAATTGCCGGGCTTGGGGAATGTCATGAATTGTAAGTCTCTTCCGCCAGTGCCGTTAGTGCTTCCGTTTTTCTTTGTTTCTTTTTGTTCGTTTAGAGTGTCCCAATCACTTTTTTCAGCAAGTAAATTCTCGCTCATAATCTGCCTCCCGTGCTTACTGCACATGTTTTACGCTTACTGCGCTTTGTTAATTACACAACCAATTCCAGTTCCTTTTGAACTTTACGGTTGTCACTTATATTATACAAATTTTTTGTATAATTTTCCTCTTTTTTTTAGTCTAAAAACTTACTACTTTTGCTCCTGTGTTTTCTTCAAAATCCTTGTCATCATTTTTGTTTTTAGAATAATCAAATTCGTCTGCCTGACTCCCTTGGTAATTAGCCTCAGAACTCAAATTCTTTATATCATTTAGCTTTAACTGCAAAGAGAATATTGTTATTTGCCTAGATAAAAAGTCATGAAGTGAATCCAAATTCCTGTTTATGTGAGAACAGGATTTATGCAATGCATCAGCCTTAGAATAATCTATATTAAACTGACTCATTTTATGGGCAGAATCACTTTTTCTTTTGTCGGCACTTGACTCTTTAGAATATTTTAGCCAAGCATCAGTTAAGATATCGCATATTCTTTTCTTTATAGTCACACACTTAAATACTTCTACAATGATTTTGCCTAGTCTGTACTTAGAACCCTGAACTTTTTGTAGTTCATCGCCAATTGATTGTAGGGATGGGTTTTTAACAGGCTCAACCGACAAGTTTGCTAATTCCTCATAGAGCGCATCATAATCTAAAATGGGCAATTTATCATATTGTGCTTGTGCGTATTCTAATAATTCGCCAAATTCTTCAGGACAATATTTTCCCATTAAACATATATCTGCTATTTCAACTTCCATTTGCTCATACAAAGCATCATCACTGCTCTTCGTAGTTAATTGGAAAGTTGGTTCTGCATCTGATTCCTTATTCGGAAAAAGCAAACCGTCAACATCTTCTATTTTATTTTTGTCTTCCATTAGTTAACAAGCTTATAAATCGCAACAAAATCATTTACGTTTAAAACATATGTACTTTCTAATTCAAATTCTAGAGCTTCTTCAAGTGATTCATCCTCAACAATTAATTCATGTGCTGCCTCGATTTCCTCAAACTCTTCGGGCGTAGGAACTCCAGCAAAGCCAAAAACAGTTACTTCCATTTTAACTTCTTTAATTCCGCCTTCCCTATCACAAATAGCCTCGAATTCGGGGATATCACTGAGAGATGCAATCTGATTTTCAAAAGCCTCACTAAACTTATCCTGTAAACTATCATCGCTAATTCTTATTGTTCTCATATAATCCTCCTTTAGAACAAATTTTCTTCTTTTGTACCAAAAATATCTTCTTCTGACACATTTTCTTCTGACACATTTTCTTCTA